>ERZ869995.7-NODE-7-length-41641-cov-6.062602_pt1 | contig 41641 bp, 34 predicted proteins | sample MGYA00521105_ERZ869995 | MGnify/ENA primary metagenome ERZ869995 (study PRJEB32232, sample SAMN07284959) | human gut metagenome | biome: human-associated habitat; material: feces | host: Homo sapiens | place: Tanzania | collected 2014-01-26 ...
TTAAAATTCTCTTGAATTGATTTTATTTTGTGTTATACTTATTAATATAAGGATGTTATGGGATGCGGTTTTATGAGGTTTATTGGATGTAAAAAAAATTTGTTACATAGTATTGATGAAGTTATATCAGAAAATCTTTCATTAAAAAAAGATGCACTGTTTTGCGATATTTTTTCTGGGACGGGTTCAGTTGCTCAATATTTTAAGAATAAGTATAGGATTTATTCAAATGATTCACTTTATTTTTCGTATGTGATTCAGAAAGCTACCGTTGAGAACAATATTATTCCAACTTTTACAAAATTAAAAGAAATAGGTATTTACGAACCACTTTCTTTTCTTGAAGAAACGCAAATTATCACTTATGATTATAATAATAATAAATATTTCATTGCAAACAACTATTCGCCACATGATAATTGTAAAAGAATGTATTTTTCTAATAAAAATGCTGTTAGAATAGATTTTATCAGAAATACAATTGAATCATGGAGAACACAAGGGCTGTTAGAAGAATACGAATATTATTATTTGCTGGCTGCTTTGATTTATAGTGTACCATCCATATCAAATATTACGGGTACTTATGGTGCTTATCTAAAAACTTGGGATAAACGTAGCTTTAAAAATTTAGAGTTATCTAGATTAGAAGTGTATGATAATAAAAATTTAAATAAGGCGTTTAATTGTGATGCATTGGAACTTATTGATAAAATCGAAGGTGATATTTTGTATATTGATCCACCGTATAACGAAAGGCAATATGCTCCAAATTATCATTTATTAGAGACTATCGCTTTATATGATTATCCTGAAATTAAAGGTATAACTGGTATCAGACCGTATCAAAAACAAAAATCACCATTTTGTGTAAAAAAGAAAGCTGCTATAGCTCTTGATCAACTTATATCAAAAGCTAATTTTAACAATATAGTAATGAGCTATAGTACAGATGGAATTATTCCAATAGAACAGATTGAAACAATATTAAAGAGACATTGTATTAGTAATACCTTAAAACGTTATGATATTCCGTATAGGAGCTATAAAAGCAAGAAAGATAACCAACAGCATATGTTGTATGAGCATGTTTTTTTTATTAAAAAGTGTGAAGACAAGCAGTATACATATTTTAATAAAGCTATTATTTTAAACAATAAAAACGTAAATAAGCATAAATATATTAAAAGTCCTACGAATTATATTGGGGGAAAATATAAATTGCTAAATCAAATATTGCCTCAATTCCCTAAAAAGGTAAACACATTTGTTGATTTATTTGCTGGCGGCTGTAATGTTGGTATTAATGCTAATGCTGGTAAAGTAATATTTAATGACATAAATTCAATTATTATTGATTTGTTTAAATGTTTTCATGATACACACATTAATGAATTACTGAAACAAATTGATATGATAATTAGTGAATATTCACTATCAAAAACAAATGAAGAGGGGTATAAAAAATTAAGGTACCATTATAATCAGACGCATAATTTAATTGAATTGTATACCCTTTCTTGTTATTCATTTAACTATCAATTTAGATTTAATAATAAACATGAGTATAATAATCCCTTTGGGAAAAATAGGAGTCAATTTTCGAATAATATGCGAAATAATTTAATTAGATTTGTTGAAAAACTTCAAAATTCAAATATAGAATTTACTAGAGGCGATTTTGAAAATTTTGATATTTCTACCTTGAATTACGGGGATTTAATTTATTGTGATCCTCCATACTTGATTACAACCGGTTCCTATAACGACGGTAACCGTGGCTTTAAAAACTGGGGTGAAATGGAAGAAAAAAAATTATATAATTTTCTTGATAAAATGGATGGGGAAGGAATAAAATTTGCTCTGTCAAATGTTATAGAACATAAAGGTGAAATTAATGAAATCTTGATTGATTGGTCAAAAAAGTATCGATTGATTGAGATTCAAAGTGACTATTCAAATTCAAGTTATAACACTGTGGGTGGAACAAGTAAAGAAGTTTTAATTGTTAATTATTAAGGAGGTATTAATATGGCAAGAAGAACTTTTGGTTGGGTGCAAAATCCTGGTAAATTGTCAAACTTAAAAAAAGTAGTAAGTGTATTTAAATTAAACAGTAAATACAATATTTGGCTTAGAGAGGTGAGATTACCTTTATTAAAAAAATATAATCTTATTTGTGATGAAGATTATGAAAATTTCCAGAGAGTACTTGCAGAGAAGAATATTGTTGTTGAATACGCATCATTAAAAGGCAGGGGTGTAGGTAATAACGGTAGATCAAGTGCTATTTGTACTGGAATTATTCAAGCTGTTATTGATGGTCAAAGAGAACAAACTTATATTGCTCAAGATGGCACATCTATAAATATAAAAAAGCCATATACTGACGATTGGTCGGCTGAAGGTTTCCTGCGTTGGGCTATTTCCTGTGGATTATTAAATTATGATAGAGAAAATGATAACTGTTTCTTATCTGATATTGGCAGCCTTTTGGCAGATACACAAGATAGTAGTGTTGAGGAAAAAGATATTTTTACAAAAGCTCTTTTATCATATCCTCCTGTTTGTAGAGTTTTGAATATACTTTCTGATGGTAAAGGATATACTAAATTTGAATTAGGAAAACAGTTAGGTTTTTATGGTGAATTAGGTTTTACATCAATTCCGCAGAATATTTATATATATGACTACAATATGGCAAATATCAGTGAGCGTAATAAAATCAGAAGTAACGAGGAAGGTGATTCTGACAAATATGCTAGAGGTATTGCAAGTTGGTGTTCACAAATGGGATGGGTGACTTCAAAAAGTACAAATATAACAGAAGAGTATAAAGATGTTAATTATACTGCTAGTTATACTGCTAGACTTCAAAAATACTTCATAACTAGAGAAGGTGAAAAAGCTATAAAAAAATCTATTGGAAATTCAAGTAATGCCAAAATTCCTAAAATTGTATTATACGAAATGCTTGCATCTAATAAAGTTCTTGATGCAGACTTTTTAAGATATAAAAGAGCGAATATTATTAAGGCTATTTTAAACGCAGAGAAAACTTTACAACAGATAAAAAATGCATTAGAAGGTGTAAATATTGAAACGACAGAATCTTCTATTGTCGATGATATTATAGGGTTAAAGCGAATTGGAATTAACATTCGCGAACATGATAAAAAATATAGAATAACAGATAAAATAAAAGGTTTAAAAATTCCAACTGCGATTTCTATAAGTAAGACTGATATCACTCAACTTAAAGAAAAAATTCGAGAAAATTTGAAAACTGTGGATCATAAATATCTTGTCCTTGTGGATTTAGCTTATAGTGATGCTTCAACAAAAGGTAAGAAAAATGCTGATGCTAGAGAATTTGAAATTCAAACAGCAGAATTATTAACAAGAGAGCTTAATTTTAGTGGTATGCGATTAGGTGATGCAAATAGACCTGATGTCATAATTTCTTATGAGGACTTTGGTGCTATTATTGACAATAAGTCTTATAAAGATGGTTTTAACATTGATAGAAAATGTGCTGATGAGATGAGCAGATATATTAATGAAAATACACGAAGAGTTCCAGGAATTCCTAAAAATGAATGGTGGAAAAATTTCGATATAAAGGTCCATACGTTCTATTTCCTATTTATAACATCTTTTCTTAAAGGCAACTTTAAATCTCAGCTTGACTATATTTCAAAATCACAATCGGATATACAAGGCGGAGCAGTGTCTGTCGATAATCTTCTCTATATTGCAGAAAAACTTAAGAGTGGTGTTATAAGATATGAAGATTTCTTTAAATTATTTGTGAATGAAGATATAATTGTATAATATGGTACTACAGTTCAGTTGTTGATTGATTATTGAAACAGAGCCGAAATCATTTTTTACCGCTCCGTTCCTGACAAGCATTGTTGTTTGGTCAAAAATCAATTCATCGGCAGATGAGGGATAGGTCATTATTATTGCAAGTGACTTTTTGTTGCTGTCCCATTCTGCTTTCAATAAATAGCGGTCTTTTCTGTTTTTGGAAAAGACCGCTGTTGTTTTTACCGTGCTGTTTGTTTCAATTGTGTTCGCCATACTCATAGTTCAATACTCCTTTTCTGAAATAGTCAGCTTTGCCGACAATGTTTATTGCCCTGTCATTGTCAAGAATAATACATCCGTCAAGAAAATCATTACCTATCAAGTCAATCCATTCAAATCTGCTTTCTGTTATTTTTGAGGACAAACCAAACTTTTTGTAATTATCAAAGTCTTTTTCATTCTCAACATAAAAAATACCTCCGACCGTTTTAAGCGAACAGTCAGAGGTTTGTGTCAGAAGATTTGTGAGAAGATTTTTAATATATTCTGCAATGTAACAGTCCTTGATTTTTGATACATCATCAGGTGTTAATATTTCAATCATTTTCTTTTCCTCAGCTTTGTTCCTGTGCAGAGAAGTGTAATAGCCGTTCCTGCACCTTTTGCAAACATTTCTACTGCGGCTTTTGCAGTCAATGTCATTATAAGTCCAAACATTTTTACCTCCGATTTTAGTTTTTGATGATAAGTTTTTCCGTTGCAAGTACAACTGTTGTTGTCACAGCAAATCCAAGCACAAACCATAATGCTTCCATTACTCTGCTCCTTTCTCTCATTTATTTATGCAAAAATGCACCCACCGACTTTTGGTGAGTGCATTTTTATTTATTAAAGATTATGTCTTTTTTCGTGATTACTGCAAGACTGCCATGTTGCTTTTTTGACACCTGTTTTGTTACATATTGCACGCTCTTTTAAATCGCATACTATAAAATTCGGACTGTCAGCTCTTGCACTTTGACCTGTCCAATATTGGCAAGTGACACATTGTCTTGCATTCCGTCCTACTTTACTCTCCAAAATCATCGCCTCCTGAATCGTGTACAAAGAAAATTCTGAAAAGCATAATAACAAAAAATATACCTGCTAAAACATACGAGCCTGTTGATATAAACGATAAAAAGCCAACTTCTGTTGTTACTGATACTATTTTTGTAAGACTGCCTATAATGAAGAAAAACACTATTAGTTTAAGCAGAAAGAAATTTGTACTTTGTTTTATGTTTTCCCACATAGAAAAACTATGTGATTTTGAATAGAAGTATAATATTAACAGTATGATTAAAATTACTATCACGACAGCCATATGAATTTCCTCTTTTCGTTACATTTTATTTAATAATTCTTGTTTCTTTAAATTAAATTCCTCATCAGTCAAAATGCCTGCTTCTTTGAGCTTTTGCAGTTTTTCTAATTGTGCAAACACATCATTTCCATCCGATGAAGTATTTGTTTTATTATCTTTGCTGTCAAATTTGTCAAAAATATCATACTGTCTAAGCAAATCCATAAATTCACGGCACTTTGCAGCCTGATTAAAAATAGTTGTACCTGTAAGCATTTCTACTCTTAGAGTTAGCTTTTTATTGTCCTGACTTGTGTATAAAATGCAGATAACATTCTCCTGTTCCTGATTTGCACTGTCACCACCGCCAAGAAGAACTTCTGTCGTTGATATTGTTCTTTTCTCGATGCGGAGTTCGGATATTTTATTATACGGAATATCATAATCGGAAAACCATTCTTTGGTTGTTATGGTCGGTCTGAAAGAAAATTTATCGGGCATAATGTTTAGTCCAATTGCTCCTGACTTCCTTTTTGGTATCTCAGGAAGACCGCCCACATATGTAACTTCATATCTTGCAATTGCGCCGTCAAGTGCTTTTTTCAATTCCTTGCTTTCTTCATTGTGAGCTTTCATAGCGGCAGATGTTTCGTCAAAAGACTTCTTCATAGAATCTTTTGCACTTGTAGCAGTTTGTTTTAATTTGTCCATAAATCCCATAGTTTAATATCTCCTTTTTAGATTTTTAAATTGAGTTTAAATGATTTTTTAATAGTTTTCTGATTGTTCGTTCCGAATACGAGTATTTTGTCGCAATCAGATTGATTGATTCCGATGTTCCGTCATATGCCTTGAGTGCTTCTTCAAGGACAAATTCCTTAGAAAAAAGTCGGGTAGGGAAGTTTATCTGACTCCCCTTAAAGTTTTCATACAGTTTTACCACATTGTCAAAGCCTATGATTTCGCTCATTGTTTCATAAACTCCGTTTAATGTTGTGCATTTTTGTTGATTTTTATCTATATCAATCACCTGCCTTGTTTCACCCTCTTTTTACATTATATGACAGCATAATGGAAAAATCTTCCGTACTTTTCCACGCAAAAGTGTAAAAATATATATAGACAAAAAATTCGGCAACAAAAAGTATATTGCAAGCCAAAACACCACACCACGCACTGAGCGTGAGGTGTGGGGGGCAGTTTTAACTGCCTTGCAATATCCTTTTGTGTTGCCGAAAATTGGTGAGTTAAGGATATTCAAATTTATAGTATTTATATAGGTATTTATCACACTCCTTAAAAGCCTTTTAATTCACTCGGCAGAAACAAGTATTTTTAAACCGTGACTTTCTCCGTGTCCGAATCATCTCCACCAAATAAGAACCGCAATTTTGATACAAAGCGTATCTTAATTGCGGTTCATTTTTTATCTCTTAAAAACGGCTTGTAATCAGTATTTACGGCATTTTTGCCGATTAGTAAAGTGTCAGAGTGAATAAAAAATACGGCTGTTTTGTAATAAAAAAGGCAGCCGTTGAGTGTGTTTTTAGAGCCGATTTTTATTCTGACACAAAACTTCCAGACCGTTTCATTTTTAAAAAATAGAGTATATATTTCAGCTTCTTTATGTATAGAATAGACTTGAAAAAGGTTCAAAATAGCCTAATGAAGGTTGTTAGTTTTAGAGCTGTATTTTGAAGCCTTGCGAGTCTTTTTACCGTCAATAATATCTATATTAGAACGATGCTTGCGCTCTTTTTGAACAGCTTCAAATTTTTCTTTGCTTATAATGGCAGGATGGCTGTCTACTGCATAATACTGTCTACCCTTTCCACAGTTTGTTTTCCTTTTCATCTCTAGAAATGGTGTAGTGTATGTATTGTTTTCGTAAATTTTCTCCATTTTATTGACAAATTCGACGATATCGTGTACAATTATGCAGGATAATTATGGTAAATTTATATTAAAAGTGGTTACTTACCGACGAAGAAAAGGATAAATTTATTGCAACATTGACGCCCAATTTAACTGTGTTAAGAATAAGAGCTAAAATCTCGCAAGAATAACTATCAAATCTTATCGGCGTATCCAGACAAACGTATAGTGCCATCGAGCGGAAAGTCAGGAAAATGGCTTGGAACACATATTTATCATTGGTTCTTTTTTGACCATAATCAAAAAAACTCACAAAATGATTCGCCAACTGTCCATTTTCCCGAAGGACTTGTTTATTCGCTTTAATGACGGAATTGAATATTCAGATTTTAAATTAAACTCCTTTCTTGGTAAAAAATCAGAGGAAATCATTGAACATTTAGATGAGCAAGCAAAGGGAGCTATTCGTGCGATGGTTATGATGGAGTATGCCAGATGCAATTCAATCAGTAACGACGAGGTATTAAAGTCGTTAAGAGGCGTTGGAAAATAATGAAAATTTACTTTGAAACCGCTTCTTAAAAATGGTAGAAAGCGATTCAAATTATCATATACAGCACAGTAATGTGCGGCAGGAGGACGCTAATGGAGAACGAGAGATTTGAACTTATATTAGATGAAGCACAAGCAAATGCCGCCTTGGAAAAGGGTATGCTGTATGCTGATGCTTTTGTTAATAAGAAATATTTAATCAATTTGGACCGTTATCCATTAGTGGAACTCGACCCTGTTGAAAAGTCCGATGAATATATTCGCTTATACAAAATAGAACGTATTGTTTATGATGTTGATGAAAACGCAAACGATAAACTTATCAGCGTTTACAGTGCCTTTTTTAACATTCAAGCAGCCGGTCTTCTTATAATCAAAAGTAAAAGAAATGAGCTTGTTTTTTACATTGGGGTGCGCTCTGTTGATAACACTTCTACTGCTGAAGCTATTTTGGAAAAGAGTTTCAAAGGTAATTTCGCAGGTAGCCAAATACAAGCAATTTCTCAAGAGGAAGTTCAAAAAGTATTAGGCTCGATAAATAAGAGTGGACGTTTTGGTACTCGACAAAATGTTTCTTCGGTATCTATCGTTCCTTCCACGAGAGACGAGGACAAGGACCGCTTTGTCCAAGGTATCGAAAAATTCATTGACACCATGAAAGGCTCGGAATATACCGCAGTATTTATTGCTGAACCTTTGGATAAGGAAATTCTTGAACAACGCAAGCGAGGATTACAAAAGATTTATTCTGGCCTCTCTCCTTTCGCTTTAACTCAGCTTTCCTATGGCGAGAACTACAGTAAAGCAGTTTCTAAAGGTATGAGTGAGAACTTTTCTAAAACGCTCAATGATAGCCTTACTGATACTACAAGCCATTTTAATAGCCGTTCTACCTCCCGCAGTCATGGAACCTCGTTTGGTTTCTTAGGAATTGGCTTTAATAGCGGCACTTCTACTGGATATAGTTCCGGTAGTTCGTGGGCGAGTGCAGTTACCCGTGGAACTTCCGAAACAAAAGGTGAAACTATAACTGAGACCGATACCGATACGACCGGTGATAGCCGCACTATCACCGTAACAAGCGAAAATAAGTCTGTTAAATACATCCTTGAAAAAATTGACCAACACCTTGCTCGTATCAAGAACTGCGAAGCTTTTGGCCTATGGGATATTGCTTGTTATTTTGTTTCCGAAAACGTGCAAACCTCTGTTGTAGCAGCAAGCACATATAAGGCTTTAATGGCAGGTTTTGATTCCGGCGTTGAAAACTCTTATGTCAATGTGTGGAAACAAGACAACGTAGAAAATACGCCTGCTCTCTTAGAATACCTGCGTTACTGCATTCATCCACGTTTTTCCGTCCCCGGTGATGACCAATTCTTTGAGGTTGAAAGTCAGACGGTAAATCCTTGCAGTTTGATAAGTGGTAACGAAATGCCATATATTATGGGACTTCCTCATCACTCCGTACCGGGTGTAACTGTTCTCAATATGGCAGAGTTTGGACGTAATGTTAGATTTTCAAGCGGTGCTCCTCGTGGAAAAAAAGTTGAGCTTGGACAGGTTTACCATATGGGAGAAAAGGAAACTGCAAGAGTTAGGCTTGACCTTGAAAGTTTTCGCTCGCACTGCTTTATCACCGGTTCCACCGGTTCCGGTAAATCCAATACAACATATCGTATTTTGGATGAAATGATTGAACACAAGATTCCGTTTTTAGTAGTCGAACCTGCCAAGGGCGAATATAAGCGTTACTATGGTAAACTGCCTGGAATCCATGTGTACTGTACCAATCCCCGATACTACTCGATGCTCCGCATCAATCCGTTTAGATTCAACCAAGGAATACACGTCCTTGAACACCTGGACAGGTTGATTGAGATATTTAACGCCTGTTGGCCGCTTTACGCAGCAATGCCCGCTATTCTCAAAGAATCATTTGAACGAGCATATATAAAATGCGGTTGGGATTTGGAGAACTCTATATACATCCCTAACGGTCATAGCAAGTTCCCGACATTTAATGATGTTTTGGAGGCTTTGCCCGAAATCATCAATTCCTCATCCTATTCGTCAGATTCAAAGGGTGACTACACCGGAGCACTTGTAACGAGAGTCAAATCTCTTACTAACGGTATTTCTGGTCAGGTTTTGTGTAGTGTCAATGATATTGATGAAGAATATCTGTTTGACCAAAACACGATTGTTGACCTTAGCCGAGTTTCCTCTTTGGAAACTAAGAGTTTGTTAATGGGTGTGCTTATACTCAAGTTGAACGAGTATCGTATGTGTACAAGCGAAGAAAACCAACCACTTCGCCATGTAACAGTAATGGAAGAAGCACACAACATTTTGAAGCGTAGTCCTACTGGCGGTAGTGAAGGTTCAAACGTGCAGGCAAAATCTGTAGAAATGATTAGTTCTGCTATCGCAGAAATGCGTACATACGGAGAAGGTTTTATTATCGTTGACCAGTCTCCTACGGCAGTAGATGTGTCTGCTGTTAAGAACACAAACACAAAAATTATCATGAGACTCCCCGATTATGAAGACTGCAAAATTGCGGGTCTTTCTATGGGACTCAATGATAGTCAAATTAGAGAAATATCCAGATTTCCTATGGGTGTTGCAGTAGTTTATCAAAACAACTGGGTCGAAGCTGTATTAACTCAAATCGACAAGAGTGAAGAACAATACCACCAGACCGACCTTATCACAGACGCTTATTCTCTCTCAATGATAAAGGGACAGTTGGTGATTGAACTTGTTTTCCAATATGAGACTGGGATTGCTGGAGAAGAAGGCTTTCAGTTGGATGATTTGTTAGAAATCATTAACAACTCCGATATTAACGCATCCAAAAAACAAGACATTGTTCAATCTATGGTCGATTGGTGCTCGTGTTTTGAGCGAGAAGCTCCTGTCAACGGAACTTTCGCTGCAAAACTGGCAGAGTTTATTAGTTGTAACGGTCTGTTTGAGGCATTTTCGATTCGCTTTGCAAAGGATTATAAAAACGAAACAAAAATAACTCGTGACTGCATTGACAAGAAGGATATGGTTTCAATCAAAAACTGGCACAGCCGTGTTTATGACCATCTCGACAGCTATGTTCTTTTAACTGATGAAAACATCAAGAACAGAGTTCTTCGATACCTGCTTCTCAATAAACGTGTTGAGGAAATCAACTATAACAAATACCAGTTGATATACGAGGGAATCTATGGAAAAGCGAGAGGCAACAAATGAATCAAGTAGTTGTATTTTATAACCCGTTTTTGCCCGAACTTAAAATTTCAGTAAACGGCAAAAAATTATCTCCATATAGTTCCTTAATGAGTTTTCAGCATCAAAGGCTTGAAAAGTGGTCTGATTGTTTGTTTATGGAACTCTACCGTGAGGTTAATTCCGACTACGAAATGCTTTGCGTTTCAAACGAGTTTACCTGTGAGTGGTTAGAAGAACTGGCACACAGAAACGCTCATTGCATTTCTTTTGCAAGCCAAGCTTTGCCGATGGATGTAAACGTATATGAAAGGCTTGACAAACTTGAAATGTTAGGCGGCGAAGAAGCCGATGAAAGTATAATCATTCCAATCGTTAATGTAAGTAATAACGATGGAATGACTGCCGCTGTTTATGAGGTGTTGGAAGAACAAGGCATATTTGAAGATGTTTCGGAAGATGGTATCACATGGACGGATTGCCCATTGACAACCGTGGAAATTAAATCTTTTGATGCCGATGACGAGCTACCTTATTATGCCCCCGTTGTTATTGCTTTATGCGAGAGCAAGGATGACTACATCAGATTAGATACTGATGCTCCTGTATACGCTTTAGTGATGGGAACTGAAACACGCTTTATTAAGAGACAAGGAACCAAATTGTATTTCAGCGTTGACCCCGATGGCATCGGAAAACTTCTTTTAGGAATCATCGAAGAAGAAGCATTATGTCCATTCCTTTCACAGTTAAGTTACAACTTTCCTGCCCATGCAAAAGAGTTCTTGACTGAAAGTGAAAAAGAAGATTTGGAACTTGTATGTCAAGCCTCGCCCATGTGTACTGTTACACTTCCACAAGTTTGTGATGCTGGACGTACTGTAGAACTGGATGTACATATCTTCCCCTCTGATAGCGAAGTCGCTGTGCGAGTTGTAACAGATTCAAGCGACATAGTAGATGTGGATGGTTGTACCTTGTACCCTCGTGCAGCAGGCACGGCCGAAATAGCCGTGTATATCGGAGATGACCCGTATCCGGTCGCAATAGAAGTCATAAAGGTTCGCCAACGCAACTTGATAACCGACATTACACTATTTCCTTCAGCTCTCTATATGCCGATGGGAGGAACAAGCGAATTAACCTTAACAATCGTTCCAGATAACGCCGAAAACAAAGATGAAATTCGCTGGAGTAGCGATGACCACTCTGTAGCAACTGTGGATTTTTACTCTGGTGTAATTACTGCAATAGATTGTGGACGTTGTTGTATTACCGCATATACCCAGGAAGTTTCTAAAACAATTTCCTTGGAAGTACAACCGGAAATTGAAGATATTATTTGTCCTTGTAGCTTCCTTGAACTTGGTGTTGGTGAGCAAAAAGAATGGAAATATCAGCTTGTTCCCGAAAATGCCTACGGCAAAGATTTTCTGCGAGCTGTAAGCAGCGATAAAAATGTTGCTGAGTACCGAGGCGGTTATGTATTAGGTAAGAATTTAGGCGAGTGCAAAATTTATATCAAGAATCAGAGTGGCACTATAAGCCGAGAATTAAAGGTCTCGGTAAAGAAAAGTAAAAAGTTTTGGTAATTATACAGATTGTAGGTGAGCTGAGTGCAGAGCGTGTATTACAACACTTTGGGGGTTAATAAACGAATATATGATGCTGCCCTCCAATGCTTTCAAAACAGGGGAAGAAGTTTTCCCGTTACTGGTTCAATACCGGCTGCTGAATTGGTTATTGAGGTTTTGAACGACCATCCAGAGATTTTCTATGTAGGTCAAGAGTTTCGTGTCATGTCAAGTTTGATGCGGAGAGATATAATGCCTGTTTATTTGTACTCTCCTGCCGAAGCTTCCAAGATTCGCAATCAATTAGATGATGTTGCACAGAGAATCATCGGCGAGCATATCAACGACCATCAATCAGATTATGACAAGGTTCGTTCTTTGCACGATTATCTAAAAAGCAACTTGGAATACGATACTGTTGCCGCAAGTAGCCATAGACCCAATGAACGTAATATCGCAGAAGCTCATAACATTATTGGAGCACTATTGAAAAACAAGTGTGTGTGTGAGGGTTTCGCAAAAGCCTTTAAGTTCTTATGTGACAAAATTGGATTAGAGTGTTGGGTTGTTTCCGGTAAAGGTAGCAGCTCAATCGGTGCCGGTCCTCATGCATGGAATATCGTAAAGATAAACGGATACTACCATCACGTTGATGTTACATGGGATAACCAATACTCGGATTCCTCTGCCGTTCCAAATTACGGTTATATGAATTTAAGCGATGAAGAAATCGCCAAGGATCACACCTGGAACAGAAAGCATTACCCCGAATGTCCATCTTCTCCATATAACTATTTCCGAGTAAACAATGCTTTACTTGATAGCAAGGTTCAGTTGGAAAGTATGCTGTACAACAGCCTCCAGTTGGAAGAAGAATTTATTATGTTCCGTGTTGTACGAGGAAGCATTTTGGAACGAGAGATAAACGGTTGCTTAACAGACAGCATCCAGCGAGCAGCCAATCGTTGTAAACATATTTCTGTTCCTACATTCCGCTATGGCGGAGTACCGGAACAACTTACGTTTTTCGTTCGGCCTGATTACTGCTACAGATAAGGAGGACGAACATGAAACGACTTGAACAACTTCCTGTTGAACCGCTTGGTCAAACAGGAGGCGAAACTGCAATAGATACTCAAATTGAAGTTGACCTTATTTGTGGCGGAGTGGGATTTGATGACGGTCCCGCGGATGATGGTCAATGGTTAAAAGAAGTCCGTGACAAACAAAAAAGCAAAGTAAACAATAAGGAGGTGTAAGTAATGTCAGAAATTGAAGGTGGCGGCGGTGGTGAAGTTAGTAGCAGTTCGGAAGTAAGCGAAACTTCTGTAGCCGAAACTGGCGGTGAATCTTCTGAAGCTACACAAGAAGCTACAACAGAAGAAGTAGGCGAATCTGGCGGTTTTGACGAAGATGCTGACACTACTGAATCTCCCGAAGATAGTGCCGAAGATTATGAGGAATCCGATTCCGATGAAGAACCAGATGATAGTCAAGAGGTAGGTTTTTCCGAGGGCGACGATGTAGAAAATGCCGATTCACAATATGACGGCTCTGATTACGAAAATGATGATACATCTTCTGGTGATGAAGATGGTGTTGGGTTTGATGATTCCGACGATGATATAAACGAAGAAATCGGTGCAGATACTGATAGTGATACATATTCTTCCGATTCACCTATGGACGAGGATAATGATGAATCGTTTGACGAACCCAATGATTATGAGGATGAAACCTCTGAGTCCGATTGGGATGACCAAGAAGACGAAGACTTAGGTGAACTCGAAGATTATTCTGACGAAGAATCGCTTGATGATAGCACAGAAGATGGTGACGACATCAACGATGCACAGGATGACGGCGAAGCTCAGAACGAGGATACCGAATCCACCGCTGACGGTGACGAAGCCGATGACGATATGGATAATGACGGTGAACCCGATGATGCTGAGACCAACACCGAAGATGATGATTACGACGAAGATGAAGACCCTGGAGAGTTAGAAGATTACTCTGATGAGGACACAGATAATCGTGATGATGAAACCACGGACGACAGCGAATCCGAACATGATAATAAGGAAGAAGAACAAGCTGTCGAGGAAAACGAAGAAGCAGCAGACCGAGCTGAAAACGAAACCGAAAACGCCGATGTTGAAAATGCCGATAAGAATGTTGACGATGCTGCAGAATTCGAAAACAAAAATCCTGCAGAAAATGGCATTGAACCGCAAACTGAATCTACAGATGCAAACAGCACAAACGAAGTAGATGCTGAAAACGATGCCTCTCGCACCGGTGAAAATAATAACGACGAAGCTCAGGCTGACACTTCTGACAATAAAGAAGATAACTCTACTGATACTCGTGACCAAACCGAGGAACAGCCAGATGATACCAATGTGAAAATGTATAATAAGGCTGATACCCCCGAAAGTGAAGACGCATATCGTACCACTATGAATAATATGGCAGAATACATGAGCAAACATAACTACGGTCCCGATGATTATTCAGAGTATTCCCAAGACCCAGAGTGGCAGAAGCTCAACGCTGATTTGCAACAGTCTTTGGGTATGGAAGTAACAACGGATATGTCCACGCCTTCTCAGGAAAGCGGTAAGAATGTTTCTGCTACAGAACTTCCCGATAATTGTGTAATGGTTAATACTTCTGACATTGACATGACATATGCACAAGGTATGTATAGCGACCAATTCTGGAACCATCACGGGAATACCAAAGAAGACTATATGCGTATGGCTGAAAGAATACCGGATGTTCAGCAGGCATTAGATAGTGGTAAGTCGCTCGATGAAATCAAACAAGACCCAGAGTTAAAGGATACGGCACACGCCTACTTTGGCCAGAAGAATATGGTTAAGGTTGAGCAACAAGCTGACGGAAGTTATTCCTTTGCCGGCGATGGTCGCCATAGAATTGCTGCAGCCCAAGAATTGGGTTATGAAATTCCTGTTGAAGTTACAAATTTGCCTGAGAACGTAAATGCCTCTACTGCTGATAGAACAGACATAAAACCGGAAGACACTACTCTCCCGGAAGATGTTGCCAATAAGTCGGATATAAGCGACGGAACTCGTGAAAACTTAGGTGCATTTGAACAAAACAAATGGGATAACCTTTCGCAAGTAGAAAAGGAACAAGCTTTAGAGAAACTCCGCGATAGTATCGCAGAAGATCTCCAGCTTGAAAATAAGCCTAATATTGCGTACTACAACAATGAAGGCCCTGGCGATTATGGTGGTTACGCAGCGAGCAATAATACCATTTACATAAATCGCTTTAATATGGGCGATGCTGCTGAAACAGCAGATACTATCGCTCATGAGTCTCGACATTGTTGGCAGCATGAACGAGCTGATAATCCTCAAACCGAGCAAGATTATCAATTCAAAGAAAACTTTGATGACTATGTAAGACCAGAGGATGATTTCTATGAATATCAGAATCAGCCCGTTGAAGCAGATGCTCGTGATTATGCCCAAGACGTAAAAGATGCTATTCCTGTATCAGAAGAAACTCCGGACATGGATGCAAAGCGGACTCACGAAGAAAGCGACCACAAGAATAATAGCGATGCTCCTCCTTCTACAACTGGACCTCCAGAAAAGACCTATCAGAAAAGCGAATTACCTGCTGATTTTGAAAACAAAAATGGTTATCAGCCGTTAAATGAACAGGCTGAACAGAAATGTCAGTTAGCAGGAATGGAAAAAGACCAAGTTCAGAAGATAAGAGAGATACCTAATGGTAAAAAACCCAATCCAGAGGATTATTTGAGCAAAGATACCATTGAAAGTCATTTGAAGAAGTTTGAGGATGAAGGCTGTTATAAGGTAATTCCAGGAGAACCTGTTGGTACTGTTGGCAAGGGTGATTCACTATTTGTTTGCAGAGGTAGTGAACTTGAACAAGCGCTTGTCGAAGCAGATGGCGACCCAAGAAAACTTGAAAAAGCTCTCGGCATGGACGAGGGATACCTTGGGGATAACCCATATATTGTACGAGTAGATAATCCGAAGGATTTAAGAATGGCTACCGGTAATGAAACGAATGCTTGGCAGGATTATTGGTGTCCTGGTGGAACCACTATTGGTGGCATGGATGAAGCCGTTGTTACCCCACCAAACTCTGATGATTATTCTTTCAAGCCTTGTTTTGAAAATGGTATTTCAACTTCAATTTATGACGAAAACTGGAAAAAACATTAAAGGGGTGATTATATGAATGTTCTCAAAGAGTACAAAGGGTATCAGCTCGTTGAGCGTTATGATAAAACCTATATTCGCTTTTGGGGTGGTCGTGAGGAGAATATGCCTTGCGAATTTCCCGTTTCAAAAACGGATGCAGAACGGGTTATCAGCGAAGCTAGTGTGATTGACGAACTGCTCTCTATTGCAAAGACTCAAATAGAGTGGACAGCTAATTCTTTTTATAAGATTGGTATTACTGAATACATTCTGCATCACATGAAGCTTTCGCAGACAAGAGCAGAAAAGTCTTATGAAAAAATAGCTAGACACGCTGATATTCGTAAAGAGTTTTATCAGTACATCATGGATGATGAGGAGTTTACACCGAATCCGATTAAGGTTGAAGGATATACAGCTCAACATTTGGCTACCAACTATCCGCTTTCAGTTTTAGGTGCATATAATTATTTGATTTATTTGCGTGAAATGCCCGAAAAGGCTTTAGCTGATTTGAAAGCAGGATTACCAACAAAAGATTCATCTCAAATAGAAGCTAATACAAACCAAGAGGAGGTACAGAAAACAATGGATGAAAACACACAGGAAAACAAAGAAATAATTGGACAGCGTTCGGCTGATGAGCCTCTGCCTGCCCATTCGGATTTTGAACTTCACGAAAGTGAACTCCTCGCAAAACTGGATGCTGTTCAGCAGGCACTTGCTACTTTACAGCAGTCATTTGATGACAAGATTGCAGAAGATACACATAAGAACTGTCTTTTCGACAATATGCACCGTGAATTGGTTCGCTATCAGAATGGAGCATTAGACAAGATTGTTGACACGATTGCTTTGGATATTATCCAGCTCGTTGACACTACTAAGGGGCACGTTCGTGTGTACGACAAGAAAGAACCTACTGAGGAAAACTATAAGAAGCTCCTTAGAATTGTTAAGGGTATTGCAGAAGACTTGGAAGACATTCTCTATCGACAAAATATTGAATCCTATCGTGTTCTCGGTCACGGAGTAGATGTACGCCGTCAGAAGATTATTCAGACCATTCCTACGGATGATAAGTCAAAGGATAATCTTGTGGCAGTTCGTGTCGCTGACGGCTATGAAAAAGGCGATAAGGTTATCAGACCTGAGAGAATCAAGATTTTCAAGTATGGAGCCAACTCTGAAACTCAATCGGAAAACTAAAAAATCTAAAATATAGAATATAGACGAAAGGAACAAAAATCATGGGAAAAGTATTTGGTATTGACCTTGGTACAACTTATTCGTGCATCGCATACATCGACGAGAACGGCAAGCCCGTTGTCCTGAAAAACGCAGAGGGCGACCTCACTACTCCTTCTGCTGTGTTCTTTGAGACACAGACCGATATTACCGTTGGTTCTGCTGCAAAGGAAAGTGCAAAAATGTATCCTGAGCAGGTTGTAACCTTTATTAAGCGTAGCATTGGACAGCCCGGATTCAGCTTGGATATTAACGGCGTTGATATGAAGCCCGAAGAAATTTCTTCCTACATTCTTAAAAAGGTTGTTAAGGACGCAGAAGACTCTCTCCGCATGGAAGGCAAGCTCGGTGATGACGAGCAGATTCGTGACGTTGTTATTACCTGCCCTGCGTACTTCGGTGTTACCGAGCGTGATGCAACTAAGGCTGCAGGTGTAATTGCCGGTCTTAATGTTATGGCAATTATCAACGAGCCTACTGCTGCTGCTATTACATACGGTGTGACTGATGATAGCCAGAACAAGACAGTATTGGTTTACGACCTTGGTGGCGGTACGTTCGATATTACTATGATTAACATCAAGCCCGGTGAAATCCGTGTTATTTGTACCGGTGGTGACCACAACCTCGGTGGTAAAGACTGGGATGACCGTGTTCTTATGTATCTTGCTGAACAGTATCAGTCTGAAACCGGAACTCCTGACAACATTCTTGAAGATGCAGAAACTCTGCAGGAACTCAGCCTTGCAGCAGAGCGTGCTAAAAAGCTGTTGAGTGCTAAAGAAAAGGCTCCTGTTGCTGTCAACTACATGGGTGAACGTGTTCGTGTAGAGTTGACTCGTGAAAAGTTTGATGAGCTGACTGAAGATCTCCTTACTCGTACTATTGACCTTACCCGTGAAATGTTTAAGGAAGCCGAAAAGAAGGGCTTCACTCAGAATGATGTGAGCGAAATTCTTCTTGTCGGTGGTTCTTCTAAGATGCCTCAGGTCATGAGCCGTGTTAAGAGTGAGTTCGGCATTGAAACTAAGATGTTTGACCCCGATGAGTCCGTGGCTAAGGGTGCAGCTATTTACGCAAACAAGATGAGCGAGTTCAACATCGTTCTTGAAGAAATTGCTAAACAGCGGGGCAAGAGTGTTGAAGAGGTAAAGAAAGAGGTTGATAAGGGTCAGATGGACATCCAGAAGGAAGCTAAAAAGGCTAACATTCAGATGCGTGGTGGTCGTCTCCCCGGCGAAGATGTCAAAATTATTAATGTATCCAGCCGCAGTTTCGGTACTGTGGCTTATGATGGGGATGACCAGCTGAAGTTGTTTAATATCATTCTTAAGAACGCAGAACTGCCTGCAACCGGTACGAACTCCTTCTATCCTTGTACTAATAATCAGAAATCTGTCAGATTCCAGGTTATGGAGTGCCTCGCTTCTGACGAAAAGGTTGACCCCGAACTTGGAAAGGAAATTGGAACTGCTGAACTGACCTTGCCTGTAGGTATTACTCTTGATACTGAGATTCAAGTTACTTTCCGTCTAGATGAATCCGGTCTGCTCCACCTTCATGCAAAAGAAATGAAGGACGGTCGCGAAGTAGATGCAGAGTTCCAGACTACCGAAGCCCTGTCCGAGCAGGAAATGACCGATGCTATTCGTCGTAGCAATAAGTCGAGTGTCAACTAAAACTACAGACATTAAATTTCTGCAAAGAAAGGCGGTATTGTAATGGAAAACTATTTTATACTCTTAGAGCTTCCATTCGACCCGCCGGAAGGTGATACCAATAAGATTAGCGAGGCTATTTCAAAGAAACAGGCACAATGGTCTCGTGATCAATCTAATCCTGTAAAGAAAGCCAAAGCGAGCGAGTATTTGGCAACTCTTGAGGATATTAAAAAGGTAATGCTTGACCCGGCAGCCCGCAAGCAGGAAGCTGCAAAAGCAAAACAAATTAAAGACAGCAAGGCAAAAAATCTTGAAGCTAAGCTCAGTTTATATCGTGCCAAAGGCGATGAACTTTCCGAAAAAGACTTAAAACATTTGGTTAAGGTGTTCGGAGCGTTCGGCTTTACTGCTGATGAAATCAAGAAGAAGTTTGGTGTTGGCGGTAAGGAAAAAGAGAAAATCAATCCGTCCGAAATTCTTGACAAAACTCAGGCACGAAATGTCCAAAATTTCATGCAGCAGTTGGACATGAAAGAAAAAACGCTCTACGACTTCTTAGCTATTCCTCCTACTTCTTCTTGTAATCAGTTGTGTGAAGCAGCCAATTCAATGAAGAAAAAAATCTTGGCAAAAGGCGATAAAAGCGGACGAGATAATGCAATACAGTCTTTGTGTGGTCTGTGTGTTGTTATTTTTAAAGATGCGGCAAGCAAAAGAAAATACGACAACTATGTAAACCTTACAAAGTACAGAGCGGTTAATGAAGCGGTTGATGAACTTGCGTTGAGTAACCAGAAACGAATCGAACCCAAGATGAAAGAAAGTCTGATTGATATTGCTGTTAGTCAGTATCACGTTAGCGTTTCCGACGCTTCGGTTTATATCAATCATTACTGTGGATACATGGGCTACGCTCTCCCGGAGAATAAAATCGTGTGTGGTCTGTGTGGCACAGAAAACCCCGCAGGCGCTACGAACTGTGTAAAATGCGGAAAACCGCTTATTATTCCGTGCCCTGCTTGTTCTGCTGAAAATAACAACTCTGCAAAAGTCTGTGCTAAGTGTGGATTTGACCTCACAAAGATGGATAAGGCTGTTGAGTTGCTACGCCAAGCAAAACAAAAGTACGCTGAAAAGGCATTGGGAGAAGCTGAACGTCTTGTAAAAGAAGCCAAAGCATATTGGCCCAATCACGCTGATGTGTTGAGCCTTGAAAAGACAATTCAAGACGAACGTAAACAAGCAGCAGATACTATTGCAGCTATCATGAAGGATATTCAAGATAAGAATATGTATGCTGCACAGACAAAAATCGACCAGGCGAAAGCAAGCGGTTTTGGTATCGACCCCTCCGTTGCTAATAAGGTTAATGCGGTACTGAAAGAGGTAGAAAGTCAGCTTGCCGTAATGCGAAACGCCTCTGGTGATGCAGCGTTTACTATCGCTATGAAACTCACCAATCTAATCGCAGACTCCGATGAACTCAATCAGAGCTTGAAGAAATTCCCGCCCGATGAAGTTCCTGCGTTGAATAGTAAAAGAGTTGGTGACGAAATCACCTTGACATGGAAACCGAGTCCGTCTATTGGCGAAATCTCGTACATCGTGGTTCGTAAGGAGAATACATATCCGAATGGACCTACTGATGGAGCGACGATTTATAGCGGAAAGGAGCTTACCTATACCGATAGCAACGCTCCTAAGAATACCGTATTGTACTACTCAGTTTTTGCGGTTCGCATTGGTGTTCATTCAAAAGCTACTCGTCTTGATGAGGCGGTTGCCATTGTTGGAAAGGTTACTAATCTGAAAGCTATCGGCGGCGACAAGATGGTTACGTTGTCTTGGACAAAGGCTCCGACAGTTACAGAAATTCGTCTTTACAAATCTTGCGGTTACGAAAGACCGCAAGATGATAGCCAATATGAAACCATTCCGTGTACACGATTGGACGGGCTTCTTGTCAATGGGTTGACTAACGGCACAAACTATTGGTTCGCCATTAGTGCCGGTCATACATTGAATGGTAAAACATACTTCTCTGAGAAAGCTTATTTGTCTGCTGTTCCGCAGAAGCCCGCTAAACCTCTGCAAGATTTCTCGGTTCAGTTGATTGACGAAGTTTTCCAAGCGAAGTGGACTCAATCCGAATGGGATGTAATTCTGTTCTACGCAAAGCAAAAGCCGGAGTATGCCGTTGGAACAATCTACGACTTAAACGAGCTTTTGAGCAAGTACGAAAAGATTGACATCAATTTGAAGAGTCTTACCGAAGCAGAGTTTAGATTGAACTTTGTCGGTGAGTGCTACATTGTTCCGGGTGTTATCAATGCCTCGAATGTCATTTTGAATGTAGCATCTTACATATCTTCTGTTCCCAAAGCAAAGGACATATCTTTCGATATAAATTCTGCTGCAACAGAAATGTATGTCAACTTCACATGGCCCAAAAAGATTGATAGGTCTCTGCTCGTTTATAGAATGGATACCTACCCCACCGGAATTGATGACCCGTTGGCTCATAAGGTGGAGTGCAGTAAGAGACAGTATGAAGCAAACGAAGGTATCCTAATTTCAAATCCTGCAAAGGGAACGTTTTATGCCGAGGTTTATACATACTTTGAAAGCGACGGTCATCGCGTATATTCAGATGCTTGCCGTGCTCTCCTTAGTAATGAACCTCAAAAAGATGTGTTCTATGCATTCAAATATAAGAAAGCTGGCTTATTCAGTAAAAAGTGTACGCTGACCGTTGAAATAGAAACAGCCGGCGGTTGCGTATTCCCTGGATTTGCTATTGTAAGTAAATACAAGAGCACTCCGTTGAAACGTGGTGATGGTGACATCGTATGCACGGTGAATGATAATACCGAAATTAAGGGTTCGCACACCTTTGAATTTGATGTTTCACCAATCAAACCCGATACCAGACTTAAAATGTTCTTCTTGAATGATAAGAACTACAAGTCTTTCAAAATTGCTTGCAAAGCAGGAAATAACATATAAGGAGGCAAAATAATATGGCAGGCAAATTCCTGTGCCCTCGATGCTTTGAATTACAAAGTCTCGACAGTATTGAGTATATTTGCTCAAACACAAGCACTACTTCTAAATGCCAACACGCAATCGACAGAATGCCTCAGCATCCTGCAAATGTAAAGAAACCGGTATGTGAAGAATGTAGACAGCCCCTTGTAACTAAGGTATGTCCTAAGTGTGGCGGTGAACTTCCGTTGAATATCGGAACCGCAAAGAGCTATCCTATTGCAATTATCGGTGCAAAAGAAACCGGTAAAAGTAACTACGTAGCAGTTCTGATAAACCAGTTGAAGAACGAAATCGGACGTGCCTTTAACTGTGCGTTGATGGCTTGTGGCGACAAAACTTTGAATCGTTATCGTACAGAGTTTTATGACCCTCTGTACCGTCATCGTACTTGTGTGCGTGGTTCAGATGCAGGTGACGTTGACCCACTTATCTACTCTTTGATTTTCCAAAGAAAAGGTGGATTCTTCAAGAAAGCCGTAAATGATGCTGCTTCCTTGACATTCTTTGATACAGCGGGTGAGAACCTCAATTCGTTGGCTTCAATGCAGACCTTTAACCGTTATCTGTATCATTCTTCCGGTATCATTCTTTTGCTCGACCCGCTGCAGCTTCCTGCAGTTAGAGACGAGTTGCAAGGAAAAATCAGATTGCCCGAAGAAAACACCGATGTAAACACAATTCTCAATAGAACCATCGAAATTATCAGAACCGGTTCCGGTCTGACAGACCTTAGTAAGAAAATTGATATTCCGATTGCGATTGCATTTACTAAGATTGATGCTGTTGATGAACTTCTTGACCCTGCAAGTTGTCTGAAAAACGATTCTGCTCACATCCGTAAAGGATTGTTTGACAAAATTGATTTTGAAGATGCTAACAACGAAATGCAGAGCTTGGTTGAAAGTTGGCTCGGTGTGGAACTGTATCAAACGGTATCTACTCAATTTTCAAACTTCGCCTTCTTTGGGTTGAGTGCTTTGGGTAGTAACCCCGATATGGATAATAAGATTCCAAAGTTCCGTCCGTTCCGTGTTGCAGACCCTTTCTTGTGGATACTTTCACAAGAACAAATAATCCCTACAGAATAAGGAGGTGCCGTTATGGAAGCATTACAGTACATATATACTTCCTGGAAAAACGGTGACTCTACTGAAAAGGGCTATATGATTTACTCTCGTTCTGAGGGTATTACGGAGTCGGAGTGTAGCGCAATTAAGGATGCGATGCAATATCTCGCCCCCAAAGAATTAACGCTCACTCCTACTCCGCAGGAAATCGCAGACATATTCCCGTATGCGTTCTCCTACTTTGTGCTCCCGACAGGTCGTGGATGCGTTGCGCAATCAACGTATCTTGGAAAAGACTATTCCGGCAGATATGGAAACTATATTATCCATGCGTTGATTTTTGACATTAACGACTTGCCCTGTCGTCCTGCGGAGTTCTTTGCAGAACCTTACATAAAAACTGCGATGACCCAAGAAGAATTAGATGCCCCTTCTCCAGTACCGCCGTTGCCACCGTTACATATATCAGAGTATGCGTCCGTTATAAACGATGAACAATTAAACGAATTTCTTTTTGACAAGGAAGATGAGTTTGCACAGCTCATTTCGATGATTTTAGCATCACAAGATGCAGGTGTTCCGTTCTACCTAAATGATTCTCGTGAGAATCTGGTTTTATGGTCTGCTGCAGTTCAGAGAATACTCCCTCCTCGATTGGCGAAGAAATTCATGTTTAACACCTACATCGGAGACCATGAATCACTGCGTTCTCCGAGAGCACGAGAAGAAGGTTTGAACTTCCATCTTATCGGAGTAAGACCGGATGCGAATTACTTTAATTACGCAACCGAGAGTAAGAGCAATCGCCAAATCGTGATGGACTTTATTGGTGGACACATGACACAAGGTGTAATCCCTAACAGTTATGCACAGGCGATGGCTGCGAGTATTACTTTCGATTGCGAAGAAGTTGATTCTTTCGGTGAATTTGTTGATGCTACGTCATTTAGTGAGATTAACGGTCATTTACAAGACGCATATCTCTATTACCACCTGTTGAGAAATGATGAGTTTGAATTTACCGAGAACAACCTCAAAGCAGTTCTCTCTTTCGGTTCCACTTACTGTTCCGAAGCTGATAATTCAGACGTGGGAAGTAAGCTCTTGGTTAAGTATCAAGAGTGTGGATGGACACTTGAACTCGAATTGCTCGCATTTTTCTGGATGTTCGTTTGCAAATATTCGAGCTTTATGATATTCACGTTGTATGAGTTGTTTACCGAAACAATTTATCAACACGCTGGTGAAGCTTCCGAACCTTGCACTAAGCTCGATTCACTCATCCAGACTGTTAAAAACGAAACACCGCAGCAATACAGAGAGTATCTTGATTATTTGAACACTGCGAATAGTGTTGAACAATTGCTTTTGTATTTGTCTGGGCATAATAATCCGTTTACGAATAGCTTCTACATAACATGGTTGCTTCAAAGCTACACATTCAATGGTGGTATGACCAACGGTCAGCCTATTTCAAAGGTATTACAGGCACTGTTAAAGAACATCACTGAAATCAATGGTTGCGAAAAGCAGATGATTGAAATTCTGCTTGCTACATCGGATAATCAAGCACTCTTTGAAAGTATCCTAAGCGTCTTTATGGCTACATTGCGTGAGCCGAGACAGTTAGAACAGTTGTGCATTAAGTATGTAGAAGTAGCCGAATCTCTGACGGATAGGCAGCTCAATCGCTTTGAGCAGTTGTTATTAGAAACTCCGGGAGCCGCACCTATCGCTACAAGGTTGTGTGCAAGAAAAATTGCATCTGCTAAAAACCCCGAAGATGAGTTTTGGCGTTTCTATGACAATCAGCGTTCTCGTATTGATGCAAACTCCGGATTTGATATAGATCCAATGATTCTTGCCTGCGTTAATAATGTGGATGCAAAGAATCGTGAGGATGTTGCTATTAATATTATTCATAGAATTGACGCAGCACTTATCAATGACAGCGAGACTATTAAGGCCTTGACTAACACCGTTAATGATTGCAGCGTAAAATCACTTTCAAAAATGGATAGTGCTTTCCTGCAGAGAGTTTGCCAAATCAGAGCAAAGGCTTATAAAAACGGTTTTGATAAAATCAAGGCTGTTTACGTTGGCGAAATGTTAGCAACTAACAACGCACAGCGTAAGCGTCCTGTAAGTCTATCTGGCGAATTGGCACAATATGGTATTTCCTTACAGTCCGTTGATAAATTGGACTATGAGGCATATATCAAGAACTACTTTAGCGAGTATCTCGTATTAGTGCAGACAACAGAAGATGTTCCTGCGTTGATGAAGATTTTCTATCATGGTCGTTACTTCTTGAACTTTGCAGATGATTACATCTCTGCATTAAAGAAAATGGAGAAGAAAGAGACCGAAAGATGGAAACGTATTCTCGGATGGACTTGCGTATATTTGGTTACTGCTGAAAGAAGTGACCGAGTTGCAGAGGAATTGTATAAACCCATTATCCGTTATTTACGTTCGCTCGATGAGGACGAATTATTAGATGTACGCCAAGCTATCATCCAAGAGATTCCGAGTTCTCGCTGCGACTATCTGTTCGATGAAGTCCGTCGTAAAGAAGGTCTTTCAGAAAAACTTGGCAACCTATTTCACAAAAAATAAAAATAAACAGGAGGTTCAAAAAATGAACGCAAAGAGAAAATGTATGGTAGGTCACGATGATGATTATGGTTGGCTTTTCGCAATTGTAATCGCAATTATAGTTATAATGATTGTTTGCGCAATCATTATCTATGGCGGTGCTTTTATCGGTGGTTTCCACTCGATTAAGAATTACATTCTTGCATTTAAGCACAATGTTGTTGACAGTAACCGTAAACCGCTTCCCGTTGCATAAGGGAGAATTAGGGAAGCACTGATTAAATCGTTTGTGCATATTGCACCGTCAGATTTTTCATCAGGTTGGACAAATAAACCGCAGTAACGCTGACGCATTACGAGGATTTGGTGGCTTGCTGACGGAAAATATGCAAGCAAGATGTGCGAACAGTCTTTAGATGTGATTTAATCAGTGGTTCCTTAGCTTAACAAGGAAAGGAGATGTTTGTCATGGCAAACACACAACCCGCAAAGGTGAGCTATTTCTTCGGAAAAGGCTATACCGATTTGGGAAACACAATTAAAGAGTCTTGGTCAAGAAACCTTCACTCCGCAGGCGAACAATTTACTATCGCTCGTGAAAAAGGTTGCTTCACCATCAGCGGTGGTATGAACCTTATTGCCGCAATTTCCATTTTCACTTTTGGTAGTGTTATCACTGCATTTACCACTCTTGTTCACATCGCTGTTTTACTTCTGTTTTTTGCTTGTATTTACATTGGATTCAGTCTCTTGTGGATTATTGACAGAATCTACATAATGGTAAACAAAATCAAGAACGCTTGCCCGAACCCTGATTGCCAAGCCCCGTTCCTTATTCCGGTTTATGAATGTCCCGGATGTGGCGAAAAGCACACAAAGTTGGTTCCCGGTAAATATGGTATCTTGAAGCGTACTTGCCTCTGCGGAACCAAGCTTCCCACAACTTTCTTAAATGGTCGTGGACAGCTTAAGGCTTACTGCCCTGAGTGCGGTACTGCATTGTCCGGTGATACCGCAAGCCGTCAGTATGCGTTCCCTGTTATCGGTGGACCTTCTGTAGGTAAAACTTGTTTCATCAATATGGCTATCGACCAGATGATGAGTGATATTGCTCCTGCTCGCAATTGGGAAATGAGCTTCATTTCTGATACCGAAGAAAAAGACCATGCACTCGCTATGAAGTCTTTGAACCAGGGCGTTCGTTTGATGAAAACCGAGTTGAACTCTCTGACCGCGTATCAGTTGATGCTCAAACTACCTAATGAAAAAATCGGTCGTCGTATTTATGTTTATGACATTTCTGGTGAAATGTTCTCAAGCAGCAGCGATGTTCAGCATAATCTTGCATACAGCTATGCTAATGGTTTCATCTTCATTATTGATCCACTCACCCTTAGTCAATTTGCGATGGAAGTCGAAGACAAGCTCGATTTGAATGCTTATGGTGCAAGCTCCAAAGACTTCGATGATATTCTGAATATCATGTTGATTAACTTGGAAAAGATGTTCGGCTTGAAGGATAAGGACACATTGAAGCGTAACCTCGCTGTTGTTATTAACAAGGTTGACATTCCTACATTGGAAGAGAAAATCGGTGAGACTGCAGCTCAGCAGTATCTCGCAGAAAACTCCAAAACTTGCAAGAGCTACATGGATGCTCGTGATGCTGTTTGCCGCAATTTCTTGGAAGAATACGGTGCAGGTAACTTTGTTCGTACAGCAGAAGCTAAATTCAAAACTGTTAGATACTTTACCTGTAGTGCTCTTGGTCATAACCATGAAGGTCAGCCTTACGAGGGCAAGAATGTTACTGACCCTGTAATGTGGTTGCTTCAGCAGTCTGACTCCAGCATTAAGGCTGAGCAATAAAACTGCAATGTAATTTTTACTCTAAAGGCACTTCGTCGGAATCATAACAATCTCTGATAGAAGTGCTTTTTGAGTTTATATACTGAAGGAGGAAACTTACATGAAGGTGTTCAAAGCTTTTCTTACTTTATTGAGTATTGCCGTTACAGTCACCTTCCTATATTTTGAAAATCGTCTGTCGTGGCCTTTTTTAGGAATCTTTCTGCTTTTCTATTTTCTCAGTTCAGCTATTCATTTGCTGGTACATGAAATCGGACATTTCATCGGTGGAGCTATAAGCGGATATAAATTGTTATGTTTGCAATTTGGTCCGCTTAATATTGTCAACAAAAACAAAAAGCCTACTCTTGTGTGGAAACGCTCTTTAAGCGGACAATGTATAATGATACCAAAACAAATAAATTCCGTTCGATTTAAGGCGTATAATAGCGGCGGTATATTGGCTAATGCGGTGATTGTCATTTTGAGTTTTACAGTTTTGCTATTCAATTCATTTTGGGCATATTTGCTATTTGTTGAATTGCTATGTGTTGGTATCCAAAAAATATTAGTTAATGCCATTCCGCATAAAACTAATTTGATTCTGAATGATGGTTATATTGCGAAACTTCTAAAAAGAAATGTTGCTGTGCAAAAGGATTATGCGATGTATTTAAGATTGTACGGCAAATTGTTCTTTGATGAAGACGTATCAGTACAAGATTTTATGTACGAACGTGAAGCATCAACAGATGACAATGAAATGCTATACTACAACGAAATTCAGGATATGTTAAGTTCTCTGAACTCCGCAGACAAATAACCCCACGATAATCAAGGAGAGAGCAACGCTGAGCTTGTAAAATAAAGTGTGTAAGTTTAAAAATAGCTTGCACACTTTTTCAATTTTGGAAAAGTGTGCTACAATGAAAGAAAGGACAGAAAAGGAATGAACAAAATGGCAAAAAAGAGTGAAAGCACACGGGGCGAGAACCTCGCAAAGCAAATTATCGAACAGTACAATCCGAAAAGCGTTGCAGATATGCAGGACGCCTTGAAAGGTATTTTCAGACCGATGTTTGAGGCGATGTTGTAGGGCGAAATGAATAGCCACCTCGGATATGAAAGTAACGATCACGGTGCAAAGTCTACCGATAACCGTCGTAACGGCTACACCAACAAAAAAGTCAGAACAAGTGCAGTAGAGGTTGAAATTAAAGTGCCTCGTGACAGAGCTTCAAGCTTTGAACCGAAGCTTGTACCAAAGCGTCAAAAGGATGTATCTGAAATTGAAGAAAAGGTATTAGCTATGTATGCAAGAGGAATGAGCCAGCGGGATATTGCCGATATTATTGAGGATATCTATGGCTTTGAAATCTCACACGCAATGGTATCTCAAATTACCATTGCGTTTTAGATAAACTTGACGATTGGCAAAACAGGCCTTTGAAAAGGAAGTACACATCTCTGTTTGTGGATTGCATGTATGTTACAATCAGAAAAGAGTATGAGAGCAAAAATTATGCAGTATATACTATTTTGGACTATGATTTAGATGGGCAAAAAGACATTTTAGGCTTGTGTCTTAATGAAAGTGAAAGCAAACACACTTGGATGCAGATATTTGACGAGCTAAAAGGACGAGGTGTGGAGGACGTATTGTTTATCTGTATGGACGGTGTTTCCGGTCTTGAAGACGGAGCTAAAGCGATATTTAAAGATGTTGTTGTACAGCGTTGTATCGTGCATTTAATTCGAAATTCAATTAAATATGTGCCAAGCAAGGACTACAAAAAAATTCACACAACCGCTTAAAAAAGTTTACGGAGCACCAAGTCTTAACGGATGCAGAAAAGCATTTGAACAGTTTTGTCAGGAGTGGTCACAATATCACGGAGCAGTTGATGTGTGGAAACGAAATTTCAACCTTGTAGAGCAGCTTTTCGATTACGGCAGTGCCGTTCGTAAGGTTATGTATACAACCAATGCGGTTGAAAGCATAAATTCAAGTTTCAGAAAAGTTACAAAAAAGGGTGCTTTTCCAAACGAAAACGCACTACTCAAATTGCTCTATTTACGCACAACCGAGCTTTACAAAAAATAGAACGGTAGCAAGGTCCAAAACTGGGCTATGGTCAGAAATCAACTCGCAACAAACGACAAAATTAAAGCCCGTATTGAAAAATACGAGCACTTAATCTGACGCCGTTTTGTACGCCTTTAGAGTGGAGCGGAGCGCAACGAAAAAGGCGTACAAACATCTATTATATAATCTCTAAAAAACTTACACACTTTTCTTGACAAAGCCAATGCTCTCCTGTGTGGTCATTTTTCTTTGCTCCAGTACCGAAATGGTATGGAAAATTATTATTCTTTATCTTTATCTTCATCTTCACCAAAATATATCATCTTGCCAGAAATAGGCTCTCTTTTAGGTTCTACATATTTGGTTCTATATATTTTGCATCTAAACTCCTCTAGTGACGCATCAATATCATCAAAGATATTTTGATATATCAAAGTATGAGTGTGCCCATATTCAGTTACTTCTTTCGATAGAAAGTATTCTTTATCTAAATCTGATACCTTTGTTGCACACACCGGAAAGTTTCCTTTCCCGTCTTTTAACATATTGAAATGATAAGTCTCTGTTCTAAACTGGATAACTATCTTTCTGATTTTATCATAAATTGAATCATAAGCCTTCTTGCGGATACTTTTGTTTGCAATGATAAAATCCAAATTACCGTAAGCATTATCCAATATTCCCAATTCTACTGAAGAAGCAAGCTGGTAATTGCTCATGCAATGCATAAATGAATTTTTGTAGCCTTCCATTTTTGACTGATATAGCTCTTCTAATTCTTTTTCAACATCTGTATTTTCATCAAACGGTAAAGTTACATTTTCTTCATACCAAGAAATCAGGCTATCTTTTGATTTGTGTTGAATTTCATTTTCATTCAACAATAGAGATAACATTGGATTCCATTCATTTGAACGATCTTCGCTAAATGCTTCTATGATTAAATCAGCTGGAGCATCCAAATCAAGATGCTTAATTTTTCTCAATTCTTTTAATATATTAATTGCCTGAATCCAAAACTCTTCCATAGCTTTACGTCTTTCAACATAATATTCTGTAATAGACATTATAAATCCGAGAACTGCACTACCAAGAAGAGCCATAGAAACATCATAAAATATGCAGTTGCTGTCTTTTCTAATTACAAATGCAGCCACCAAAGACAATATTGAAACTATCAGAGTGATAACCGTTAGCCATTTTTTTGCTTTCATTTACTCATCATCCTCCTAAGCAACTGTTCTGTATCGAGTATATACATACTCATATATTTGCTGGCGATACATAGAGATGCTAACCTCATCGTAGCACTCAGGCAATTCTGCCCAAAGGGTGTCACGGATAAGATTATCAATAGCTGCTTTTGTTTCTTGCTTATCTGTCCAATGGTCAAATTCAGCAATTTTCATTTTTATTTTCTGTAGTAGTGATGCTGCAACTTCTTTAAGTTTCTTGATGTCCGTTTTGCTTAAATCATCACGGAACAACATATCATAAAGAGAAAGTTCTTCATCACTTGTAAAGCCTTCACGGACATAGCGTTGTTCTTCTTGGCTCATTTGATTAGCCAAATTCATCAATTCCATGAAAGTCTTCTCAATTGTGGCTCTGTCCTGCTCACTGTTATAATTATCGATGATTTGTTGATAGCGTTCGTAGTAGTTAATTCGATCAGGATTAGCAAAAAGCATACTATCAAGTTTCTGCTGGATTACTTCCTCTAAATCCTTTAGAACAAGATTCTTTTTCTTAACCTTTGCGAACTCTCTGCGAAGAAGGTCAAAGTCAATTGCACTGATATCAAATCTGCGTGGTTCTTCACGCACTATAGTAGGTGTATGCTGAATCTCAACATACGCACTTATAATTTCATTGATTTCAATCATAAGGTCAGTGGTATTGATATGCTTACGCTTTTTCTGCAGTTCAGCATAGATAGCTGCAATAGCTTCATACTGCTTACGAGTGTGACCGGTTATATCATCTCTGTCAGTATATTTCATAAGACGATTCAATTCAGACGCATATGTAGTAAATGCTTTTTTATCTTCAATCGAACCACATACTGCATTCGCTGCTTCCTGAAGGTATGACAGTTTCATAAAATCATAGGCATTTATTAGCATTTCTAAATCAAAGTCATTTTTACTTAAAAATGCATCTGCTTTACCTATTGTTTCTATAATGCGAGCAATCAGTTCATCTTTATCTACCGTTGGGTCAGAACCACCATTACCACCTGCATTAGCAGTGTAATCTGCAAGAGCCTTTCTCAAAGCTTTTACAATACCGATATAATCTATAATCAAACCATTGCTCTTGCCTTCACTTACACGGTTGGCACGTGCTATAGTTTGCATAAGTGTATGTGCCTTTAATGGCTTATCAAGATATAAGCATGATAGACATTTAACATCAAAACCGGTAAGCCACATTGCACATACAAATACAACACGAAGTGGGTTTTTTGAATCTTTGAATTCTTTATCCAGTTCACGTTTTTCCATTTTCGTACGGTGTGTTTTTATATCTAAATCCCACTTTTTGAATGTTTGAATTTCATTCTGTTCCTGACTGATTACAACAGCCATTTCAGTTTCTTCCATCCATTTTATTTTTCTTTCAAGTTCAAGAGTCTCTTGCTGGCTTGCATGTTTCAAACTTGCTTTTAATATTTTGATATCTTCTTTCCAATATTCTTGAACGTAATTATACATTCGGACGCAGGTAACTTTGTTTAAGCAAACGAACATAGCTTTTCCGCTTGTCCACAAATCAGAGTAGTGACTCACAAAGTCTCGTGCAATAGATTTTAATCTAGGCTCGGCTGTGAGTAGGTGTATCTCTTTGGCAAATTCGGCTTCAAGCTTATCCTGTTGGTCAACATCAAGGTCAGCGTTCTCAATAGCGTCAAGAATTTGGTTCGTGATTTCGGGATTGTGTAAATTAACAATCTTTTCTCCACGGTTCTCATAGTAAAGTGGTACAGTAGCACCATCTTCAACGGCTCTCTTGAAGTCATAAACAGATACATATCCACCAAATGTACGAGCAGTGATATTATCACTTGAAAGTAATGGTGTACCTGTAAATCCAATACGTGCAGCAGTAGGCAATAACTTCATCATATTATCAGCGAAAATACCATACTGGCTACGATGTGCTTCGTCCGACATAATAATAATATCGTGATCAGGATATATAGGCTTTTCATTTGGCTTATTAAACTTCTGAATAAGAGTAAATATAAAGCTTGGATTTCCTTGCAGTTTTTTAATGAGGTCATCACCACTTGTAGCAATAAATTGAGAAGCCTTTATATCTTTACCAAGAAGACCACAGTTCTCGAAGGTATCACTAATCTGCGTATTAAGTTCATCTCGGTCTGTAAGGATAACGAAGGTTGGTGTTCCTTCTATCTTTCTTCGTACCTTTTTCGCAAAGAATACCATTGAATAACTTTTACCTGAACCCTGTGTATGCCAGAATACACCAAGCTTACCATCATTAAGCTTTCTTGCTGCATAAGCTTTCATAGCTTCGTTTACACCAAGATACTGGTGGTTACGAGCAAGTATCTTTGCAGTGTGACCATCAGAGTGGTCAAATAAGATAAAGTTCTCAAATAAATCAAGGAAGTTCTCTTTCTTGCAGATACCACGGAGCATTGTTTCAAGAGCAACACTTCCTTGGTCTTCTTCGGCAAGACGCTTCCATTCATGGAAGAATTCAAACTTACTGCCAAGTGTACCAACCTTAGCTTCTGTTCCATTTGAAAGCATAAGAAATGCATTGTAATAGAACAAGTGCGGAATGGTATCCTGATAATCAGTATAGTTATCATCATAGGCATTCTGAACATCCACAGTATTCTTCTTAAGTTCTACAAAGAGAAGTGGAATACCATTTACGAAGCCTACAATGTCAGTTCTTCTGCGATATAAATCACCATGAATCTTTAGTTCCTTTATCGCAAGGAAATAATTGTTATCAGGATTCTGAAAATCAATAACTGCAGCCTTTTTAGTTTCAGTATGTCCATTTGGCCTTTTAATAGTAACCGGAATACCATCACGAATTAAAAAGCATTTTTCTTCATTCACCTGTAACAGTGAAGACGTAGACAATCTCTTCTCTAAAACCTGTTGTGCTTCAATAATCTGATTTCCATTTATCCACGGATTGAACTTTTTAAGTGCTTCTTTAAAATAGCGAGTAAGCAAAATATCCTTATAGCTTTCTCGACCGAAAGTGCCATTCTTACCTAGCACTTCTGTATTATAAGCAAATTGAACATCCCAGCCTAATTCATCACTCAGTAAATTACCTGCGCTTTCCTGAACGAGGATATTCTCTGAATAATCATAGCTCATAGAAGTCACCCTCCTTTCCAATCTTTTCTTTAATACATAAATCGTCATTAATTTTAATGATTATTATAATCATTATTTTTAATAGAGTATAATAATCAGAAACCATTACATTTTCATCAAGAACTATTGAATCATGTATATAGCGGTTCCTGATTGCTTTTCCATCACTAAATTCCGAATTATTTAACAAATAATCAAAGTACTGATATTCTGGTTTAGTTAACAATTTTGCATCAATGGATACTTCGTTGCTAATAATCATTTCTTTAAGCTGCTCAGATGTAAAATGTTGAAGTGAAATTACTTCCTTTTCGTAAAACTCCTTCAGAATAGAGATTCTTTCAACATTCGGAACAATAATATCCTTTTCTAGATAAATGGTATTTCTCTCTAGTAACCACTTTATAGACTCTAGATTGTATGGTTGACATTCTGAAAGAGTAATGTTTTCATTTGCTATAAGACTAACAAAAGTATCATATTGTGATTTTGTTTTTTCGGTGTAGCTTAGCATATTCTGATCGGAAAACAATAAATTCATTTCTTTTAATAAATCATTGTTATTCACATATGCATATTTGTTCTTTACTAAACTTGGCACATCTTTAATTCGAGGAGAATTAGTAATGTACTTAAAAAGATCTATGTTGATTTCTCCGTCATCACAAAGCATTTTATATTTACTTAGTACTCCATCAATAGCTGAAGCAAGAGCTTTGCATTTGCTCAAAATACTATCTGTTGGACTAGGCACACTACATAAGAAATTATTTATTCCAAATTCATTATGTAGATATTCTTGGAAGAACCATTTAATTAGAGTTTCAATATCTATTCCTGAACGTTTTAATTCATTTACATAACCAGACATTTGGATGTCTGATAAAGCATCTAGCATATTGAAAGCTGGTCCTTTTTTGTACATATCTTTTCCTTTTACAGTAAAAGCCTCTATCAATGGACCTTTACTACTATTATTAGTTATGTACGAGCATCGCATCTGACTATCAACATATTCAAACAAATAGATAAAATTATTAAGCAATGTAGGATAATCTAAATTGTTTTTTATCCACCCCGAGTCATACTCGAAAACCCATCCTTCAGTATCCAAACGAAAGCCCTTTTCTTTGGCATAAGGTCCAAAGGAAACACAAAATCCTTGTTTATGAACAATAGCACTTTTATTATTATTCCAAAACTCAGTATTTCTTTTATCCGCAAGCATTTTCATTTTAGGTGTGATAGGTAAATCAGCACTGGATTTAGAATTTATAATTAATTGCAAATTATTTGGATCTACCTTTTCAGAAATAAGGTAGTCATTAACTAACTTGATTCTTCTTTCAACATTGAATGTTTCAGGAATGTAGATGCTTAGCTTAGTTTTATGTTCTTCCAAGTAGTAGGAAATAACAAAATCGGTGCCATATACCGGGTCATCTAACAAATCAGAAAGTTCAGAATCAAAGCATTTTACAAATTCTTTATTTTCTAAAATGTGGTATGGATTCCACTTTAACTCTCTAAGTATTCGGCAAATATTATTGCTTGATATTCTTCTATAGGTTTTAAACAAATAGAAGAAATATCTAAAATCATTCCAATAAGTAACATAGGTTGCATTGAAATAATCAACTATATTACCTTTATTTATTTGCTCGAAATAATCGTGTACAACGCTATTAAACCTCTTAGTTTTTTCTTTGTATTTATTATGTTTTTCACTAGGCCAATTTGGAATACATTGAACTTTATCAAAGAATAATTTAGTATGGTACAGCTCAAAAATGCGGTTTATGTCTGATAAGTCAGTTAACCCTTTTTCGTAATTTTCAATAATTGTAATGACTTTGTCTTCGTCACCATAAAAGCAAAAGTTGGAATCAAAATAATCCTTATGTTCAAACTTAGCCATACCTACACCTCGATTTCTCCGCTCATCAGTTTAGGTAACAAACGGTCACGGGCTTGTTTAGATACAAGTATTCCTTTTGATAGCATCAATATCTTATCAAAAATAGGTTTACAAAATTCATTGTATTTCATTACCAAATCTTCTGTAGGACACAGAACTTTTATATTGCTAAATTTAGTTTTATTTACATTTGTCATTGTTGCACCATTGCTGCCTACACCATCAAGTAATGCCTTAATTCTTTTCATTGACTCATAAAAGAAATAAAGACTGTTATCATCATGTAAAATGACAGAATTAATCTGCTGATTGGTTTGGCAGGGCTCAATCGCTATATTAACTAAACCTACCGTTGCAATGCATGAAACTATAACAGTATTTGCAGGTAAATACTTACTCTTCTGAGTATCTGCACCAACTTTAGTTAGAGTCTTTTCTGTTACTAAAGGAAACACAGTCCCATGCATATCTGGAATTGTAACAAATGGAATGCTTCCGCCATAATATTCAGTTTTTGCTGTTGATGGTGTTTTTCCTGTTATAACTTCACCAAATTCTTCAACTCGTTTATATGTCCATCCCTCAGGCACACCATCAACAACCTTTGCATCCTCGTATCTCGGAAAATGTAAATCCACAAACCATTCCTTGTAGAGCCTCTGTGCAGCTTCTTCAAGAAGATGGATTTGATTTTTATTGTTTTCAATAAGGTCGTCATACGAGGACAAAATATAAGCTATTTTATCCTGTTTGTCAAAATTATCCTCAACCTTAATTTTGAATTCTCTCATCGTCCCCAACAGAAGATTCTTTTGTGCAGAGCCATTTGATTCATTTATAAACTGAGAAACATAATTAATCAAAGAATAGTAAAGATAGCTAGGTCTAACTATTTCTTGGTTTGGTTTTATAATAGCAACACTTTTTTGAAAAGTAGTTTTGTAAGTTTGAGGGATATCTTTAACCAGAGCCATTCGTCCTATAGTACCGCTATTAGTGATTAAAATATCATTAGGCTCTAACATAGTTCTTTTATGTGTATCAATAAAATCTTTCTCAGTTATCTGCCTTGCATTATCGTAATGAATTGCACCATCATGTACATCTTTGCAACTAACAAAATAAAATCCCGAATGTTCCTCGTTTTCGCAGTCACCGTGTTTTCCATCAGTGATGTTAATGGCTATATCTTTTAATTTGACCTCTATCATAATCCCATCTCCTTCATATTTTGTGAGATGGTGTCCATCAAGTCGTTTGATTCAGCCTGTAATGACAATAACTCACGATGGATTTCTACCATACGCTCTTCAAAGTCCACACCATCATCTTCTATAGGAGCAACACCTACATATGCACCCGGAGTAAGCGACCAGCTTTTTTCTTCAATTTCAGAAATAGTAGCCAGTTTGCATAAGCCAAGAACATCATCATATACACCTTCGCCGAATTTCTCATAAAGCCAATTAGCTTCCTTGGCCACTGTGAGAACTTCAGTAAGTTCTGCGATTTTAATGTCGTAAGTTTCCTGTGTCTTTTTCTTTTCACGCTTTTCAGCTGATTCAACTGCTTTCTTTGCTTCTGAATGAAGTGCTTTTGCTTTCTCTGATAATTCATGCACCTGTTCTGCAAAAGGCTTATCACTACCAAGAGCATTACGATACTCGTTAAGAAGAGCAGAGTATTTATCAATCTCTCCACGATAAAGCCACACAATAGCATTTATATTTTTCAGCTGCCATTCTGACCATTCGTTAAGAGTACGGTCTACGACTGTGTAATAATTTCTTGCATCAATGAAAAGCACCTTATCTTTGATAGCTTCAGACTTTCCTTTATCAAAGAACCAAAGAGAACAAGGTAATGATTTAGTGTAGAAGAAGTTATTACCAACACTAATCATCGCATCTACATAACCTGTTTTAACAAGACTTTCTCTGATGTCTTTATCCTTACCTTGGCTATCTGTGGCAGAAGAAGCCATAACAAATCCTGCACGACCAGTTTCGTTAAGGTAGCTATAGAAGTATGAAATCCATAAGTAGTTACCATTACCAACTTCTTTATTCTTATTTATGCTTGGCATACCAAAAGGCAGACGTTTTGCACTTTCACATGATTCGGCTTTTACCTTATCTACATTGAAAGGTGGATTTGCCATCACATAATCGCAACAACCATCAAGATTGTGGGCATCATGATAAAAGCTATTTGCTTCATCACCGGATTTGATAACACCAGTAAGACCATGAACTGCCATGTTCATAAGGCAAAGTTGAGCATTATATTCAACCTTTTCCTGACCATAGAAAGTCATAGTGCTATTAGCGTTCATTCCAGCTGCATTTACAAAATCACCTGATTGAATGAACATACCACCAGAGCCACAAGCCGGATCGAGTAATACACCACTTGTAGGTTCAATAATATTAACAATCATCTTTACGAGAGACTTAGGCGTAAAGAAAACACCATCATCTGATGCGATATTCTTTGCAAATTTATTTAAGAAATACTCATAGATTCTTCCGATAATATCTCCACCGACTTCATCAAGAGCGGAATTATTAAATATACGAAGAAGTTCTGATAAAATCTCATCAGAGAAATCTGTATAACTTTTAGGCAGTACACCGACTAACTGTTCACTCTGATCTTCGATGAGCTGCATGGCATTGTTGACCACTTCACCTAAACTATTCATGTTGTGACCATCTTTATTAACAAGTCCGGCAGCAGAAACATCTTCAGGAAGATTTAATAAGTAATCATACTGTGCTTCCTTTGGAAGATATAATGCACTTTTAGCTGCGAAGTCACTTGCTTCAACAGGCATAACTCGACCACCACGAGATGGACGTCCTTTTAAGATTTCTGCTTCAACCATCTTGTATCTGCTATATGCGTAGCGCAGGAAAATAAGTCCAAGCACAGGCATACAATATTGATTTGACGTAAGTTTTGAACCTGCACGTAATAAATCGGCAGACTCCCATAATTCTGATTCAAGTTTTCTTATATTAATCATTTTGATTTTCCCTCCACCTTAAAGTCAAGCCATGCCTCTTCAACATTTGTATAGTCCACATCGTTCTTAAGGCAGAACTCCTTTATATTCTTCATTGCAATAAGGTTAGGCTTTGCTTTACCGCCTTCCCATCTATTAACAGTAGAAAATGCCACCTGTATTTCTTTGGCAAAGTCCTGCTGCGTTAAAAAACATCTCTGTCTGATTCTCTTAATTTCTTCTGGAAACCCCATGTTGCATCTCCTTTCCGAAGTTATCTCAAAAATATAGCATTATTATAGCACAATTTTATGAATTTTTCTACCCATCCAGTCCATCTGTAACTTTTGCAGATGGATTTTTTTATTTTTTCTATAAAAACGTCCTTTTGATACATCTTTCAAGGCTAACAGTTAGGAAGGACAGAAAATCTTTCAAATATATCCGCTCAAACCTGAAAGCTTTCTCCAGTGGGAAAGTGTAAGGACGATACAGGTAACTGCCCTTAGGAAGGAGGTCATACAAATGTATGGATAAGAAAAACGAAAAACTGAATGTGGATGTTTTCGATTACTCTACGATACCCAAGTTCATGCAGGAGCATGGCAGGTTCTGTCTATGGAAACTTGTGATGAAACCGGGAAAGACCAAGCCTGACAAAATACCATATCGCATTGACGGAAAAAGAGCCGATGCCACTAATCTACAACATTATTCATCTTTTAATGAAACTGTGGAGGCATTTGCTAAAGGTGGTTATGCAGGTATCGGTATTGGGTGCTTTGAACCATTAAGGCTTGTGGATGTTGATGACTGCATTGTTAACGGAAAACTTGATGCAAGAGGTCAGGATATTGTGGATACCCTTGATTCCTATACGGAACTCAGTCCGTCCGGGAATGGTATTCATATCTTTATCCTTGTAGATGGATTTACCTATGACAGTGAACGCTACTACATCAATAATCGCAACACACATGTGGAAGTCTATGCTCCCGATGTAACGGGCAAGTTTCTCACACTGACAGGCAAAGCCATTCATGGTGCTGATGTCAACGAACGCAGTGAACAGTTGCAGGTGGTTTTGGATAAGTACATGAAAAGACCTGATGGTGATGTTACTGCTCCAGTTGCAGCTGCTCCCGGTAGTTTCCTATCTGATGAAAGTGTCTATGCCAAGGCATCAAAATCAAAGCAAGCAGATAAGTTCAATGCTCTGTGGAATGGTGAAATACCTGAAGGTAAATCTCAAAGTGAAGCAGATATGGCATTAGCTGAAATTCTTGCCTTCTGGTGTGGTGGTGACATCGAACAAATGGACAGGCTTTTCAGACGATCAAGCTTAATGCGTGACAAGTGGGACAGAATTCAGAGTGGCTCTACCTATGGAATGATTACACTCGCAAAGGCAGTAAAGAAATGTACGGCGTTTTACAGTTCGATGATGGCAACTGCCGATGAAGATTTCAATGACATTCTTGCAAGACTTACGGAATGCAACCTACTTGAAAACAAACGCTACCGAAGTGGTGATATCGGCTATGGCAGACTCTTCGCTTATATGTTCAAAGAAATCGCAAGATATGTACCTGAGCGTAAGAAGTAGTTTGTCTTTGACGGTAAACGATGGGTACCTGATGTTGCAAATCTCAAAATCATGGAACTTGGTAAGGATTTGGCAGATGCAATGCTGCTTTACACTTCAACGATTAAAGATGAAGAAAAAAGACTGCTTTTCTTAAAGGAAAGCAAATACTGGCAGCAACGCAGATTCCGCGAAACCTATATCAAGGAAGCACAGAGCATTTATCCCGTACCAATGGAAAGGTTCGACAGTAACAGATACCTGTTCAACTGCAACAACGTCACATTTGATTTAAGGACAGGCATTCCAAAGGAACATTCCCCGGAGGACTTCCTAACAAAAATCAGTCCTGTGGATTATGACCCTGATGCAAGAAGTGAACGCTTTGATCGATTCATTGATGAAGTTATGAGTGCTGACAAAGAAAAAGCTTTGTTCCTACAGAAGGCACTTGGCTATGGCGTCTGTGGTGATACCCGTTATGAATGAAAGGATAGAGGAAATCTACAAAGAGTATCCAAAAGTTATGGGAGTTATGGATACGGAAAAGCCGAGCGATTTATCCGAGCAGGAGTGTAAGGCTTTGATAGAAGTTTTGGAGCTT
>ERZ869995.18-NODE-18-length-26076-cov-5.214470_pt1 | contig 26076 bp, 20 predicted proteins | sample MGYA00521105_ERZ869995 | MGnify/ENA primary metagenome ERZ869995 (study PRJEB32232, sample SAMN07284959) | human gut metagenome | biome: human-associated habitat; material: feces | host: Homo sapiens | place: Tanzania | collected 2014-01-26 ...
TTAATTCTATTCAGGAAATTAAGGAAAATTATTCTTTCTCAGTCAGAATTATATGTTGTGCTAATTGTATAATATTATTAAAAGAACTCCTATTTATAAGTGCATTATAACTACTGTATTTCAATTTGTAACCAAATTTACGAAAAAATTTCAAAATTTTAAATTTATTTACAAAAAACCCTTGTTTTTTTTCCTTTTTAGTATTATAATAACATCACAATGTTTTTAAAGAATTTTAAAAAAGAATTAAAACGATTTGGGAGAGAGTAAAAATGAGATTAAGAAAACAGGAACTTGGAGACAGAAACCTCGTAGGAAGCAGGGTTGAGGCTGTAAGAAAGCAGAAAGGTATGAAGCAAAAGGAGCTTCTTGCCCAATTACAGGTTAACGGCGTCGATATGAACGCATCAGGACTTTCAAAGCTTGAAGGTCAGATTCGTTTCGTGACAGATGTTGAGCTTGTTGCGCTTGCCGATATTCTTGAAGTGTCTGTTGACTACCTTCTCGGAAGAGAAAACTGATTTTTTAACCGAATCTTTAAATTGCACCGTAGATTTTTTCTGCGGTGCTTTTATTTTTTGCTGATAAATGTTGACAAGCGAGTATTTTAATTATATAATCATAACAGCGTTACATAACAATGTTATGAATTAGAGGTGACTACTGTGACTAAAAATAAGGCAGCTTACACAATTTCATTCGAAACTCTTACGCCAAAACTTTTTGAAAGTTTGTACAGGTCGGTAGGTTGGGAGTCGCCTTGCATTGAGCAAATCAAAACCGCCTTAAATAATTCATATGCAAAATTTGTTGCATATGACGGTGACAAACCTGTCGGAATGGTGAGAATTATCGGCGACGGCGGTATGTCATTCTATATAAAAGACTATGCCGTTATTCCCGAATATCAGAGTAAGGGTGTAGGAAAAGCGTTAATGGAATTTCTTGAAGATTACATACGCAATTCTATGCCTAAAGATTGGGCGGTAAGCCTTGAACTTATCAGTTCTAAAGAAGCAGTTGCTTTTTATGAAAAATTTGGATTTGAACAAAGACCGTGCGACTGGGATGGTCCGGGAATGTTCAAAATGTTAAGATAAACTAAGGAGTGTTTCATTTGGCAAAGCAAATTGAGGGCGTTTACGAAAACATAATAGCCTGTGCCACAAAAGAATTTCTGAACAAAGGCTATGCCGATGCCTCACTGCGAACAATTGCTACTGAAGCACACACAACAACAGGTTCAATCTATACCAGATTTGGCGACAAAGAGGGACTTTTTGAGGCAATTGTAGGGAAGCACTACGATAAAATTATCGAGATGTACAAAGCCGCACAAGATGAATTTGCAAGTCTTCCTGAAGAATCACAACCTGACAATATGGCGAGCATATCAGGTAATTGTATGTATGACGGACTTTTGTATTGTTATGATAATCTTGATGTTTTTAAGCTGATTTTATTAAAATCAGAGGGCACAAAGTTTTCTCATATGATAGATGAAATGGTTGAAATCGAGGCTGAGGCTACTCATAAATATTTGAATGTGCTTAAAAGGCTCGGAAAACCGTCACCAAAAATTGATACTAAACTTGAGCATATGATTATTACGGGTATGTTCAATACCTATTTTGAACTTATAATCCACGAAATGCCGATTGAGGACGCAAAACTTTACCTTGATGAAATGCGTGAATTCTACACGGCAGGTTGGATGAAAATAATGGGGCAGGATTAAGCCCTATTATTTTTGAACAGCAGTTAGCGATAGCTAACCTGAATTTGAATGATAACAGAAAATGACTGCAGCGTTTTCGTATCAGATATAAATTATCCACTTGGAGGAGGTCTATTCTTGAAAAAGCAATCAAATTTATCAAGACTTATGTCCTACGCAGGAAATCACAAATACTTTACTTATGCTTCCTGGATTCTCTCGGGAAGCAGTGCTGTGTTTGCACTTGCTCCTTTCTATTATCTTTGGAAGATTATCAAAGAAGTACTTGAAGTAATGCCTGACTTTTCAAAGGCAACAAGTCTTGTACACAACGGATGGATGGCAGTAATATTTGCCGCTGCCGCATTTTTAATCTATGTTGCAGGACTTTTATGTTCGCACAAAGCAGCTTTTCGGGTTCAGACAAATCTGCGAAAAGATATGATGCACCACATCATTAAGTTACCCCTCGGAACTCTTGAAGCTCTTGGAAGCGGTAAAGTACGAAAAACGGTCAACGAATGTTCAGAATCAACTGAAACATACCTTGCTCATCAGCTGCCCGATATGGTAACCGCATACATAACACCTATCGGACTTCTGTTTATGCTGTTTTTCTTTGATTGGAGATTCGGCCTTTTCTGCTTAATTCCTATTTTGCTGAGTTTTGTTATTATGTTCACACAGATGACAGGACCTACACTTAAAACTAAAATGGAAGAATATCAGAATGCTCTTGAAGATATGTCAAATGAAGCTGTTGAGTATGTAAGAGGTATTCCTGTCGTAAAGACATTCGGTCAGTCTGTTTTTTCATTTCACCGTTTCAAAAAGTCTATTGACAACTACAGCACATGGGCAATTTCTTATACCAAGAGTATGAGAAAACCAATGTGTATTCTTACAATGCTTATTAACGGAATTTTTGCATTTATCCTTGTTGCAGGTATGTGGTTTACTTCAGGCGGAGTAACAACCGATTTAATTCTCAGCATCTTGTTCTATATTATCATAACTCCTGTATTAACCGTTACAATGACAAAAATAATGTTCCAGAGTGAGAACACAATGCTTGTTACAGACGCACTCAAGAGAATTGACTCAATCCTTAATCTTGAACCGCTTGAAAGCACAGATGTAAAAACACCTAAAGATAATTCCGTTGTTCTAAAATCGGTTTCTTACAGCTACGATAAGGGAAATAAAACAAAAAAAGCAATTGACAATATATCGCTTTCAATTAAGCCAAATGAAACGGTTGCATTTGTCGGACAGTCCGGTGGCGGTAAAACCACGCTTGCAAACCTCATAAGCAGATTTTTTGATGCAGATGAGGGAGAGGTGTTTATCGGCGGTGTAAATGTCCAGAACATTGACAAAACCGTTTTGATGAATACAGTATCATTTGTTTTCCAGAACAGCCGATTAATAAAAGGCACAATTCTTGATAATGTCAAAATGGCAAGACCTGACGCTACCAAAGAAGAGGTACTTTCAGCTATTCACAAGGCGCAGTGTGATGAAATCATTAAGAAACTTCCTGACGGTATAAATACCGTAATCGGAACTCACGGCACATACCTTTCAGGCGGCGAACAGCAGAGGATCAGCATTGCAAGAGCAATCCTCAAAAATGCACCAATTCTCATCCTTGATGAGGCAACCGCTTTTGCCGATCCCGATAATGAGGCAAAAGTTCAGCAGGCAATTAATGAACTTGCAAAAGACAAAACCGTTATTATGATTGCACACAGACTTTCTACCATTGCCAATTCCCATAAAATCTATGTGCTTGAAGGTGGCAAGATTGCCGAATCAGGTACAAATGACGAACTTGTTGCAATGGGCGGCATATATGCAGATATGATGAAAAATTATGTTTCATCCGTAAATTGGAAAGTTTCAAAGGAGGGTAAATGATGATTAAAAAGCTTCAGCATAAATTTGCTCTTTCCGAAAGAGGCGCAAAAGACCTTATTCAGGGTATAATCGCCTGTGCATTACAGAATATTTCATTTATGTTTCCTGTAGCTTTACTTTACTTTTTCATAAGTGATTTGTTAAACAGCGGTATAAAACCCGAAAAAATATGGTTCTATATTTTAGGCTGTATCATAGCACTTGCTCTAATTTTTGCAGTAACCTATTGGCAATACAATTCAACCTTTCTTGCAACATATGTAGAAACAGGCACAAGAAGGATTACACTTGCTGAAAAGTTAAGAAAAATTCCTCTGTCATTTTTCGGCAAAAAAGATCTTGCCGACCTCACAAGCACAATCATGGCAGACTGTACATATCTTGAAACAGCATTTTCACACTTCATTCCACCGTTTGTCGGAGCAATAATCTCAACCGTTCTTATCTCAATCAGTCTTTTCTTCTTTGATTGGAGAATGGCAATTGCCTCTCTTTGCGTTCTTCCTGTTGCATTTACGATAATCGGTTTGTCATCAAAAGTTCAGAAGAGTTTAAACCACAAGTCTATTGATGCAAAAATGGCTTGTGCAGACGGCATACAGGAATGTATCGAAACAATTCAGGACTTAAAAGCAAACAATGCGGAACAGGCATACATGGCTGGTCTTGATACAAAAATTGACAATGTAGAAAAGCGTGCTTTGAAAAGTGAATTTGGAACTGCCGCATTTGTAGTATCTGCCGGATTAATTCTGAAACTTGGCATTGCTACAACAGCGCTTGTAGGCTCAATCCTGCTTATAAACAGACAGCTTGATGTTCTTACATTCTTTATGTTCTTGCTTGTTGTATCAAGACTTTATGATCCGATGCAGTCTACTTTGCAGAATCTCGCCGCAATCATCAGCACAAGCACAAATGTTGCAAGAATGAACGAAATTCTTGATCATGATGTTCAGACAGGCGATACAAAGCTTACAAACAAAGGCTATGATATAAAATTTGAAAATGTAGAATTTTCATACAACAACAAAGAGAATGTTATCAGAGATGTTTCATTCATAGCTAAGCAAGGTGAAGTTACCGCTATTATCGGTCCGTCAGGCGGCGGTAAAACCACCGTATCAAGACTTGCCGCAAGATTCTGGGATATTAACAATGGTAAAATCACCGTCGGCGGTATGGATATTTCCAAAATTGAACCCGAACCTCTTTTGTCACTCTATTCAATTGTTTTCCAGGATGTAATCCTATTCAATAATACGATTATGGAAAACATCAGGCTCGGCAAAAAAGGCGCTACAGATGAGGAAGTTCTCCTTGCCGCAAAACTTGCAAACTGCGATGAATTTGTTTCAAAGCTCCCTGACGGTTACAATACGGACATTGGCGAAAACGGATGTCAGCTTTCAGGCGGTGAAAGACAGCGTGTTTCAATTGCACGAGCATTTCTTAAAGACGCTCCGATTATTCTTCTTGACGAGGCTACAGCGTCGCTTGATGTAGAAAACGAAACCCTTATTCAAACAGCTCTTTCAAGACTTATCAAAAATAAGACTGTAATTGTTATCGCTCACAGAATGAGAACAGTTGCAGGTGCAGACAAAATTGTAGTTTTGTCAGACGGCGTTGTTGCCGAAGAAGGCACAGCAGCAAGTCTTAAAAAGTCAAACGGAATATTTGTTCATATGATGAACTTACAATCCGAAAGCAGTAATTGGAAACTCAATTAAATATACCCCTAAACGCAAAAGGAACAACTGTAATGTTTGTTCCTTTTCTGCGTTGACATATTAAAAACTATACTGTAATATTATTTTGTAGGATAAAGGAGGGATGAATGTGATTGACCTCAACAACATTGAAAAATACAGAGAAAACAATCGAATAGAGGCCAAAAAGGCAACAGGCGGATTACCTAAAAGCTTGTGGGAAACATATTCATCCTTTGCAAATACACTCGGAGGAATTATACTTTTAGGTGTAGAAGAATACAGGGACAAATCACTTCATCCCGTAAATCTTCCCGATCCGGATGAACTTATTGAGGAATTTTGGGAGATAGCAAACGATATTCAAAAAGTAAGCACAAACATTCTTTCATATGATGATGTTTATGTGCAAAAAATTGAAGAAAAGCATATTATCGTTATTACAGTGCCAAAAGCCAAAAGATTTGACCGTCCCGTGTATCTTGACGGCAGCATTCATAATTCATACAGAAGAAACGGCGAGGGTGACTACCGTTGCACACTCGACCAAATTAACGCTATGGTGCGTGATTCCGAAATTAAAACACAGGATATGAATATCATCGAAAGCATGACTGCTTCCGTATTTAATACCGATTCACTCCATAGCTACCGAATAAAAATGTCAAATGTTAAGCCAAACAATCGGCTTCAAAATTTGTCGGATAAAGATTTCTTGCAGGCAATAGGAGCAATCGGAGTAGGGGAAGACCTTTTGTTTCACCCTACAGCCGCAGGACTTCTTATGTTCGGTAAGTCAGAATACATCAAAAAAGAATACCCGTTCTATTGTCTTGAATATAAGGAAACAACACAAGATGATAAACACACAATTATTTCATCAAATTTAAATTCTAACTGTGAAAACCTTTATGATTTCTTTATAAAGGTCTTTGAAAAAATTTCATCCGATATAAAACTGACAGCAAACACAAAATCAGACATTACACCGATTACAACTGCCTTACAGGAAGCTCTTGCAAACTGCCTTATAAACGCCGACTATTATGGTTCAAACGGTGTTGTTGTTATGAAAGATGATGAAAGCATTACAATATCCAATCCAGGCGGATTTAGAGTTGAACTCGACGCCGCAAGAGCGGGTGGTATATCCGACCCCAGAAACACGGCAATTATGCGTATGTTTAATTTGATAGGAATCGGCAGTAACGACGGATTCGGTATTTCTAATATTTTCTCCGTTTGGAAAAGTCACGGACTTGTTCTGCCGGTCATTGAAGAAAGTTTTAAACCCGAAAACATTACCCTAAAGCTTTCGTTTGTTCCCGAAAGTAAATCAACTAATACTCAAATTTTACAAAATCGTCCCGATATTGAAGCAGACAGGCAGGATGTCGTAATTTCATACATTACTGACAACATCACGGTAACCTCAAAAGAAATTTCCGAACTTCTCGGAATAAGTCATAAAAAATCGAAGCAATTTCTTCACAAACTTATGGCAAAGGATTTTGTTATAATCAAAAACGGAAAATACACCCTAAAAGCATAGAAGGAACTTAATCAAATTTCGGAACATCAATCCGCATAAACGTTGCTTATAATTGCTAGGTTGCTTGTTTTTGCAAAAGGAAAACCGTCTGCTGTAAATAAATGCCAAAAATAAATTTGTCTATATCTGCCTTTCATGTGCCGCAACAGAGCTGTTCATGACTCTGCTGTTCAAAGTCTTGCAAGACGATCCCGCAGGTGCAGTTGTGCCGATTTATAATTTGAGTATGGTTGTTTCAATAATCTTTTCGTACATGATTTTCAAAAAAAATGTCCGCAAAATCAAACATAAGTATTCATATAATAATCGCAGACACTTATTTATGCTTTTACGGATTAAATTTAAAATTTACAAATTTGTGTAATTTTACTTGACAATCACACAAAAAACAAGTACAATAAACAAGGTAAATCATCAATATTTGGAGACGTATCGAAGTGGTCATAACGGACATGACTCGAAATCATGATGCCCCCTGAGGGTCGTGGGTTCGAATCCCACCGTCTCCGCCACCGAAAAATCCAGTAACCATGCGGGTTTCTGGATTTTTTTATACTCACTCCAAAAATCACCTGATTTTCGGCTGTTCTTTCCATAGTTTTGGAAAGAACAGCCCTTCTTCTTATTCCCTGTATTTTTTCGCTGCTGTCTCCCACTTACTGCCGAAATCCACAGTCTCAGGCAACGTCATTCCGCTGACAATTGCCTGCGCCGACGACAGCTTGGAACTGTAATCAAGGTGGGCGTAAATATTGGCGGTAGTGGAAAAATCGCTGTGCCCCAGCCAGTCCTGAATTTGTTTCAGCGGGACGCCGTTTGCAAGAAGCAGACTTGCGCAACTGTACCTTAAATCGTGAAAACGCATTCTTTTACAACCGTGCTTTTGGATATACTGTGGGAAATAACTTGTCAGATATTCCGGTCGCATTAAATCACCAAGCTCGTCTACAAAGACATAACCGTCATATTCGTAGTTGTAGCAGTTGCCGCAGACCTTCTTGTTGACTTCTGATTTCAAAAAGTGGAAGTATCAGGCGATGACAAAGCGCGACGAATGCTCCGACGGCAAAATAACCCTTGTGGAGTTTGAAGAATGGCTTGAAGCCAGTTTTCCGAATAGGAAGAAGAAAGAATGATCGTTCTTTGCCAATAAACGACCATTTTTCCCAAGCGGAACTGTAACAAAAGCAGTTCCGCTTTTATAATATTTTCTTGCCTTTTTCTTATAAATTCTCAATAATCCTTGATTTTTAGTGCACATAATGATATAATATATTTTGAAAAATTATAACTAATCCAAATATTTAAATGAAATGCTAAATAGCAATTTTAAAGAGAGGGTAATTATGGGACTATTTTCTAAACTCTTTAAGAAGAATACAAGTGTGGAAGTAACATCAGAGGGCTCTTCTACAAGCAATCCCGAATGCCTTAAGCTTTTTGAATTAAAAAAATATATGGATATGCTATTATCCGAAAATCAATATATCCCTAAAAGCGGATACAGAAACAGACTTCTTGAAGATAAGAAAACGATAGAGTATTTCGCTGTGCTTGATAATAGCGGTATGCTTAAATCTTTTTGTGATAGCAACAAAATAGATGTATCCGCTGTTGAAACAACACTTAATCGTTATAGAAATTTTGAAGCAAAAGTCGATGCGCATAACGAAGAATACATTCAGCGTGCGATGAAAAGTGAAAAAACATATTTGGACAATATTTTGCACGATGTTGACCCAAAAATCAAATTAGACGATGATCAGCGCCGTGTTATTCTTACTGATGAGGATTATTGTCTTGTTATCGCAGGTGCAGGTGCGGGTAAAACAACGACAGTAGCAGCAAAAGTTAAATATTTGGTTGAGAAGAAAGATATCGATCCTTCTCAAATACTTGTAGTTTCATTTACTAATAAAGCAGTGCAGGAACTGAGAGATAAACTTAACAAGGATTTAAAAATTGATTGTCCGATTGCAACATTCCATTCTACCGGTAATGCAATATTAAGAAAGCAATCGGATGAAAAGTTAAACATTGTTGATTCATCGAAGCTCTATTTTGTTATTCAGGATTATTTTAAAAATTCAATTCTCAAAAATGAGAGTTTAGTCAATAACCTTATCATGTTCTTCGCCTCCTATTTTGATGCTCCTTACGAAGGCAATGATTTGAACAACTTTTTTAATAAAATAGCAAAATCTAATTTTGCAACATTACGAAGTGACTTGAATGAATTTCAACGCCGGGTTATGGATATAAGGACAAAAAAGGCTGTAACCATACAAAGCGAAGTAATGCGTTCGCATCAAGAGGTTGAAATTGCAAACTTTTTGTATTTAAACACAATTGAATATGAATATGAACCCATCTATCGCTATGATATAATGTATGCCAGAAAGCCATATACTCCGGATTTTGAAATTCGTCAGGGAGAAAAAGTAGCGTATATTGAACATTTTGGTATCACTCAAAACGGTAAAAACGACCGATACAGTGATGATCAATTAGAGACATATAAAAAAGCAATCCAAGATAAAATCCGTCTTCATCAACAACATGGCACCACCCTCATCTATACATTTTCTCAGTACTCAGACAGAAGATCTTTAACCGAACATTTGCAAGAGGAACTTGAAAATCACGGATTTGTTTTAACTCCTCGTTCAAATAAAGAAGTTATGGAAAAGCTTGTCTCATCTGAAGAGAATCGTTATATACGCAAACTTGTTAATCTTATTTGCAGATTCATCGGAAACTTTAAGACTAACGGATATACTGCGGATGAATTTAACCGTATGTATCATTCCACACAAAATGTTAGAACACGCCTCTTTTTGGATATTTGCCAAGATTGTTTTCTCGAGTATGAGCGCTATTTGAAAGAAAATAATGCCGTAGATTTCGAGGATATGATTAACGAATCTGCTCGTTTGCTTCGTGAAGTTAAGGAAATGAAACAAAAACTTGATTTTAAGTACATCATAGTTGATGAGTACCAAGACATTTCTCGTCAGCGCTTTGATTTGGTTACGGCACTTTCCGATGTGACAGATGCAAAAATTATAGCTGTAGGCGATGATTGGCAATCAATCTATGCGTTTAGCGGCTCAGATATCACCCTTTTTACAAAGTTTGAAGAAAAAATGGGGTATGCGAAATTACTGAAAATCGTAAAAACATACCGCAACTCACAAGAAGTCATCGATATTGCCGGTAATTTCATTCAAAAAAATGATGCTCAAATCTCCAAAGAGCTAAAATCTCCTAAAAATATTACAGATCCGGTCATAATTTACACCTATGATGCCACCAGAAAAAAAGCAAATGATAATAATAAATCGGGAGTAAACTATGCTATTGCGCACGCTGTGGAAGTCGCGATTGAACAAATCATAGATTATAACAAAGAAGAAGGAAAACCCGAAGATTCATCAATTCTTTTGCTCGGACGATTTGGCTTTGACGGAGATAAGCTCGAGAAATCCGGATTATTCGAATATATCGATCGCGGCAACAAAATCAAAAGCGTAAAATATCCCAAACTCAACATAACCTTTATGACAGCACACGCATCAAAAGGTCTTGGATATGACAATGTTATTGTTGTGAACGGCAGAAATGAAACCTATGGTTTTCCCTCGAAAATTGAAGATGATCCTGTACTTTCGTTTGTTATCAAAGGTGACCGTTCCATAGATTATGCAGAAGAGCGAAGACTTTTCTATGTGGCAATGACAAGAACAAAAAATCGTGTATTCTTTATTGCTCCCGAACAAAACCCCTCTGAGTTTCTTCTCGAAATAAAAAAAGATTACAAGAATGTAGTGTTGCGTGGAAATTGGAATGAAGAAGCGCCGGAAAACAATTATGCAAAAAAAACCTGCCCAATTTGCGGCTATCCTTTGCAATATCGATACAAAAATGCTTATGGTCTTAGACTATACATTTGCACAAACGAGCCTGAAATTTGCGGCTTTATGACTAATGAATACAAAGCTGGAAAACTTTCTATTATGAAATGCGATCAATGCAGAGACGGTTATTTGATTGTGAAACCCGGCAAAGAAAATCAATATTTTTTAGGGTGCACAAATTACAATAAAAACGGGACCGGTTGCGGTAGGTATATTACTCCATCTTACTATTATGAAATGTTCAAACTCTCACCTGATCCTGCTCCTGCAAAAACATTTCCAAAAGCCAAGGATATATTGCCGAATAATACGGAACGCGCAAAACTTCAAACCAAAATAACTAAACATGAGTATGCAGAATCAAATAAAATTGAAAAAGCAAATATTAAGTCTGTATACTATGCCGGGAAAGACTTAAACGATGTTCTTCACACCGTGTTACAGTGCTTATCGCATATTAGTGATAAAAGATACTATGGTGTTTCAGTTTTAGTTGATGTGTTGAGAGGTTCACACAGCAAAAAAATTATGAATGCAGGTTTGAACCGCATCACTGAATATGCTTCGCTTAAAGAGATTGATAGAGAATCTTTAGTTGCTATCATTGAATGGGCTATTGATAATCATCTCATTCTGCAAACCAAAGGTATGTATCCTGTTTTGCATCCTACATATGAAGGATTGCATTATAATGAAACGATAACTGCAAATAAATTAAAAAAGCTATTAGATTACTTACAGAAAAACTAATACTACTTTTATTAAAACGGAGGATTTCACTATGGATTCTAACATCGAGCGCTGGTACTCAATGAAAGAAATTTGCGAATACCTCGGTGTCAGCCGTGACACCGTACTCGCTTGGATAGAAAAAAGAAATATGCCGCCGCAAAAATCGGTCGTCTTTGGAAATTCAAGGTCAGCGAAGTAGACGCTTGGATGAAATCCGGCGTTGCGGCAGATAAGTAAGTTTAGGAGATGTATAATATGGGTTTTATTGAATCGTATAAACATCTTGAAAAACTATGCGGCGAAGTATTAAATGACAATAGGCGTATATCCGCTTATATTGATGAAATGATAAATACTCCCCGTGGTTCTTATCTTGTAAGAGGTTGGGATGATGACCTAAAACAACTGAAACACTACCGTTGGGTTAGGAATCAAATAGCACATGAACCTGATTGTACCGAGCAAAATATGTGTGAACCGTGTGATACTGTGTGGCTTGACGGTTTTTATTCACGCATAATAAATCAAACCGATCCGCTCGCTTTATATTCTAAAGCCACCAAGCCTCGTCAGGCTCAAAAACCGGTACAAGCTCATAAGCCGGAATCCCCTACATACACTTATTCTCAGCCGACTTCTAACCATAGAAAATCATCTCCACAGACTGCCGGTTGTATGACATTTTTAGTAGGTATTTTAATTATTGTAGTTGCAATCGTTTTAATTTCAGGAATATTATAATCTGATTTTGGAGGTGCAATATGGCACTTGAAAATAAATTAGCTCTGACAAGCTCTGCCGACCTTGCCCGTGAGGAAGAACGCATCAGCAAGAAAAAGGCTGCAGAACTTTTTGAAAAAGGTATTTTAGATAATCTTCCTGCCGGCAAGTTTTCTACATTGCAGGCAATCCATAAATACCTATTTGAGGACATTTGCGACTTTGCAGGCGAACTCAGAACAGTCAATATTGCAAAGGGCAATTTCCGTTTTGCACCTTTAATGTACTTGCAAGCGGCACTTGAGAACATTGATAAAATGCCGCAGTCAAACTTTGACGAGATAGTAGAAAAGTATGTTGAGATGAACATTGCCCACCCGTTCCGAGAGGGCAACGGTCGCAGCACACGCATTTGGCTCGACCATATCTTGAAAAATGAAATCGGCAAGGTTGTCGATTGGAGCAAGGTTGATAAAGAAGATTATCTGCTCGCAATGGAGCGCAGCCCGATTAAAGATATCGAAATCAAACACCTTTTAAAAGCGGCACTGACCGATAAAATAAATAGCCGTGAGGTCTATATGAAAGGCATCGACCACAGCTACTACTATGAGGGATATACAACCTTCAAAACGGAAGAATTATGATAACGAAATGAGGTACAAATATGCCCGATAAGAACTGGCAATTTGAACTTGAAGAATATATAAAGCAGGGCGAGCCTGAAAAAGCCGAAAAAAGTGAAGCGTGGCAAACCGCTATCGGCTTGCAGGCAGTTGACGGGCTGAAAACCTCTGATTATTTGCTGGATACTGCAAAGGATCACATTGAGGGTAAAATAACCATCGACGAAGCTCAGAAGCGTATTCATAGCTATTATGAGCAGAAAACCACCCGTACAGAAATCGAAAATGAAACCAAAGAGGCAGATATCGTATCTGCAAGAATAACCAAGCTTTTGGGCGAAAAAGCGTTTCAGTTTTCTCCTGCTGAGTGGATTACCATTCACCGCAGATTGTTTGAGGGCGTATTTGACCACGCCGGACAAATCCGAAAGTACAACATTTCCAAAAAGGAATGGATACTGAACAGCGAAACAGTTATCTATGCAGATTTTAACAGTATAAAAGATACTTTGGATTATGATTTTGCCACCGAAAAACAGTTTTCCTATGAGGGACTGTCGGTTGAAGCATCGGTAAGGCACCTTGCAAAATTTGCATCGGACATTTGGCAGATTCATCCCTTCGGCGAGGGGAATACAAGAGCCACCGCCGTGTTTATGATTAAGTATATGAAAACCTTTGGGTTCCGTGCCAATAACGATGCGTTCCGTGAAAACTCTTGGTATTTCCGCAATGCATTGGTTCGAGCAAACTATAACGATTTGCAAAAAGGTATTCATTCCACAACAAAATTTTTGGAATTGTTTTTCTCAAACCTTCTGCTCGGCACAAACTACGAATTAAAAAATCGTTATATGCATGTTGATTTTGTGGATGAAAGCACTTCCCAAAGTGCCAAAAGCGAAACACCAAAGTGCCAAATTGACACTTTGAAGTGTACTTTAGAAGAACTTGTCGTGTTAGATTTAATAAAAAAGAACCCGTCTGTTAAGCAAGCCGAACTCGCAGAACAAACAGGAAAGTCCGTCAGAAGCATAAAGCGCATTATAGACTCTCTGAAAGAGAAACAATATATCCGCAGAGTTGACGGCAAACGCTACGGCAAATGGGATGTATTGGTTTGAATCTCAAGAACTTAAATCGTATTATTCAACATATATCTTTTTCTCAAGCCTATGTTTATTAGCATCATCATGCGAAATTTGTAGATATGTGTGTAAAACTAAAACATTGATTTCTGGAGGAACAGTATGTTCTATAAAATGATCGAGAACAAGTGCAAAGAATGGTATAGCTCAGACCAATGCACTGTTCGTAACTTAATTGAATATATAGAGAAAACCGGGCAAATGCGAGATGCTCAGATTGAAGCTATCAAGGTTTATCTGTTCCTCAAAATCGGTTGTGAATGTAAGCCATTGGAATTCCTTTTCAGATACGGTTGCTTTAATTCTATCAATCTGAATGACATAGAACTATCCACGGCAACTCGTGAATACTTAGAGAAAAACCCTGCTGCAACTGCATTGCTTGAATATTCTCGCCTAACAAACGATAAAGGCGAACAGGTTTCCGAAAAACTCGAAAAGCAAATCAAGAAAGATCCGTCAAGCATTGACTATGACGGTTTCTTCCGCACTGCCTTTTATGGCGTTTCCTATACCGATTATCTATTTAGCTTGCCAATGGGCACAGGAAAAACATATTTGATGGCAGCATTTATCTATCTTGATTTATATTTCGCTCTGAACGAGCCTACCAACCCTGCTTTCGCCCACAACTTTATCATTTTTGCACCATCGGGTTTGAAATCCTCTGTGGTGCCAAGCCTTAAGACTATCCAAAACTTTAACCCTGCGTGGATCATTCCCGAACCTGCGGCAACGGATATCAAGCGTATGATTTCTTTTGAAGTATTGGATCAGGGAAAGACCGCAAAAAAATCCAACAAAACCAAGAACCCCAACGTTCAGAAGATTGCTAATCATCAGCCTCTTTCCGAACTTTTCGGCTTAGTTGCTGTAACTAACGCCGAAAAGGTTATCCTTGACCGTATCCAAGAGAAGAACGGACAGATCAGCCTATTTGAAGAAAGTGACGATGAAAAAGACAGACAAGCTAATGAACTCCGTAACCTTATTGGCAAACTGCCGTCCCTTTCCATCTTCATTGACGAGGTTCATCACGCTGTTAGCGATGAGATAAAACTGCGTGCCGTTGTAACCAAGTGGGCGCAAAATCATACCGTAAACTCTGTCATCGGTTTTTCCGGTACACCTTATCTTGAAAAAGCAGAGAAGTTTAAGGTTGTAGATTCTCTTTCTGTCGGGACTGCTGAAATCACGAATATTGTGTATTACTACCCTCTTATTGACGGCGTGGGTAATTTCTTAAAACGTCCTGTTGTTAAGATTGCGGATATTGCAGACAGTAGTTTGATTATCGACAAAGGTGTCAGAGAGTTTCTTGATACATACAAGGACACTGTCTATGCAGACGGATTGACCGCTAAACTCGGTATTTACTGCGGTACTATCGAAAAATTAGAGGAAGTTGTCTATCCTTTGGTATCCCGTATTATTGTAGAATATGGGCTCGGCACGGACACAATACTAAAATTCCATAAAGGCAACAAACAGTATAAAATGCCTGCCGACAGTCAAATGCAGTTTGATATTTTGGACAAGTCTATTTCCAAAATTCGCATTATTCTTCTTGTGCAGATCGGTAAAGAAGGCTGGGATTGCCGCAGTCTTACAGGTATTATCCTTTCACAAGAAGGCGACTGTCCCACAAATATGGTTCTGCAAACCTCCTGCCGTTGCTTGCGTCAGGTGATTAAAGGCAATCCCGAAACTGCTCTTATTTATTTGAATGAAAGCAATGCTAACAAGTTAAACGTACAGCTCGAACAGCAGCATCATATCTCGCTCAAGGAGTTTTCGTCTGCTGATAATAGCAAAACACCGCTGAAGCGTTATAACCGTACAGTACATTTGAAACTTCCTAAAGTTGATTTTTATCAGCTCAAAATCAATTATGATACCCTTACTGTCGAGAAAGCTGATCCTGCAAGCGGCATTGCGGTTTCAGCCGATTCCGCACGCATTGCAGACGGTATTATCAAAACCACTGATCTCTCCATGGATAAAAGCAAAACCAGTATAAGTATTGATGATACAGAATATGGCACCGAACCTGCCACCTTTAATTCTTGGATATACGGAATTATGAAAGGCGGATTTGGCTCACCCACAGTTGCGGAGCTGATGCAATATGCAGAACAGTTGAAAACCGTGTATCAAAAAATCACTTTCGAAAAAGACGGCTCTCATTATTACAGTTCCAAATACAATCGCAAGTTGGTAGAAGCAAATATCCGCAAAGCCTTCTGCGATAAGTTTGGCTTTAACACCACCGAGGAACTGATCCCCGAAGAAGCCAATCTCTTGAATATTGCAAACTTCACACCTGAAGTTTATACCGATAAACCAAACGACTATTATCCTGCTCAGAGTGTTGTAGAAAACATTATCAAGGATGATAAAGGAAAACTGAAAATAGATGCTAAAACGCAACAAATGATTAAACTTGCAGAAGAAACAGGTCAAACGGATATTGCGGATATGTTAAAGGCACAAAATACTTCTCATAAAAACAAAGACTGTTCGTTCCATTATTTGCCTTACCGTACCGATAGCGGCTTTGAGCAGGCTTTCTTGAAAGAAGTGCTGTCCTTTGACGAGATTGAAAATCTCGGCTTGGAGGTTTACTACAACGGCGACCGTGCTATGACCGAGTTTAAGATCAGGTGTTATAAGAAAAACGGAAGCAAATGGGGTTATGTGGGAATCTATACACCCGACTTCTTGATTATCAAGCGTAAAGACGGTAGAATTCATAAGATTATCGTTGTAGAAACCAAGGGCGAAATTTACGCTAAAGATCCTACATTCAAGGAAAAGAAAACCTTTATGGAAACTGAGTTTTCAAAGCAGAATAACACAGCATTCGGCTACGAACGCTTTGACTATCTGTATTTAGAAGATACACTACCCGAAAAGGATAGATTGACGATAACTCATGATAAAATTTGTGAGTTTTTTAAGGAGGGATGATAATGTCAACTTATTTACCTGAAGTTGAAGAGATTTATTTCGCTAAAACCAAGGAATATTTCCAAGAAGTAATGAGTTCATATTCTATAGGAAATTATCGTTCCGCTACGGTAATGTTGTATTCAGTAGCTATTTGCGATCTTTTGTTTAAACTTCAAGAACTGAAAGATATGTATAACGATACTGTTGCAAACGAGATTCTTAAGGAAGTCGATAAATCTCGAAATGAACATGATAATAAAGCTAAATCCAAATGGGAAAAGGAACTTGTGGACAATATTTACAAGAAAACCGAGCTTTTGGATTTAGAAGCATATACTAATCTTAGCCATTTATACGATCATAGAAATTTTTCTGCACACCCTGCATTAAATGAAAATTATGAGCTGGTTGCACCTTCAAAAGAAACAACTATTGCAAATATAAAAAACATCTTAAAAGATATCCTTGTTAAACCTCCGATTTTCATTAAAAACATTGTGAACACCCTAACGGAAGATTTAAAGAGTAAAAATGATCTATATGAAAACGAAGATAGCAAGCTTGCAATGTACTTAAACAACAAATATTTTTCCAAGATGTCTAATTCTATGAAATTGGTGACATTAAAAGCATTTTGGAAGTTTTGTTTTTGCCTGCCGGGAGATGCAGATTGCCAAAACAATTTAGCAATCAATAGAAAAGCTCTTGAAATATTAATTTTGGGTTTTCAGCAAGAAGCTATTGCTTACATAAAAGAAAATAATCATCTATTCTCTGTAGCAAATGACGAAAGTTGTCAAATGAATCTTGCTATCCTATTATCCAAGTTTCCGGTTTTATATAACGAACTCGATTCCGACACTCAGTTACAAGTGGATGCAATAATAGATAAAAAAACAAGAGCAAAGTCTATTGCTTGGTTTAAATACAAAACTGTCAATGCACATTTATCATATTTAAAATCAATTACTTATCTAAAGTTAGAAGCAAATGCAATTAAGAGGATGATTTCTTATTATTCTGACATCGGTGAAATGACACCGCTAATTGATTTCTTTATATGGTATTATAGCGAAAGTCGTAGTTATGATTCAGCTGATTCTCGCTTCGAACTTGCTATAGAGCCTTTCTTAGATCGAATGTCCGCCAAACAGTTTGAGCAAATAATTGAATACACCAATAATAACAGGCAGATATGGGATAGAGGTTTAGCCTACACAGCTAATAACAAAATGATGAAGTACGCTAAAAGTGTTTTGGATGACGGCTTTGATTATGCTAAATATACTCATTTTCGCTTCGATGACAAGATTCTTCATCCTGTTGAAACTGTGGAAACACCCACAGAAATCGACAGTGATTCAGATTAGCCGTTTTAACACAATGGAGGTAAACAATAATGCCGATTAAATATGTACCGTTTATACCGGAGCCGATTGAGGGACAAGCTGTGCTCGGTAACTTTAACAGAATATTAAGATACAAGGGTGCTGACGATATTTAGATGACGCTTCAGCGTGGTATGCATTTGTATGAGATGGAAAAGCAGGAAACCGTAGGAGAAAATGCCGACGGTAATATGGTCATTCGCGGCGAATGTGTTTCTGCTTGTGCCTATCTCAAAGAACAAGGCATTCAAGTTGACCTTGTATATATCAATCCTCCTTTTGCCAGCGGAGCTGATTATGCTAAGAAAGTATATATCCGCCGCAATCCGAAAGTAGCAGAAGCCATTGCACAAGCGGAACAGGAACTTGATGTTGACGAACTAAAAGCCTTTGAGGAAAAGATGTACGGTGATGTTTGGGATAAAGAAAAATATCTCAACTGGATGTATGAAAATCTTATGGCAATTAAGTCGGTAATGAGCGAAACGGCATCAATTTATGTACACTTAGACTGGCATATTGGTCATTATGTAAAAATATTGATGGACGAAATTTTTGGAGAAGATCGTTTTCGCAACGAAGCTATTTGGTGCTACAGCGGAGGCGGCACTCCTAAACATGAAATGCCACACAAACACGATACAATCTTTTGGTATTCTATTGGTTCTGGAGATGAAGAATGGAACGATCAATGGATATTTAATGTTGAATACCGTGCATATTCCGAAGGAACATTACAAAGAGGACGTACGCAAGTAAAGGGCGAAAATGCTGAGTTAAGAGCAGAAGGAACACCTATAAATGATTGGTGGACTGATGTTCCTAAGATAACCAGTCCCACCGATCCTGAAAAACTAGATTATTCAACGCAAAAATCAGAAGCTTTATTGTCAAGGATTATAAAAATGTGTTCCAACGAGGGAATGGTTGTTGCGGATTTTTTCGGCGGTAGTGGTGTTACTGCTGCTGTGGCAAACAAGCTTGGCCGTAAGTTTATTCACTGCGATATCGGACTGAATTCTATTCAAACAACCCGTGACCGCCTTGTTGCCGACGGCGCTGAATTTGATGTGCTTGAAATTAAATACGGTGTTCAACTCTACCGCAATCCCGTTCAGACAATGGATAAAATCAAATCGCTGATACCGGGACTTAAAAACGAGGATTCTCTTGACTCCTTCTGGGAAGGTGCAATTTCCGATAGCAAGCTCGGTACAGTTCCCGTCTATGTTCCTAACCTTATGGATAGCGCATCGAAGCTGCTTGATAAAGTGACCATGAACCGTATTATTCATCAGGCTATACCCGATTTGGATAGCAACATCAAAAAAGTAATCGTCTATTACATAGATATTACCGATGAAGCCGAGATTCAAAAGTTTATAAAAGATGATGACAGCACAAATATTGAAATTGAGCTGAGAGATCTCAAAACAATTCTTGATGATGTCATAATCGGAGATTATGCGGAATTTCACGCCGAAAAAACCCACGATGATTTATTTGGCGGATATGCTGTTTCCATTGATAAATTTATAAGTGACCGTGTGCTTTCAAAAATAGCTGAGTTCAACCAAAAAGCACTACTTAATTCCTCGACAAAGAAGCCGTATAAGCCGATTGAAATTAGCGAGGACGGTTTGGAACTGATTGAGTTCTTGAGCGTTGATTGCACTTCCACCGAGGGTAAATGGAATTCCGACAGCGAAATCAAGATTGACAAAAACGGTTTTGTCATTGTAAACGGAAATAAAACAAAGGACTTCTGGGACGGAAAAATCCGCTGCGAACAAAAACCGCTTCGCCTCAAAATCCGCAACATCTGCGGCGACGAAACGGTGTGGGAGATTTAATAAACGCTGAAGACGTTATGATACAAAGGATTTGATAAAATGGATGTAACATACAGACAAGAGACAAAAAACATTGTTAGGCACGCTGTTATACGACGAGCCGTAGAAATGTTGACGACAGAACGCACACGAGCCTGCTGTGTCCGCCATTCCTATGTCCGAGATTTATATGATTACTTTAATGACTTGGCAGAATCTCACGAACAAGAAGAGGCACGTAAGATTGATATTTCGTACATACAGGAATGGGAAAACATGCATGCAAACAATCTAGGCGTTAAACATCCGGAAGAATTGTCTGTATGTTATCTTGCCGGTCCTGAACCAGAAAATGACTTTGCTGAGTTTGTTTCTATGGGTATCAAGCCTCAAAATATTTGGGCCTTTGAATGTGAAAGGAATACTTATTTACAGGCACTGACATCAATCGATAGCACAAACTTTATGCAACCAAAACTGATAAAAACATCCATAGAGCGATTCTTTGAAGCATCACCTAAAACCTTTGATATTGTATATATTGATGCTTGCGCTTCCTTAATTTCCGATCAGCACGCACTAAGATGTATCGCCTCAATGTTTAAACACCATCGATTAAGTTCTCCTGGTATATTGATATCTAATTTTGCTTATTTAGATGAAACTGTAGGTGTGGAAAAACAACAATACATCGATATCATTGCTAGGTACAATTTTATCAGAGATAACCGCAATGCATGTTTATTGGACCATCAAGGGGAAGTAGTGTTTAATGATGGCTATGAGTTGGAAAAGAAAAGAGTTGAAGAAAACTTAGAGGAAGCCTATGGTAATTTCATAAGTGCTATGATTTGCAACACAGCATCCATAACAATTCCCACAATAAGATTTTGTAATTCAAATTATTTACGATCCTTATCAAATACGCAGCCTATTCCAATAGGTTTGCTCCAATTTCAAGATGTAAACACGATAAAAGACAACACCTTATATAAGTACTTGGCTATAAATTGTTTTTTGAAGCAAAATTCATCAACCTTTGAAGGCATCTCAAAGGTTGACAAACTTATAAGTGAAATATCAGCACCGTCTAGTGGATATGACCTTTTATCCTCGTTTAAGAAATTGTATGAAATAAAGTCAAAAGGTGTCGATATATCTCCAGATTTAAAAGACACTTTGGCGTTTTTCAACAATGAGCAATCTATGTATCAGTTTTTAGATAAACCAAATCGACTTTTGTTTTATGACGCTGTTATTAGTCAATTATCTCATCCAATGCATTATGTAAGCGATAAGGCACTTAGATTAACATATGTAGCAAAGCGAAAAAGAATGTTCACTGATTTGATGTTATTTGATGAGTGCCGTTACTTGTACGATTGGTTACCGGCTATTCATCAGATTCCTAATGCCTTTTCTAATCCAAGTTGGCAATACACATTTAGATTTGCATTAGATGGACTAATTAAGCAACGAATGAACTATAATAACGAATTTTTCTTCCAAGGTTCTGTAGTTCAAAAAACAGTGAGCGGCTTTGAGGCAAAACAGATGCCAGCAAGAATAAAAATAAATTAGGAGATTTAAATTATGAGTATTCAACTTGATTGTTCTGATATTATCGAAATATTTAAAACCCATTTGAAAATAGAAAATTCAGTAAAATCTATCTCTCACACTTTCTTGAATGCGAGATATGCCAATCGTATTGATTATTCTCCTTATTTCCAGAGAAAGTATGTTTGGGATAATGAAAAAGCTTCATACTTCATTGAAAGCATTTTGCTTGGAACTGAAATCCCGCCTATAGTATTGTTTGATGACGGAAAAAAGAATGAAGTAATTGATGGTCGTCAAAGATATGAAACGATTAAGCGATTTCTTGAAGACAAGCTTCCGCTGGATGCGAATGGATTAAAATCCTTGACATCCTTGGAAGGAAAGTATTATTCAGAACTTTCTGATACAATCAAAGGCAGTTTTAATAACACAAAAATTCGAATTCTTCAATTTAGTATAGTCAACGAACCTTCTCTAACACCAGAACAGGAAGATAAAGTCAAAAAAGAAATATTTACTCGATATAATTCCGGTATAATAGCATTAAAACCGCAGGAAATTGAAAGAGCTGCATATATTAACGACCCTTTGGTTCGTGGCTTAAAAACAAAGTTAGAACAAGATAGCGAATTTTCGCAAAAATGCCAACATGTATTAATGCCAAAAAGAAAGCAGACATTAAAAGACCGAGATAAAATTAATTATATTCTTTCTCGTGCTAGAAATGTTTTGTCGATGCAACACATACCTATTCAAAGCTATGCGGGAGCAAGTTCAAAATCTGATGTAATACGCAATTACTTACTTCTTAAAGTAGAGAAAGAACCAATTGACATTACTATTGGTACATTTGAATTAATTATCAATAAGTTATTCGAACTTAGATGCGAATTGGCTAAGATTAACTCAATAATAGCAGAGAATAATCTTTTCTTTGAAGCGATGTATTGGGGACTATCCGTTGTTCGTGAGCAAGTACCTGATAAATTTGAAAACTTGGATATGGCATCAATAGCTACAGATGTAGATGATTGTTCCAACAAAGATTTTTTTTGGGAAGGAATACTTGTAGAGAAAAAAGACTTTGATATGGTATTCTTTGCCACGGGTAGCCATTATTACAAGTCCATTATTAACAGATATCTTTTTGTATCAAACTACCTATCGAACGCTACTAATATAAGTTTTGATGCTCATATTAAGAACAAAAGTGAATTTGATGCAATCATGGCACAAAATCCTTCTATAGACCAATTCAAGGATTTTAAATTATCAAAAACCGATCCTGTTTCTGCGACTGTTTATGATATTTTGACTGATGTTAAATCAACGAGATTTATAATAAGACCAGATTATCAACGGTCAGAAGTATCAAATAGCATTCAAAAGGCTTCTTACTTGCTTGAAAGCATTATGCTTGGTATTCGAATCCCTCCGATATTCATTTACAGAAGAGATGATAATGTAAGTGAAGTTATCGATGGACAACAGCGTCTGCTTTCTATCTTGGGTTTTCTACAAGAAAAATATAAAGATGAAAATGGCAAAGATCAGTTATCCAACAAACATGGATTTAAACTTTCAAAACTTCGCTTTCTCAAAGAATTAAACGGAAGAACTATCGATGGAGTTGAACAATATGACGCTTCCCTAAAGGATCGTATTCTTGATTTCCAAATTGATATCGTTGAAATCAACCAAGCACAAAACCCAAATTTTAGTCCCATTGACTTGTTCTTGCGTTTGAATTCTAAACCATTTCCGATTGAAGCAAATACATTCGAAATGTGGAATGCGTTTGTTTCAAGGCAGTTCGTTGAAACGATAAAACTGTATGCTGAGCAATATGCAGGAAAACTTTTCAAGCCTGTTGATACTCGAATGAAAAACGAAGAGCTAATAACCATGTTAGCGTATCTGGCATATATTCAAAGAAAAGACTCTATTAAACCGGGAGACTATTTGAATATATTTGTGAGAAATCAACGTTTGAATGCACGAATTAATACAAAAAGAAATATAACAAATCGTCTCACAGAAATATCTAGCAATAACGATCCGGTGTTTGCCGATGCACTTCAAGATGTAAAAGATTTTATTGATAAACTTCAATATTTATGCGGTGATGAATTTGAAAACTTCAATAAAATGATTTGTCATACTAAGAAAAATACTCAAAGTAGAACAAATCAAAATTTCTATTTATTATGGATTGCACTTGAGCATATAAGCATCGATCGTATAAAACAAGAAAAAGACAATATTTTTAATAGTATCCAAGCTTTATTCTTGATTAACCAAGAAATCAACGAAGAAGATTTTGACGTTAAGGCTTATATTAACAAGTTGTCAAACATCTAACAAACTTACCGCCACCGAATGTAATATTCGGTGGCGGTAAGTTTGGTTTATTGTGAAATAACTTGTTTCTGTACGTATTCTTGAATAGATAATCGGATGTTATTCATTCTCCGCACCCACGCCATTTGGTCGGTGACTTTGAGTTGCTCGGTTACCCCTTCATTTTCAGCGTATTCTTTTACCAGTCGAGAAAAGAGAGCTTGTGCCTGTTCTTCGGTATCGGCAAGGTGGGAATGGAGCTTTCCGGAAGTGAGCAGATTGTAATACAGGACTTTATGGTGCTGTTTTAAGTATCGCAGTCGGCGTTGTCCCCATACGCCGATAGGGCGTTCATCTTCGGCGGGTAAAGTAAGATTATGCAACCAGTAATCGCCGTGCATTGTGTATGTGCCGCTGGATTTTTCAAATAACGATTTCATATAGTAAAACCTCCTATTGTGCTTAAAATGATTTCCAAAAATGCTCAATTACAAAAAATACAGCGAACATTCCGCTGTTCATGCCACTTTTTACGACGAACATTGAAAATGAGACATTTTTTTCAGAATAGAATTACTCTTTTAGCAAATCTTGAAATGGTGTTTCGGTTGAGACAAAAGCTTCATAGGCGAAGTTTGCTCCGAGGCGGAAGCCCATAATGAAACTGTCGAGATTAGATTCGCCGTTGACAACTCCCCAAGCGTTCACATAGTCGAGGAACCATTTCTTCGGCTTGTCTTTCAGGGCGTTGGTCAGCAAATCCTCATTATTCATCAGGACTTCCATTTGCTTTTGCACCGCCTTATTTTCTTTGGTACTGCGTGCCTGCGGATCAATATTTCCGTAGTAAAATTCTTCGATAAACCGTGACATAAAAATGCACCTGCCTTTCGATTACAGTTTAGTACAGCTTAGCAAAATCGAAAAACAGGTGCGAATATGCGAATTTTTAAATCGTACATTACTTCTTCTGCTTCATTTTCCGGCTAAAATCGTTCAGCGTTTGAATATGCCACAGGCTTTTGCGGGTGATGGAACGGAAGGTCAGCGAAGAGAAAAAGTCTATAAGAAAAATTTTCGGTATGTAAAAGAGCTGTCCTTTGCGGAAGGATTTAAGTTCCCCACGGTTGCACCAATTATTTACGGTGGTTTTGGCGTAGCCGGTCAGGGTGACAACATCCTGCACGGTCACGACATCCTTATATTTGCTGAGCAGCTTGGCGTAATAGTCGTGCATTTGCCGGAGAACATCCTCGGGCAGTTCCTTGGAGAGCTTTGCCACATAGTGGGTGCCGTACCAGCCCTTCGGTGCAGAATAGAGTTCAGGGAAAATCGCCCATTCCTCCAAATATGCTTTCACATCCTCTTTTCGGATTTTATAGCACTGGGTTTTCTTATCCAACCACTCGCAGGGCACCTTGCCGCTTTTGAGCAGGTGCAGCGCCGTGGACTTGCTGATGTGGCAAATGCGGAAGAATTGCTCCTTGTTCATCACTTCGGGAACACTGTCCCAGTTAACGGGGAATACATCCATTTGTAACACCTCAAAAATAGATTTTCGTCGGTTGGAAGCTCTATCCTGCGGTGTATGGCCGTCTCCCGATTTTTCTCTCATATCTTCCCGCATTTCTCTCCAAAATCGGAAAAAATTCCGATTTGAACCCACTTTCAAAAAAGCCTGTCCCGCAAGGCTTTCCGAGCGAAAAAGCCTGATTTCAATCGGCTTTCAGCTGGTACGGGGCTTACAGAAACGACCCCAAAACGGACACCCCGTCACAGTTGCATAAAAGACTCGAAATTCATGATGCCCCCTGAGGGTCGTGAGTTCGAATCCCACCGTCTCCGCCATAAAAAAACACCGTAGTTCTGTTAGAATTACGGTGTTTTTTTGCTCAATATCAATAGTCGGGGGGTAATCTGAAAAATTCGAGTATATGATATTTATAAGTGGCTAATA
>ERZ869995.31-NODE-31-length-22291-cov-5.546367_pt1 | contig 22291 bp, 20 predicted proteins | sample MGYA00521105_ERZ869995 | MGnify/ENA primary metagenome ERZ869995 (study PRJEB32232, sample SAMN07284959) | human gut metagenome | biome: human-associated habitat; material: feces | host: Homo sapiens | place: Tanzania | collected 2014-01-26 ...
AGGTATCTGACCATCACGCGATCCTGCCGACGCTGGAACTGGAGAAAGCGAACGTTCCGGGGCTGCCTGTGGGTGAGCGCAATATCCTTCTGCTGGTCTGCTGCAAGCTGCTGTGTTCGGTGGCGGAGCCTTTCGTGTATGAGGCGGTCACGGCCACCTTTGACTGCGGCGGCCAGTCCTTCACCGCAAAGGGCAAGCGCATCCTCTCCGAAGGCTGGCGGGAGATCGACCGCATTTTCCGTTCCTTTCTGAAAGAAAAGCCTGCGGATGGGGACGGCGATACGCTCCCGGACTTCACCGAGGGTCAGACTTTTGACGGCGCGGAGGTTTCCGTCACTGAGCATTTCACCCAGCCGCCGAAGCCCTACACCGAAGATACCCTCCTGTCCGCTATGGAGAACGCAGGCAAGGATGGTATCCCCGACGAGGCGGAGCGAAAAGGGCTTGGCACGCCTGCGACCAGGGCGGCAATCATCGAAAAGCTGGTGGCAGCCGGATTTGTGGAGCGAAAGGGCAAGAGTCTTATCCCCACAAAAGCCGGTATCAACCTTGTCACGGTCCTGCCGGAGCCGCTGACCTCTCCCATGCTGACAGCGGAATGGGAACAGAAATTGACGGAGATCGCAAAGGGCGGCGCTGACCCGGATACCTTCATGGACGGTATCCGCACGATGGTTCAGGAGATCGTGTCCACCTATTCCTGCATTTCCGAGGACGGCAAAAAGCTGTTTGCCCCGGAGAAGGAAGTGATCGGTACCTGCCCCCGCTGCGGCCAGCCGATTTATGAGGGCAAGAAGAACTTTGCGTGTTCGGATCGGTCCTGCGGTTTCGTCCTCTGGAAAAATGACCGCTTCTGGACGAGCCGCAAGAAGGAGCTGACAAAGAAGATGGCAACGGACCTTCTGAAAAAGGGTCGTACCAATGTCAAGGGAATGTGGTCTGAAAAGAAACAGGCCACCTATGACGCTGCGGTGATCCTGGACGACACGGGCGGCAAGTACATCAATTTCAAGCTGGAATTTCCGAAAAGGAAGGAAGGTGTCAATGGTAGAAAATAAGACTTTAGAACATTTATCCGAAGTGAGGGCGGCGGTGGCTGCCCTCTCCCCGGAGGACAGGGAACTGTTGGAGGCGGTGCAGACATCGCCCTTCAAGCTGACAGCGCCGGAGCAGTTTAAGGAGTTTGCAGCCAACATCGACTATTTCGTGTTTGAGCCCAACATCCGCAACCTGAACGATCTGGGCTGGCGGTATCTGGCACAGCACATGGATATGCTGCTGCCCCCGGAACTTCTGAAAGCAATCGACCCTGTTCCTTTTGGCAAGTACGCCATGCAGGAGGAACAGGGCCATTTTACGGAACACGGATACATTTCTCTCTCCGGCGACGAGTGGAACCATGAACGCCCTGCGGAGCCGGAGAAAAAGCCCTCCATCCGGGAACGGCTGGAACAGGGCAAGAAAGAATGTGCGGAGAAAAACAAGGCGCAGCCCCATAAGGAAGAATCTGCGCCGGAACTGTAAGGAGGTGCTGATATGCCATATTACGATCACGACAAGGATTATCCCTTTGCCGCCTTTATCACCAATCTTGGGAAGTACAATGAGGGCGAACTTGTGGGCGAGTGGGTGAAGTTTCCCACCACCGCCGAGGAATTGAAGGAAGTGTTTAAGCGTATCGGGATCGGCCAGAAGGATGACTTCGGCCAGCCCTATGAGGAATGGTTCATCACGGACTATGACTGCTATGTGGATGGTCTTTACAGCAAGCTGGGCGAATACGAAAATCTGGACGAGCTGAATTATCTGGCGTCGAAGCTGGATGAAATGAGCGAAAGCGAATACGCACAGTTTCAGGCCGGTATGGAAATGGGCGACCATTGCGGCAGCCTGCAGGAGATCATCAACCTCACCGAGAATCTGGATTGCTATGAGGTTTACCCCGATATCCATGACTATGACGATCTGGGCCGCTATTACATCGAAGAACTGGACGTTATGCAGGTGCCAGAGCATTTGCAGAATTACATCGACTATGAGGCCTACGGCCGGGACGTTGCGTTGGAGGAAAACGGCACCTTCACGGATCAGGGCTATGTGCGTGATACGGGTGACAGTTTCCATGAGTATTACGACGGTGAGCGCGGCAGTATCCCCGACGAGTACCGGGTGATGACCTTCCAGGACGATCTTCCCGAAGAAGAAAAATCCGAGTGGGCTATGGATATCGCCTTTGACATGGATGAATTTTTCCGTCAGAACGATCCGCAGTATGCGGCGGAGCACCCGGAGGCGCACGCCGCAAAGGAGGAACTTTACGAAAGCCTGATGGCTGGGCGCATTTCTGCTTTGGATGAAAAGCTGGCGGCGTTAGGGCAGACGCAGGAGGACTATCTTCCTTCGGAGATTGAAAAATTCAAGGATGCTACGGGCTATGAGGAATTTCTTGATTTTGATCCGGCGGAGGTCAAGGCCGCTTTGGATGATCCGGAGAAGTCCCATGCGGATGAAATGCTGTCCGCTGCGGAGAGGGCTGCCTCGGAAAAGATGACTGTGCTTGTAGTGGAGCCTATGAAGGAACCCTATGTGAAGGAGATCAATTCCGACCTTCATTCCCTGCAAGCAGAGGTTGGCGGTGATATTGGGGCAACCTATCCCTATTCTGACCCGGTGGCACTGGTTTGTAATGATGAAGGAAAGCTCATAGGGCTTGAACTGAACCGTGGACTGCGGGATGAAAACGGAGAAATTTATGATATTGTAGCAGGAACTTTCCTGGTGGTTGGACTTGGTGAGGAAGATTTTGCGTCCCTGTCCCCGGAACTGATCCAGAAATACACGGAACAGTTCAAAACGCCGGAACGATTTATGCAGATCAATGGCAATATCGTTGTTCTCCCTGTTCCCGCAGAGAAGCAAAACCTCTCTTTTCTGCCAGACCGTTTTGAGACCGGCGAGCGTGTGCAGACACCCAGGGGCAGCTTTCAGGTGACGGCTATGAGCCGGGAACAGATGGAGGCGGCCGGTTACGGTGTCCACCATATTTCCGATGATGGAAAGTATCTTATCATGGGAAACGGTACACGGGCCTTTGCCGTGGCAGCGGAGCAGCCGGAAAAGGACAATCCTCTCCGCACCGCTGAAATGACGCTGGAGGATGACTACGGCATGATCGACGGCGTTATCAACAACGGCAGACGCGGCGAAGAATTGGGAAAAGCCCAGGAGTACGCAGAGCGGACAACGCCGGAGAAGCCTTCCATCCGTGAGCGGTTGGAGGACGCCAAACGGGAGTGTGCCGAGCACAAACCCCCGGAGGGAAAGAAGCCCGGCCGTGATGTGCCGGAGCATGACTGCCTATGAGCCGAAGCAAGAAGTGGAGGCTGGAATGGGCGTTCTTCCTGGGTGAGAACGGCAGGCGGCAGTATAACCATATCTGTAAAAAATGTGTTCACGGCTGCAAGCAGAGTTTCCGGGCGTGTCTGATCGCTTGTCCGCATTACAGTTCCAAACGGTCTAAAATCTGTGAAGATAGGGGTAGAAAAACCGCAGAATAATTCCCTGTATCCGTATTTTCAAAGGGAGCCTTTATGATTTCTCATGTGTCGGTCTGCTTGCTGGCACATGAAGAAAAAGGCTTGATTTCAAACACTTTCTGTTACGCAAAACGGGAGTACAGCTTTTCGGTTCGTCCGATCGGCTGTACTCCCGTTTTTTATTTATTTTCGTCATTATCAGGCTTTTTCGTTTCCGCTACACTTTCTATCATGTCAACGACTACGGCATTAAGCTGTGCGGCGTTCTGCGATGTAATGACCGGACGCCCGGTATCCTTTTCGATATCCTGTCGAACCTGACCGGCATAGCTGCCGCCACGACGGGCAATCTTCTGACTTTCAGAAAAACCTTCCGGCTGATGTGCTTTTGACAGTTCTGTGGTTGTTGCCTCTGCAAGCATATTCAGAACAATTTCCATCGTACTCATATTATCACGGAGGTTTTCTTTTTTCAGACCTTTCAGCTTCTTATATTGCCGAGTAGTCATGCCGGACCATGCTTTCGTGATCTCATCTGTGAGAATAGCATACTCTTTGCCTTGCTGTACGCCGCGCTCCTGCCATTCCGCGGTAAGCTCATTACGGACACGGATAGAAAGAAGCCGCTGATGAATCCAGTCTGTATCATATCCCTTTTTCTGATAGGTCTCTAATGCACGGTCGATTGCCTGTTCCGGGTCAATCGTTTCTTCGATGCGTTCACGGCCGACCTGCGCAAGCCAGAGTTTGAATGGTTCAGCCTTAGGTGATGGGATGGACTGAATAATGCGTAAAACCTGTTCAGCCGTTGCCGCCAACACTTTACGCTTTTTGCCTGTTGCGCCCATCATTGCTACCTGGGGACAATTTGTCCCCAGGTAGCTTGCAAGCTGTTCATCACGCTTACGCATTTTTTTGAGGTAGTCTGTTGGATTAGAGCTATCTGTCAAGACAGCAATAACATCCACAACAGAGAAATACCATTCTTCCTGTTCTTCATCCCATGCGGTGCGTATTTTTCTATCTTCAAAAAGCTGGATGGAATTATTTTCGTCCATGCGCTTCAACCTCCTTAGAGTATGTATTTTCATTTTAACATGAAAGGGTTTCTATTTCTATAAGAGAAGCAAATTTCGCCGTAGTAGGCGTTGTGGGAATGTGCGTAAACTGCCAGAATTGCGAGGCTGTGGGAAAGCTGTTTGCAGGCCTGTGGGAAAAGGCTTGTCTTTTTCCATCAGGCTGTGAATGGTTTTTCCATCAGCACGAGCGGCAGTTTTCCATATTTCCATAACGCAAGAAAATCATCCAACGATCAGCCGGTACACCGTCAGCGGCACATACCACACCGCCACGATCAACCGCCAAACCAGCACGAAGCCGCCGATAATCCCGGCCAGAATGAAATTCAACACGAACAGGGCGATTCCTCCACCCAGAGAGCCGCCGCCCGGCACGATCCAGAGGCACATCCGATGGAGGCCAAACGGAAGTCCACAGAATATCCAGAGCCATACATAGTCAAGCTCTCCGTTCTTCATGCAGGCGGATTTGAAGATACAATACAGAATCAGTGCCACGGTCACGGGCAGTACACTTTTGAAGAATAATGCTTTGATTGCTTCGCTTCTTGTCATCGGTAAAACCTCCTTCCGCAGTTCCATTATACAGGATGCCGGGAGCTGCGCCCAGCGTCTTTCAAAGAAATTTATTCAAGTTCATGCCGCCGCTGTTGTTCTTGTTCCTTTGGAACGGCCAGCAGTGCATCCACATTTTGCTTGACGGTCTCGTATTCCTGGGCTTCGGTTCTTGCGGTTTTGTACTCCGCAAGAAGGCATTCCTTTTCTGCGCTGAGATTGGCAAGCTCCGTTTTCATGCTTTCTGTTGTCGGCAGCGGTACAGCCCCCAGCCGTTTCAATTCTCTGGCGGCCGCTTCAAAAAGGATGATCTCTCTCTCATGCCCCCGCAGGAACTTTTCTTTATCATTCGATTTACGGTATCTGTCATAAAGAGGCTTTAGCTGACGGTAAGTTCCGGCGTGCTTCATCACAAGGGTAAGTTCGGCACTTCTGCTTTCTATCCGCTTGATCTCTGCATGAGAGGTATCTCTCCGTGCGGATAATGCGGTCAATTTGCTTTCCAGTTCTCCATAACTGCTTATCCCGTGTTCGGTCAGGAAATTCATGGTCTTGGCGGCCTGTTTCAGATTGTTCAGCTTCGCCCAATGGGTGAAGCCTGCGCTCTGCTGCGCCTTGATGTTGTTCTGAATATCAATGAGCAAGCTGATCTTTCCGTCCTGCTGTTTCGGCTGGCGGGAAGGTCTGGCGCGTCCGGCGATCCGGGCTGCAAGGGCTTCTTCGGTGTAGTCCACACCCAGGGTTTTCAGACGGGTGAACCGTTCCTGATCCGGCGCTCTGGCGGAGATATACTTGCCGCGCTTGATCTCATAACCTTCTCTCTGCAGGCGGCGAAGCAGTTCTTCTAAATCGGAACAGGCTGGCAGGAGTCGGTCGATGGCCGCTTTCAGCTTCGCCTTATAGCTGGTGCCGTTCTGCGTAGCCTGATGTTCAATATAGCTCTTGCCCTTGTCCTGTCCGGGGATGATGACGGACAGACCGTGTTCTTTGCAAAGCCGGTCCGAAGTGCGGCGGATATAGTGATAACTCCGCTTGTTGGAATGATAGTGCTTGTGATCCGCAAAGCTGACCGCATTGAAAATCAGGTGATTATGAACATGATCTTTGTCTATATGGGTGGTAAGCACAAACTCATACTTGCCGCTCAGGATTTCTTTTGCAAGCTCCATGCCGATCTCATGGGCCTTTTCCGGCGTGACCTCCCCAGGCTGAAAGGCTTGGATCAGGTGGCGGCCCAGGTTCGTTCCCTTGTCGATGGCATGGCGGCGGGTCCAGGCAAATTCGATATCCGCAGTTTCGGCGGCGCAGCCATAGGAGGATACAAGCAGCTTTCCGTCCGTCTTTTCCGGGTTGCAGATATAGTCAATGGCTGCTTTCAGCGTTGACTTGATAGGATGTGTCTTTGTAACTGCCATATCTCGTCCAGCCTTTCCCGTATCTCGTCCATGTCAGCCTGATACGCAGGGCCTCCGGCGTTGATCCGCTTGGCGATCTGGTTAATATTCCGACCGATGGAGGAAAGCTCTTTGGTGAACGCCTTGATATCTGCGGCGTCCGTATAGATGATATATCCGTCAATCGCCATCTTGCGGAGGTAGGCACCATATCTGCGTGTGGGGAGCTGGCTCATTTTCTCATCTATGAGCCGTTTTTCGTCCTCCGTGACATAGAATTTCATTTGGATATTCCGCTTTCGGTTTGCCATGCGCCGCCTCCGTTCTTTATAAGGGTTTGGGACTATCCCAACAAGCAATTTTGAATTTTCGGGCAAGGGACCTGAAAATCTCAAAATTCGCAAGCGGGTACTCGCTTGCTGTGCTTGCTATCGAAACCCTACCTTCTATTTCTCCCTCTACTAATACTACAATTTGAAGGTGGGAAAATGGCTGTATCCATAAAGAAAAACAAAAAAACCACGACTGAACCTCTGTTATGGAGTGTTCTGCCGTGGCTTTTTCTTGTTCCGTAGTATTTCAACTTTTCTCTAAAGTTTTCGCTCGTCTGTATTCCAGTGGGGACAGACCAAATTGCTTTTTGAATACCGAAGCAAATTTGCTCTGGTTTATATATCCAACCTGCTCCGCTGCCTCTGCTACAGACAGCTTTGTGGTAGAAAGTAATTCTGCGGCTTTTTTCATACGGGTTTCACGCAGATACACGGAGATGTTCTGTCCAAAAACTCCCCGGAAATAGTTTTTCAGGCTGGTTTCACTGATGGAAAACTGTGCAGCCAGTTCCCACGCAGGATGGTGCTGGCGCAGATCAGAAGTGATGATTTTTTCCACACGCTTTGCAATATCTACCTGTGTTTCTGTGAAGAATGTACAGGCTTGAGAAGGCGGTATTTCTTTCAGATTCTGGAGCAGCGAAAAAAGCGCCAGGGTATAGATTTTCATTTGCATAATGGAAAGCGGCACAGAGATATCCAACAAGGACCACAGTTTTTTTAGTATTTCTTCTATTTCGGGAGAAATGGCCGAGATATAAGTGCTTCCAGCCGGGCAGTAAAGCTCTCTGATTTTGTGGAAATCAATATCAAATTCCGTTTGTATCCAGGTACTTTGCTCTGCTGCGGCATCCATATCAATAAAAAACTCCATACCTTCATAAATTCGGCGGGGATAAACATATTGCTGTCTGGCAAAGCGTTCTGTCAGAGATATTTCACCGTCTTTCACATACACAAAGTTTCCGTTATTCAGAATGAGCTCACACCGCCCGGTTACGCAGTAATTTAAGAGCAGCGGGCCTGTTTCTATGGAGCCATTATCACGAAAGTCCGGAGCTGCCCATGTGGGTGAATTTATAAAAATATAGGCTAAGGTGAGTCCGGGAAACAATGGGAAAAAGGTCATAGCGCCTTTTCCATCTTTCTCTTTTAAGATGAGCTCGGCGCTATATTCACTGCGTTTTATGGATATACCGGGGACTTCAATGCTTTTCTTAATGATTTCATCTATCTTCATTTCATAACTCCTACTATTCGGTTTTTTGGCGGGTCTGCTTGAATTGGTAATTCTATTATAAAAGCAGGAACCCATCCGGTCAACCTTAAAACTCGTTGCTGTTTGGAGCTAAAAAGACGATTGGTTGTAGAGAACTGTGTCGTACTATGGTATCTTATAGAGAGGTTAGTAAATGCTAACCAGCAAATGAATGGAGGTATTCGTTATGAATAACAAGTTACAAACAAAAGACCTGATTAACCTCGGTCTGTTCACGGTTCTTTACTTTGTCATCGGGTGCTGTGTTGCTATTCCCATTGGGTTTGTTCCGATCTTTCTTCCTGTCCTTGGAAGTCTGTGGTCGCTGATTACCGGCATCCCTTTCATGCTGTTCCTCACCAGGGTTAAGAAATTCGGCATGGTTACAATCATGGGCGTTTTGAGCGGCCTGCTGATGGGGCTTACCGGCATGGGTTTCTGGGGTGTGCCTATGGGGCTGATTTTCGGCTTGCTTGGAGACCTGATTTTGAAATCCGGCGATTATAAAAGTGCAAAGAAAAGTATTCTTGGTTATGCAGTATTCAGTCTGTGGATGGTCGGTACATACATCCCCATGTATTTTATGGTCGAGGACTCCTGGGCCAGCTTTGCCGCCAGTTTCGGTGAGGAATACGCCGATCGGGTAATGGCGGTCATGCCGATGTGGAGCATTATCCTTGTGGTTGCCGGGATTTTTGTCTTTGCCATTTTGGGCGGTCTGCTTGGAAAAGCACTCCTGAAAAAACACTTTGCGAAAGCGGGAATTGCATGATGGAGGGGGTATCCTTCTCTGCCACAACGGACAATCGCAGAGGGATTCGGCTTGATCCGCGCACGAAGTTGATTTTGCTGCTGACGGTTACTACATTGATGTTCAGCACCAGCAACGAAGGGATTATGAATTTTATAAAACCTGTGTTAAGCCTGATCCCCTTTGTGCTGATCCTGTCGGAACGCCGCTTCAAAACGGCAGGCAAGTATCTGTTTTTATATCTTGCCTGTTTTGTATTGGAACGCATAGCTCTGACGACATTAAGTGGTCTGTTGTCCTTTGTGGTTTTGGCAATTACATCCATTATGACGCGGTTTGCCCCAGGCATTATGACGGGGGCCTATCTGCTTTCTTCAACCTCAGTCAGTGAGTTTATCGGTTCTATGGAACGTATGCACCTGACAGAAAAAATTATAATTCCTATGTCTGTTATTTTTCGTTTCTTCCCCACAATCAGCGAAGAATACCAGGCAATCCGGGACGCAATGAAAATGAGAGGCATACGATTTGGTGGGAAAAACCCATTTTTAATGGTGGAATACCGTCTTGTACCGCTGATGGTGTCCGTTGTAAAAATTGGGGATGAACTTTCCGCCGCTGCACTGACGCGGGGGCTTGGCGCTCCGGTCAAACGGACCAACGTATGTCAGATTGGTTTTCATATTCAGGACATGATTGCTGTTCTGCTCTGTGCTTTATGTTTTGCGCTGTTTTTGATGGGACAGTATTTTGCTTTTTAAGGGGGTGAGCTTATGATAAAGATTGACCATATTTCATTTTCCTATGGAGAAGAAAACGAAAATACCGGGGGCGTCCGGGATATTGATCTAAATATAGAAGATGGTCAGTTTGTTGTCCTCTGCGGTGAAAGCGGGTGTGGAAAGACCACGATTACCCGCCTGATTAACGGGTTGATCCCTCATTATTATGAGGGACAGATGGCGGGAGAAGTATGGGTAAATGGGGAAAAGGTTTCCGAGCAGCCTCTTTACGATACAGCCGCAGTTGTAGGCAGTGTGTTTCAAAACCCCCGGTCCCAGTTTTTCAATGTGGATACAACCAGTGAAATTACATTTGGCTGCGAAAATCTTGGACAGCCAGAAAAAGACATCCGGGAACGGCTGGCAAAAACGGTTCGGGACTTCCGGCTGGAGAAGCTGATAGACCGTAATATCTTCCACTTATCTGGCGGGGAGAAACAAAAGATTGCCTGTGCCGGAGTATCCATTATGGAACCGGATGTTCTCGTTATGGACGAACCCTCGTCCAATTTGGATGCAGCGTCCATCCTTGATTTGAGAAAGATTCTTGCGTTCTGGAAGTCGCAGGGGAAAACAATTATTATATCGGAACACCGGCTTTATTATCTCCGTGGTCTGGCGGATCGGTTTATTTACCTGGCAGAGGGGCAGGTGAGCCGTGATTATTCTGCGGCAGAATTTGAGCAGCTCACGGAGCAGCAGCGATCTAATATGGGACTGCGCACATTTGCTTTAGAGCGTCTCCTGCCTCCGGTTCTACCGCAGCAGGAAAAGACTGCCCTTGCGCTCCATAATTTCCGCTTTGCCTATAAAAATGAACCGGAAACCTTACATATCATGGATTGTGAAATTCCCACAAACCGAATTGTTGGGATTATTGGGAATAACGGTGCCGGTAAATCCACATTCTCTCGCTGTTTCTGCGGCTTGGAGAAGCGCTGTGGGGAGATTGTCTGGAACGGAAGAAAATACCGTCCGAAAGACCGGCTGAGTACCTGCTATATGGTCATGCAGGAGGTAAATCATCAGCTTTTTACCGAGTCGGTTCTTGATGAAGTGCTGATTAGTATGGAGGAAGAAAACCAGGAGCGGGCAGAGGAAATCCTGAACCGGTTAGATTTGCTGGCTTTTAAGGACAGGCATCCCATGTCCCTTTCCGGCGGCCAAAAACAGCGGGTAGCGATTGCCTCGGCAATCGCTTCTAAACGCTCTATCTTATTTTTTGATGAACCGACCAGCGGCCTTGATTATAAACACATGAAAGAGGTTGCAAATGTCCTGCGACAAGTCAGGGACACGGGTATTACCGTGTATGTCATTACTCATGATCTTGAGTTGATATTAGACTGTTGTACGGATATTGTCCATTTTGAGAACGGTTCCATCATTGACCAATTCCAAATGGATGAGGCGGGTCTTGAAAAAATCAGAAACTATTTCATAAAGGGGGTATCTGTAAAATGAAGGAGGAAAAGAAGGAGTCACCCATAGGCATCTTATGGGGATGGGGCAAACCCTATCACGGGAAATTCATCGGCAGCATTGCCCTTGCGGTATTAGGCGTAGCCTGCCAGATGGTGCCTTATTTCTGTGTAGCTCATATTGTTACGCTGATGTTGTCCGGGGATCAGAATTTTTCGCACTATACAGCAGCTTGTGTTATTGCGCTTTGCGGTTATTTGGGAAAAGTCATATTCTCAAATCTTTCCACAACAATTTCTCACACAGCGACCTATTACACGCTGCGTGATCTGCGGGAGAATATCACCGCAAAGCTGGCTCGCGTCCCGATGGGGACGATTTTAGATACTCCGTCCGGCCAGTATAAAACGACGATTGTTGACCGGGTAGAAGGGATGGAGCCAACCTTCGCGCACCTGATCCCGGAAATGACTGCAAATGTGCTGGTGCCTTTGGTAATTGTCGTGTATCTATTCGTCATGGACTGGCGCATGGCTCTCCTGTCCCTTGTCACGCTGGTGGTGGGCCTTGCTGTTATGTCTGCTGGCATGAAGAACTATCCCGTTAAGTGGGAGGGCGCGGTTAAAGCGGGAAAGCAGATGGCAAACGCCATTGTAGAGTACATTGGTGGGATTGAGGTAGTCAAAGCATTTAGTCAATCCGCCGGTTCCTACAAAAAATATTCTGACGCAGTAAACTACAATGCCAACTACTATGTGGACTGGATGAGAGAAAACCAGAAAACCATGAGCGCCTACAACGCCATTTTGCCCTCGGTGCTGATCTGCGTACTGCCCTGCGGCTTTTCGTTCTGGCTCTCCGGAAGCCTGGAACTTTCCACCTTCCTGTCCATTGTGATTTTCTCTCTGGGCCTTGTTGGGCCGATTATTGCGGCCTTTACCTTTACGGACGATTTGGCTGTACTGGGGACAAATGTGGAAGAAATCAGCCAGCTTCTGAACGCCGAAGAACTGAACCATAAAGAAACGCCGATCAAGCTGGAAGATACCGGCATTTCTCTTAGGTCTGTGTCGTTTTCCTATGACGGGACAACAGAGGTTTTGCATGATGTGAATCTCGCCATCCACCCCGGAACCATGACCGCCCTTGTAGGGCCGTCCGGCTCCGGCAAGTCTACGGTGGCGAAGCTGATTGCCGGGTATTGGGATGTTACATCCGGCAGCATTACCCTCGGCGGCCATGAGCTGAAGGATATGCCGCTGTCTGAAATTGCAGACCAGATTTCCTATGTATCTCAGGACAACTACCTGTTTAACCGCAGTATCCGGGAGAATATCCGCATGGGAAGACCCAGTGCCACGGACGCAGAGGTGGAGCAGGCAGCCAAACAAAGCGGCTGCGACGCCTTTATCCGCAAGCTGGATAATGGCTATGATACGGTTGTCGGCAGCGCCGGTTCCCATCTTTCCGGCGGTGAACGCCAGCGGATTGCCATCGCCCGCGCCATGCTGAAAAATGCGCCGGTTGTCATTTTGGACGAGGCAACTGCCTATATCGACCCAGAGAATGAGGCGCTGGTGCAGAAAGCCATTTCCACTTTAACTGTCGGCAAGACCCTGATTGTGATCGCACACCGGCTGTCTACCATTGTTGGCGCAGATAACATCGTTGTGGTGAAGGATGGAACCATCCACGCACAGGGTACGCATGAGAAGCTGCTGGAAACCTGCCCCCTCTACCGGGATATGTGGCAGGCGCACATCGGCGCGAAAGACCAGATGTAAGGGGGTGTTGTCAGATGTATGGAACATTGAAAAAAATCTTTGCTTTTGCAGGCAGCAAAAAGGGGCTTCTAAAAAAATCCCTGTTATTCTCATTCCTGTCCGGGCTGTTTTCAGCCATGCAGTTTGCCGCCCTCTTTGTAGTGATCGGCGCGTTAGTATCTGACAACCGGGACGGAAAGTTTATCTGCATTTCGCTGGGAATTATGGCCGTTTCCCTCATTGGGCGTATCATCACGACCTATTTTTCCACGATGGAGCAGACGGAAACCGGCTATTGCATGGTGGCGGAAAAGCGTATCCACATCGGAGATCGGCTGCGCTACATCCCGATGGGCTACTTCAACAAGAATAGTATCGGGAATATTACCGCCATTGTCACAACAACTTTGGGTGATGTAGAGAACTCAGCAGCCCGTGTCCTGGTGTCAGTGCTGGGCGGTTTTTTCAACTCGGTTGCCCTCGTCATCGTCCTGTTGGTATTTGACTGGCGGATCGGTCTTGTGGCCGCTGCCGGTGTCCTGATTTACCTTGCGGCGGCGGAACTAGCGCTTCGCAAATCTGCCGCGCTCAGCGGGGTACGCCAGAACACACAGGAGTCCCTTGTGGAGTCTGTGTTGGAGTACATTCAGGGGATGGGAATTGTCAAAGCATTTGGACTGGAACGGGACAGCACGCAGTCTATCGGCAGTGCAATTAAGGCGAGCTGCCGGGACAACCTGAAACTGACAAGGGCCAGTGTTCCCTATGACGCCATCAAACAGGCCGTTGTCCGGGTGTTTAGCGTCCTGTTGCTTTTGGCCTCGGTCTGGTTCTGGCTGGACGGCTCCCTGTCGCTGGCCTACGGCTTGATTTTGGTGATTGCTTCTTTCATGGTGTTCAACGATTTGGAGAACGCCGGGAATATGGCCTCTCTGCTACAAATGCTGGCGGCCTCGATGGATACGGCAAACTCCATTGATGACACGCCGGTGATGGACGAGAAAGGCGCTGACATTACGCCGAAGTCCAGCGAGATCGTGTTTGACAAGGTGGATTTTTCCTACGCAGACCGCAAGATATTAGATCAGGTCAGCTTTACCATTCCCGAAAAAACGACTACGGCCATTGTCGGCCCTTCCGGGGCAGGAAAGACAACGATGTGCAACCTGATTGCCCGTTTTTGGGATGTGAATGCCGGGAAGATTACCATAGGCGGTACGGATGTACGGGATTTTAAGCTGGACAGCCTGATGAAGAATATCTCGATGGTGTTCCAGAGCGTATACCTCTTTGCAGATACGATTGAGAACAATATCAAGTTTGGCTGCCCGGACGCCACCCATGAACAAGTGGTTGAAGCGGCGAAAAAGGCTTGCTGCCATAACTTTATTTCTGCCCTGCCGGATGGCTATGACACCGTGATTGGCGAGGGAGGCGGTACTTTGTCCGGCGGCGAGAAACAGCGGATTTCCATCGCCCGCGCCATGCTGAAGGACGCACCTATCATCATTTTGGACGAGGCAACAAGCAGCGTTGACCCGGAGAATGAGGATGAATTGCAGCGGGCTATCGAGGCATTGACCCATGACAAGACCATCATCATGATTGCCCACCGTCTGAAAACCGTCCGCAACGCCGATCAGATCCTTGTACTGGACAACGCTCATATCGTCCAGCGCGGCACTCATGCGGAGCTGATCCAGCAAAAGGGCCTGTATGCCGATTTTGTATCGGCCAGACAGGAGGCCATCGGCTGGAAGCTGGCTCAGTAAAGGAGGTTCAGATGAAACTTCATGCGTCCGGGGAGGACTACCTGGAAACCATCCTTGTTCTCCAAAAGAAACGCGGTATGGTGCGCTCCGTAGATGTGGCCCGGCACATGGAGGTGTCAAAGCCCAGCGTGTGCCATGCAGTGGCTACCTTGCGGGACGGCGGCTTTCTTATGATGGACGAAGATCACTTTCTCCATCTGACCGATGTGGGCCGCGAGGTAGCCGAAAAAATCTACGAGCGTCACTGCTTCTTTACCGAGCAGCTTATCACCGCAGGCGTTGACCCCAGGACTGCGGAGGCTGACGCCTGCCGGATTGAACACATCATCAGCGATGAGAGCTTTTCACGGCTGAAAGAGGCAGCCGAACAGGAACAAACCTAAACCAAATAAGCCAAGCGATCCTGCCCCGCAAGACGGGGAAAGAAAAAAACCGTTGCAGGGCAGGCAGCTTTGTGCGCCCAAAATGGATTTTCCGGGTACTGCGGCGGTTTTGAGTAACATCAAGGCCGCCGTTCCTTATGCCCTCGACAAAGGAGTGACGACTACACGCTGACACGGCGGCTTTAGGAGGGAGCCGCCGTGAAGCAAAGACCGCTTCGACATAATTCGGCAGGAATTTACCTGTCAAAAAAAGCCTGACCGTCAATCGGCCCCCATCTGCTTATGAACAGGCACTATCGTGGCTGGTCCATAAGCGTCATAAGTCCTCTTTTAGCAGCGCCAGCCGCCGTTCTTCGGATGCTGGCGCTTTTGTTTGTCGTTTTTTCGGGAATTTCCCCGAAAGGTGTCGCTCACCGCCTTCATTTTGGTTCACCCGTCAACCCGTGAATCGAAATGGAGGTACATAATGCAGAAGATCAATCTTCGGGAACTGTATCCCGATGTGTATAAAACCAATGTCTTTGTAGACGTGGCCGAGGAAGTCGTGGCCGCGATCCGGGGCCAGGAGCAGGACGATGCCGCCTATGAACGCCGGAAGTTCCGACACAAGGCTCACTACTCTCTGAACCGGGAGGATGGCATTGAAAACGATGCCCTCAACCGGCCACTCACCCCGGAGGAAGTCCTGGAGCAGAAGCTGCTGCGGGAGGAAGTGTATGCCGCGCTGATGCAGCTGACCGCCATCCAGGCCCGGCGTATCTACGCCCGGTTTTACCTGGGCATGACGGTGGCCGAGATCGCCCGGATCGAGGGTGCTGACCGCCGCCGCGTGTGGGAGAGCATCCGGCGCGGACTGAAGAAGCTGGCGCGGTTGCTGGATACGGCCCAATAACCTGATCGCCGCATAGCGGCAAAAAGAGAGCCGGTGGGGGTTTTTATTCCTCCACCGGCTTACTTATTCTCTAAATGTTCATCTGGGTCAACCCCAGCCGTCTGCACCATCTCTTTTAGCTCATCAGTCAACGCGCGGGTCGAGTTTAACAGCACTTTTCTGGCAGCCGGAGGGCACGAAAGGTAAAGCTGCCGCATATCGTTGGCGGCTTGCTCATCTTCAGGCAGATCGAGATTCATCAGGGAATCTAAAGATAAATTCAAGACTTTGCAAAAAGCGCGCAGAACCTCAAAAGAAGGATTTTTCACCCCTCTTTCGCAGCCTTGAACGTGCTTTAGAGAAACGTGGCTCAGATCTGCGAGTTCCTGCTGCGTCAATCCTTTTTCCTTACGCGCTTTTTGTATCCTTCGTCCCAGCTCTTTTATCAGTTCCATAGGCACTATCGTCTCCTTAATTATATTTTATCGTGCCCATTTCCTTGCAGGAAGAACCTCATAAAAGGCGTTTTTGAGTACGATAGTACCTATTTTATTGTGCTTGTAAGGAGCTTGCGCTGTCCGCAGCTTCTATGAAGGGACAAGGCAAAATATTTTTTTCAAATAAATCGCAGTACAGACAGGACAAATCGCCTGTTTTTGTCATGGCTGTCAAGAAGGAGCTTTTCTTTCGCTGACCTTTGACAACTGAATACACGGCAGAACAGGTACATAACCCGCGCATGAGCGAGTGCAGGACGCCGCGAAGATGGAGCAGCCAGGAGGTGATGGACAAGCTGTTTCGGAGCGATCAACGTCCCTGTGACCCGGATGGTGGCACATCCGGCGCGATGAGGGCGCGGGGGCTTAAAGATACTTCCTCACGGCCCGCCAAAGACTTGGAGGGAACCCTGCGGCGCACGCTACGAACGACGCTGCGGAGTTATGACAGCCGCGCCAGCGGAGACCTGTTCTGTCCCCGGCGTCAGGGATGCGTGGCAAATATGACGAGTAATCCGAACAGAATAACAGTAGCCGCACCAGGTTTTTATCCGAAGATTTCTTTCAGACTGGTGCGGCTGTTTAAGTATTAAGATATTAAGGAGGCGAGAGTGATGTTTGAAAAATTCCATCGAGGTGACATATATTCGGCTGATTTAAGCCCTGGTATCGGCTCCGAACAAAGTGGCTCTCGTCCTGTACTCATTCTTCAAAACAATGTGGGAAATTGTTTCAGTCCTACGATTATTATTGCAGCAATTACCAGTGTAAGCAAAAAAAGCAGAAAGTTCCCCACGCATTACCACTTAAATGACAGATGCGGTTTGGTGAAACCATCTGTTGTTATGCTGGAACAGATCAGAACAATCGACAAGTCGAGGTTAAAAAACTATATTGGTCATCTAAACAAGGATGACATGGAAAATATAAACAAGACGCTCTTGTGCAGTCTGGGGATTACATAAAAGTGCCGAAAGGCCCGTATCATTTTCAGGCTGTGCAAGTAGAGTTATAATTTCGTTAGGAATTGCGGAGGTGATTCTGAATGGAGAATATCCAGAATAAAAGCGCATTGATTCCTTCAGATGAAATCCGGTCAGAAGAACTTCTGGCGGAACAAAAATTTGAAGCGTTTATCACTTCGCTGGCACATATCATCGAGAAATATGGTATGAGAGTGCTGGGCGAGGTTGACGGAGCTGCGTGAGAATCGCAGCTTTACATAGGATATTTTCCAAAAGTAAATTTTGGAGGTATGAATTATGAACCGATATGGAAAACGCTGTGTTTTGTATCCGAGGGTCAGCACAGAGATGCAAGTGGACGGATACAGCCTGGAAGGTCAAAAAAATATGCTGACACGATTTGCGGATCGTGAGGAAATGATCGTTGTTGATACTTATGAAGATGCCGGTAAATCCGGTAAATCCATTGAGGGACGGCCTGCCTTTCAAAAAATGCTCAGAGATATTGAGGATGGCTTGGACATTGACTATATTTTAGTGTATAAGCTGTCACGGTTTGGCCGTAATGCAGCAGATATACTTAACTCTTTGGAGTTGGTTCAATCTTATGGTGTAAATCTGATTTGCATAGAAGAAGGGATTGATTCCTCTCAGACAAGCGGAAAACTTTTGATTTCTGTACTATCTGCTGTGGCTGAGATTGAGCGTGAGAATATTATCGAGCAGACGATGAACGGGCGGCGCGAAAAGGCACGGCAAGGTGGATGGAATGGTGGCTTTGCTCCCTACGGATATACACTGGAAGATAACAAGCTGATGATTGAAGAAACAGAGGCTGTGGCAATACGGAAGATTTTTGAATTATATACTTCATCGGAAATCGGTTTGGGTGGTATTGCGAATCAGTTGAACTTACAAGGTATACGGAAAATTCCGAGGCAGAATGGCACATTAGAGGATTGGACAGGACATTTTATTAAACTGATATTGGATAACCCGGTTTATTGCGGTAAAATTGCTTATGGACGGAGAACGAAGGAAAAAGTCAAAGGCACAAAAAACGATTACCAGATGAAAAGAAATGACGATTACATTCTGACAGAGGGACAGCATAAAGGAATCGTTAGTGAGGAGGTATGGGAAAAGGCTCATGCCAAGCGTCTTAGAACCGGAGTAAAGCAACCGTCAAAAATTGGGCGGGATCGAGTTCATTTGTTATCCGGTCTGCTGAAATGCCCGGTTTGTGGAAGTCCCATGTATACGAATAAACACGCATGGACAAATAAAGATGGCACTTACAAAGAAATTTACTATTATGTATGTAGTCGGAATAGGATGGTCCGGGGTAAGCATTGTGAATATAAGGCAATGCTGAAAAAGACCGATATTGAACCGATGGTCATTGAGGCAATTCGTGAGATCGTAAGGAATGAGGAATATGCCCAGGCCATTAAAAAACGGATTGGCGTTCAGATTGACACGAAAGCAGTGGATAAAGAACTGGAGGGTTATCAGGCAAAGCTGAAGGAAGTTGATCTGAATAAAACAAGATTGGAACGGGAAATTGACAGTCTCCCTGCTGATGCAAAATACCGGGAACGAAAGCTCCATGATATGACCTTGCGGTTAGATTCCCTATATGATGTCATTGTTGAGCTGGAGGAAAAAATCGAAGATGCCAGACTTCGGCGAGATGCAATTAAGCAGCAGGCAATTACTCTTGAGAATATTTACAAAATCATGGTGAATTTCGACTGCGTTTATAATATAATAAATGACGAAGAAAAGAGAAATGTGGTCACAGCCTTGATTAAGGAAATTGAAATTTACAGGAATGACGAGTCTGAATATCCGCTAAAGCGGATTGGTCTGAATTTTCCGGTGTTCAAGGATGGCGGGGAAGTTACGGAGCTTTTGTGGGACAAAGGGAATACCGTTGAGACGGTTGTTCTTTTGTCCCAACAAAAACCAGATGACACGATAGAGATCGACTTAGACCTGGACGAGCTGGATGCCACCAGTGCCGAGTTGAAAGCAACCTATCAGGAAATCAAAGATTATGTGCTGAAAGAATTTGGCTTGAAGGTTTCAAATTTATATATTTCTCAGGTAAAACGCAAATGTGGAATTGAAGTGGGAGAAAACTATAATCTTCCAAAATCAGAAAATGCAAGAGTTCCACAATGCCCGAAAGAGAAGGAAGAAGCTATCAAGGCTGCCCTGAAATATTTTGCGATGATCTAAGGACATCGCTGATTTCAAGGAGGAATAACACATGAAAAGCACATTTGAAAAAATGGGTGGAACCTACACACTTGGCGCAGACGGAATTTACTATCCGAATCTTGTCAGTACAGATGAAGAACCGCATTATGGGAAATATGGAATGATGCGGAAAACATATCTGAAAGAGCATCGTCCGGCAATGTATTCACTGTATATGTTGGAAGACAGACTGGTGGAACATCTGAATCTTGTGGACGATGAAGCACAGGAGAGAATGGATATTCTGGTGTGTCAGATGATGGAGAAGCAGGGGATTATGGAGGAATTGAAAGCTCGTGATCAGATGGAATGGGTCAGAGCGGTAAATGGTATTCGTAATATGGCAGAAGAGATTGTGTTAAATGAATTGATTTACAGGTAAACAAAGAGCTGAACAGGTAGGAAGAAAAATCCTATTTGTTCAGCTTTGGTGTTTATAAGGGGGCAAAGAAGAAGCATATTACAATTCTACTGCTAGTCGATTGATTTATGCATACTCCCATTATAATATGTGTGCAGGAGGTGAATATATGTATCAAATTAGTAATGAAAAATTCGGTTTATTTGTAACCGAATTAAGAAAGGAAAAGAATTTAACTCAAAAGGATTTGGCTGAAAAATTATATGTATCAGATAAAACAGTTAGCAAATGGGAACGTGGTCTTAGTATGCCCAATGTCGTATTGCTCATACCAATAGCTGATATATTAGATGTTACCGTTACAGAATTGTTACGTGGAGAAAAAATAGATACACAGAAAAATATTGATAAAAAAGAAATCGAGGAATTGGTAGTAGGCTCTCTCGATATGGCTGTTAGGGATTCTATTCACCAGCATAGAAAAAACTGGATATTAGCATATTTGTTATGTTTTTTTATATCTATTACAGAAATTATTATGTTAGTTGTATCTGGAAGTTCATTAGCTGAGATGAAAGGGGATATATTGCTGGTTACTGGGGGAATGCTTTTATTTGGTGCATGGTTTTGTTTCTTTGCAAAAGACATATTACCAACATATTATGATGCCAACAAGATAAATTATGTTTCACAAGGAATTTTTAGAATACATCTAGTTGGTTTATCTTTTAACAATGGAAATTGGATATACATCTGCACAACTTTAAAAATATGGACACTTGCAACGGTTGTTCTATATCCTCTTGCAGGTATTATAATAATCAATTGTTTCAATATAGCTTTATGGGATATTTTGAATAAAATTTTCTTAATTATGATATTAGGTGGTATGGTAGTTTCGATTTACATTATCGGGAAAAAATACGAATAATTAAATTACCTGTTATCGTTGTGGATAGTACTAATTTACAACATTCTTCATGGGAAATATGAAATGATGCAGAAGAGGTTGTGTTAAGAGAATTAGTGTACATTTAAAACGTGGAAAGCTCCTTCGGGAGCTTTTTGCTGTTTATAAGATAAATTCTGTCGGAGATTTTGACTTAATGATTTGATTTATAAAACTGGCAATGATACAATTAGCGTAATTTGAAAGAAAGCAGAGAAAATATGAGTGAAAAGTTACTGATTGTTGAAGATGACAAAAAATTAAATGATGGAATCCGTCTGGCTTTAAAGAATGATGCTTATTTCTTTTATCAGTGCAGAACTTTGCAGGAAGCTAGAGAAATCTTGAAAAAGGAAGATATCACATTGGTTTTATTAGATGTGAATTTGCCGGATGGGAATGGGATTGATTTTGTAAGAGAAATAAGGAAAAATAGTCAGGTGCCGATTATTCTGCTTACAGTAAATAACATGGAAGTAGATATTGTAACAGGATTGGAAGCTGGGGCAAATGATTATATTACGAAACCGTTTAGCTTGATGGTTTTGCGTGCAAGAGTGTCTGTGCAGCTTAGAAATAAAGAGGCAGCAGCTAAGAATTCTATGGAGCTTGATGGATTTGAGTTCTATTTCGATAAAATGGAATTTTTCAAAGATGGAGAACCTATTGAACTTAGTAAGACAGAACAAAAGCTCCTTAGAGTGCTGTGTGAAAACAGAGGAAAAGTATTGAAACGGGAATATCTGATTGACGAGGTATGGCAGGGAGATACAGAGTTTGTGGATGCCCATGCCTTGACTGTTGCTATCAAACGCCTCAGAGACAAATTAGAAGATGATACGCAGAAGCCTGAATATATCAAGACGGTTTATGGAATTGGTTATACATGGGCGGTGAATGGATGATAGAAACAATTATGTTGATTGTAGTTATATTTGTCCTGAGCGGAGTTTTTTGGTACAGCTTTTTTTATCAGAAAGAAAAAAAGCTTTTGAACCGGCTGCAGCAAATGCTGGATTGTGCAATAGATGGAGAGCTGGAACGGACAGAAGTATCAGAAGAAAAGTATTCTGCTCTTGAAAACAGCATGAAACAATATATAGACAGTAGCTTTCTGGCAGGAAAAAATCAACAGGAACAGAAAGAAGTGATACAAAAACTTATTTCAGATATTGCGCATCAGACACTGACTCCTATTTCAAATCTGAAAATCTATGGAGAAATACTCTCTGAAGTGAGTAATGAAAATCAGGAGGAGATAGCTACCATTTTGGAGCAAACAGAGAAATTAGATTTTTTGATACAATCATTGGTCAAATTATCACGGATGGAGAGTGGAATTATCGCAGTACATTC
>ERZ869995.32-NODE-32-length-22109-cov-7.172068_pt1 | contig 22109 bp, 20 predicted proteins | sample MGYA00521105_ERZ869995 | MGnify/ENA primary metagenome ERZ869995 (study PRJEB32232, sample SAMN07284959) | human gut metagenome | biome: human-associated habitat; material: feces | host: Homo sapiens | place: Tanzania | collected 2014-01-26 ...
TAAGTAGAAAAATACGGTTTTTCCGCTGATTTATATTAATACTGAAAGAGGTGCCGGAATGGATAAAAACAAAAAATTATTCTACACAATCATCGGTGCAATCTCTGCACTTGCGGCTGCCACAGCAGCATTTCTCGCTTTAAAAAAGCACAGATGCGCAGAACAGAAGCTTATTGAGGAAATTGACGATATTGTTTCCGAAAAAGAGCCTGAGGAGGCTGCAAAGGAAGAACCGCAGGCAGAAGTTACAGCCGATGAGCTTGCTGAGGAAGAATAAGCAACAAGTTGTTGCACCCAATTCGGGTAGCAGTATTTGCATGTGCAAAAGTTAAATACCCGAGCGGTGCTTTCAATTAAGAATTGAAAGTTGAAAACAGATAATGATGTCGGCGGTGTGCCACCGCAGTCTATTCAAGAAAACAGTTTAAAAAAGAAAATGCATCAGTTGCCCGAAAAGGTCTGATGCATTTTGTTTTGTTAGGCTGTTTTGTCACAGCACCATCGAAATTGCTCTTGACGCAGACTTTTTTGTTACAAAACAATTGTTGTAAAAATTAAATACGATAGTATTATTATCAGATATTTCTGAACTGTGGAACATGGATTAGACAATATCCACAATAATCAGACAATGAATTTGTATATAATAGCAAACTTACCGTTAATTTGCACATATTTTAGGGCAAAAAATTTTCGCTAAAAGAATAACAGATTCATTGCCCGAACAACTTAAATGTGCTATAATTTAAATGTCCTCGGAAATTTTGTACTGTTAAAGTTTCCGAAGCTAGAAGTATTGCCACAAAACTGTGGCGAACGGTAATTTTATTTTATTAAAGGAGCAGCAAGTATGAAAAAAATTCAGAAAAAGCTTTCTGTGGTTCTTGCGGTAATGATGGTGCTGTGCATGTTCACAGCTCTGCCTTTCTCAGCAAGTGCTGCCGAAACAAGCGAAGAAACAAGTGCAGGCAACAAGATCAATGTTACATCAAATGTGACAGATCCTGTTTCGTATGATTACAATGCACAGACAGAGCAGGTTGTTGTTACTTACCTTCTCAAGGCAGATCACATGATCGTTGATACACAGAGCAGCCTTACATACGACAGTAAGGTTCTCAAGCTTGCATCAACAACAACAACAAATACAAAGAATAAGGTTTTCCCTGTATTCCAGAGCAGCATCGTTTGGAATCCAAGCCTTACAAATCAGGTTCTCTTCAACTGCTCAAGCCTTGATCTTTTCAACTTCAAGTCAGAGAATGTTTATTGCACATTTACATTTGATGTTGTAGGCAGCGGTGACACAACAGTAAATCTCAATGTTGATTATCTTACAGGTACAGAGGCTGACACATATGATGAGCTCTTCGAAAGCGAAAAGAAGGACATCGATTATATTTACAATAGTGCTAACAAAGTAGCAGGTGCTGCATTTACTGCAAAGGCAGTTCTCGTTCAGGGCGAAGAGCCTACAACAGCTCCTCAGCCGACAACAGCAACACAGCCTACAACTGTAACACAGCCAACAACAGCTCCCGCAACAAAGCCGACTCAGCCTGCAACAGAGCCGACACAGCCACAGAGCGGAGTAAGTGTAACAGGAGATATCGCACTCCCGCTTGCAGATGACGGCAACGGCATTTATACAGGCTCAACTGAACTTGAAGCAGGTTCATACACATTCAAGATGAGTGTAAACGGAGTTGCTTTCGGTAACGGTTCAACATTCACAGATAAAACAACAAACGCAAAATACAATTCAAAGTGGACAAGTTCTACAACGCTTAAGGCAACAGGCGGTAAGTACACATTTAAGTTTAATACTGCAAAGAATACCCTTACAATTGAATATCTTGCACCTTCAAAGGCTTCAATAGTCGGCGATATCAACCTTGACCTTCAGGCAACAAAGGATGCAAATGTTTATTCGGCATCAGTTAAGCTTAACAAGGGCAACTATGAATTCAGAGTAATGAATCAGGGTGTTCGTTATTGTTGCGGTTACACATACAAGGACTTAACAGTCGGAAGCCAGTACAACTCAAAGTGGTCGAGTGCGTCAACGCTTGCAGCATCAGGCGGTACATATACATTCAGCTATGATATTGATACAAACAAGCTTACAATATCATATCTTCCTTCAGGAGCAGAAGTAAGTGTAGTAGGTAACTTTACACTTGCCCTTGCAAAGACAGATAAAGAAAATGTATATTCAGGTACAAAGACACTTAAGGCAGGAAACTATCAGATAAAGATGAATAACTACGGCAAGCTCTGCGGAACATCAGCGGTAGTAAAGGATGTAACACCGGGTCTTGTATTCAATCCAAAGTGGAGCAAGTACACAACATTTGTTGCAACAGGCGGAACATACACATTCACATACAACACAGCAACAAATACACTTGTAGTGACAGCAGATAAGGGAGATATTCCGGTAAAGGTAACAGGAGATATCAACCTTACACTTAAGAAGAGCGATGCAAATGTATTTACAGGCTCAGTAAATCTTAAGAAGGGTGACTACTCGTTTAAGATGAATGTTAACGGTACAGATTTCTGCAACGGTACAACAATCAGAAATGCAACAACAGGTATTAAGTACAACTCAAAGTATACAAGTGCATCAACACTTGCGGCAGTTGGCGGTACTTACACATTTACTTATAATGCTATAACTAACCTTCTTGTTATTGGATATTCTAAGTAATTCTTTTATTGGCGGCTGCAATTTGCAGCCGCCTTTTTAGATGAAATAAATAATATTGCAAAAATCAGTAAAATAAAACGCATACTCAGTGTAAATTGCACCGAGTATGCGTTTTTGAATTATTGATATTTTAAAGTTCTTCTCTGACTTTTTTACCGTTTCGTTTTACAATATATGCCTTACTGCCGACAACAACACAATCTGAAGGGACATCTTTAACGATTGTTGCTCCTGCACCGATTGTGACATTGTCACCGATAGTAACATTTCCGAGAATTTTTGCACCTGTCATTATTTTTACATTGTTTCCGATTTTTGGTCTGCCTTTTTCTGTGTGACCAACCGTAACTTGCTGATTTATCCAACAATTACTTCCCATAGATTCAACCCCTACAATTGTAGAAAATCCATGTTGTATAAATAAGCCGGGTCCCACATTTTTACTGATTAAGTACAGCGAATCCAAGGGTTTGCAAAAAAATTTCAAAAAATATTTTATATTTCCAAGACGCAGATAAAATACATTTCTGAATTCCTTAAAATGGCACATCATATAGAAAAATAAGTATGTATAACTGCAATTGTTTTTCTTAGGACAAAGTCTTCTCCAACTTTCAAGATCTTTGCATAAAACATCGTGTTTTTCACAGAGTTTAAATACAAAGAAATGCGGAAGAAGAAAAATTGAGCGTAAGGCAAATAATAATTTCATAAATCCTCCTGAGGGACAATAATCAATTAAGCTTGGATGCTTTGTTTTTTTAGGCTATAAAACTTCAGTTTTATTCTTCTTTTGATTTTCTTTATTCTGATTTTGTTGTAATATTTTTTGAATGTCTTTTCAAAACCGTTTTTATAATAAAAATCCCAGAAATCTTCTCGACTGTCAGGTTTTGCGGTTGGGCGGGACAGATTAGGGTTAGACTTTATTGAAGCGTTAAGGTCACATTCTACACAATGAATATTGTCAATTACTTTGTTGAGAATACGAGATCCTTTTTCGGAATTTACCAACAATAAAGAAACTCCTTTGTTGTCATTGAAATTTTCAACTACACGGTCGATTCCCCAAAAGTCAGCAAGTGTGAGATCGGCGGGTCTTTCAAGGTTTGAATATTTACAATTGTAGCAGGATGGACGCTCAATATCGTTTTCATAGAATAGATATGTGTAGCCGTTAAGGATATGCTTATTGTCATCAATCCAAATCGCTTCCTTGTGGGTATTCCAGCCTATAGTTTTATCACGAAAATCTGCCTTGGTTACTTTTCCGCAAAACTTTTTTTCACAATGTTTGAGGTACTCTTTCCATATAATAGGAGAGGGAACTCCGTGACAGGCAATGTCACATGTATAGAGTTTTGAGGTGTCGCATTTACCAAGGTATCTTTTAAGTCCGGCAACTTGACAGGCTGTTCCGGAAAACATGACATACATATCGTTATTTAAATCATTTTTGACAGATTTAAATGTGTCTTTCATATCGCTCTGGACATATTTTGATCCCTTAAACTTATCTCTGACATAACGATCCGTTGCTCTTATGTGGCTGACTGAGAAATCATCCTGAAACGCAGCACCGTAAACAGATCCTTTTTTATTAAGAATATAATCGGATAAGGCTACAAATGCAGCACCGCTACGGCTTGTAAAGCGAGTATTAAAGTCTTTATGCTTGATTGCATATGCTGTCTTTGAATGGTTCTTTTCATAACCGTTCTGAAATGCGCATATTTTTTGGCAGGCGCCACATTCAATACAGAGTGAGCCATCAATTTGTGGGTAGAGAAAACCTTCTGAATCAGGCTTCATAGCTATAGCGCCTTTAGGACATATCTGTTTACAGGCTGAACATCCGCAGCATTCACTTTTTGAAGGAAAAATTTGCATATTTATTCCCCTTTAATTATATCTTTAAGGTAATCAAGCGCGAGTTTGCGCTCTGCTTGAAGTATGTTATCGACTTTATTCCAGTCAATATCTGTTGTAACGGCTTCCCCGTCTTTAATTTCTCGGTTTATGCCTATTGTCTGAAGAAGATTTTTTGCACGGTGATTAAATCCTTTTGCTGTTTCATATTCAACAAACATATTTTTGTGAAAAATTACAGAAAAGGCAGTTCCGTGAAATGAATTGGTTACCGTATAATCTGCGTTTGCAAAATAACCAAGAAATTCTTCAACTGTTGGGGCAGATACATAGGTAAAATTTTTACGCTTTTTTTGTGGATTATCTGTTATATAAACAACGGGAATTCCGGTCTTTTTTGAAAGTTTTTCCGCAAAATCTATCAGTGATTTTACAGGTTTTACATTAAATACAAGAATATATGGCTTATCAATTTTTTTTACAGAAATCTTTTGCCATTCATCTTTTTTTAGAAGAAGTGTAGGGTCAATATGACACACACCGTTCTTATCGGTTATCTTCTTTACAATATTTAATGCGCTTTTTTCACGAACCGAAAAAGACTGAAAATTTTTAAGTAAAGGTCTGAGCTGCATTGCCTTTACATCGCTTATATCTGCAACACCAAAACTTGCTGCATAACTGTATTTTTGGTTATCGTCTGCAAAGCTCAGAAAATAGATAGAATCAGGATTTATTCCTTCCTTACCGGGACCCCACACCTGATCGCTTCCGCTGATGAAAGCATCATAAAGATTTTTGCATTCTGATATATCCGAATTACTATAGGTTTTATCGCTGATTTTAAGATAATTGTTGTAGAAGCTTGAAAACTGTTCAATTTTTTTAGCTCTCTTGCGATACATAACAATGGATTTCAAAATTGACTTAATAGGATCAGTTTTGCTAAACTGAAACGGTTTGTAGCCATTGTCGATATTTTCACATTTATAATCTACGATTTCACAGTCACTTCCAAGCTGTTCAAGGGTGTGTTGAAGTGCATACGCCTGGAGAACAGCGCCGTAATTTTTGGCACGATGAAAAGTAATTATTCCAATTTTTTTCATATCAGTTAAATCTCCTTATGAATGCTTGTACAGCAGGTAACCGATAGGGCTTGTTAGGAGAACGAGCAATCTGCGGGGCTTAGTCTTGAGCATAGTCAATATTTCACTAAGTTTGTAGCCGTTTGCAAGTCCATCACGGGTTATTGCCACGATGTGTTCAAGGTAACGCTTTCGATTGTATTTTCTGTAATCCCAACAGTCATTTATATAATGCAGATGCATGACAAATTTTTCTTTTGATGCCTTTTTTCTGTTGACATTTGTAACAGCATTTTCCTGATCTTGGATATAGTATCTCAATGCTTTGCTTAAATATCTGCATATATATTTTCTTCCGACATTATGCCAGATAACATTTTCCGGGTAGAAGTGATAGCCTTCGACAACAGGAAATGGAAATTCACGCATAATATCGGTTCTAATCATACCCCATAATTCTCCTGTGATATTGAGTTTAAAACGCAAATCAAGGTCATTGCTGTCAATATACGGAACATTCATTTGTGTTCCGTTAATTTTACCATCCTTATCATATGTACGGCAGGATATACCGTAATATTTTTTTTGCTCCTGTTTAGGAATTTTATTCCATTCATTTACAAATGTTTCAAGGGCGTCATTTGTACAGGTATCATCAGAGTCAAGCGTAATGAAAAAGTTTCCTCTGCACATTTTTACAGCATTGTTTGTGGCTATATGCTTGCCTTGATTTTTTTGATAAACATAAATAATGTCAAAAAAATTATTTTCTTTCAGAAATCCGTCGACAACATCCTTTGTATTATCTTCACTGCCGTCATCTATAATTATCCATTCAAAGCTTTTATAGGTTTGTTTTTTCAAACATTCAAAAACTCTTGGAAGAGTTTTTGCACGATTATATGATGGGGTAAATACAGTTATTTCAACATTACTCATAATTAACTCCATTTCATTTTTTTGTAAGCTTATTTTTGAGCTTGCAAAGTTCCGCTTTATTAAATAACAACGGCAAGGACAAGGCATATGCAAGGATTCCGCATATAGCACATATTAATATAAATGAACTCCAACCGGTTACTGTAATAAAATTGCTGATAATTGAGAATAATACCAATATAATGATAAATCCAACACAATCTCGGATTACTGTCGGGAAAAATATTGAAAGTTTTTGCTTTAGTATGTATGCAGAATATGCAGGGGTAAAGATGAGTGCACGCAGTCCCATAAGAACGGAACTCGTTCCTGCTACAAAATATACGCCATAGTCGGTGAGGTTACAGGCTACAATTGCAACTATAACGCTGACAATGCCAACTGTAAGGTTTACAAATACAGGTATTCTAAGTTTATTACATACGGTGTTTATCATCATAAGCGACTGAGTTTGACTGGAACAAAGAAATGTAATACAAGTCAACACCGACATAAACTGAATCATTGTAATCTCCTCCGGTGACTTTGTCGGTTGCCATAATATGTAGAACTGTCTGCCAAAGGCAATAAAACCGGCAATGGGAGTCGAGAGTATAAAGCTTACAATTTTGGTACTGAATTTCGCCTCGATAATTAGCTCCGGTATTTTTTTCTTTGCATAAAGAATTGTATAATGAGGAGTAAATACTGAACCTAAAATTACAGTTAGGTTGCCGATACTGTTCGGTACGGTTTTTGCGATAGAGAGAAGTCCCATCAGTGCCGTTCCAAGGGTTAGGTTGCATATCAGAAGATCAAGACCGCTTAGAAGCACCTGACAAAGTTGTGAAAGTGAAAGCCAAATGCCGGACGCAAGAAGTGTTTTAACTATTTTAATGTCAAATTTTCTAATATCAGCCTTTACTTCCGGGAGTACCTTCTTTTTAACAGTAATATTTGCCAGCAAAAGGAAAATACCACTTCCAAAACTTGCAAGGGTAACAAAGTAAAGCTGTGCAGGGAAAATTGCAAATAAAAGTACTATGAGTGCAACTTTTATAAGGTTGGATATAATATCTCGTATAGAATTTATATCAATTCTGTTTTTTACAAAGGCTGCTGTTGTGAAAATAGCAGTAACCGTGCTGACAACAAATGTGAGAAAAGCAAAAGCAAAGGTTATTTTTACGCCGGATACAAGATTTGAAGGTATGTTAAGTACAGTGTCAAGAAAACAAACAAAAATTGACGACAGAATCAACATTACCGCAGCAAGGAACAAATCGGCAACGAGAACCGAACTAAATATTTTTGATGATTTCTCAACATCGCCCTTATGGTATGCAATTGAAATAAATCTGCCTGAAATTGAATTCAAAGCGGTCGTAACGATGGTAGCATACTGTACAAAGTTATTAGCAAGACCGATAAAACCATAGGCATCACTGCCGACCTCTTTTACAAGATACGGTGTCAGAAAAAAATTAATTCCAACAGTAACTGCAAATGAAACGATACTTGCAATTATGTTTATCGACATTTGTTTTCCGACGGATTTTGGCATTAAACGGTCACCTCTGAAGATTCGTTCTGTATCAGTTCCTTTATTTTGTTTATATATTCCTTTGATTTATTTCTTTCCTTTAAAAGTACATTGTCAACCTTTTCCCAATTAACCGCACCGTTTATATTTGGAAAAACATCATTTGTTATCTCGCGATCATTGATTCCAAGATTGTTAAGAAGTTCTTCGGCACGGATGTTTCTGCCACCGATATGTTGCAATTCAACTGCAAAATTCTTTTTATAGATTACCGAAAAGGCAGTGCCGTGAAATGAATTTGTGCAAATATATTCTGCGTTTTTTATTAAACCTACAAATTCAGTGGCATTCACCGGATCGAGGTACTCTATACCGTCAATCTTATGGAGTCTCTCCTTTTGCAGATAGTAGATTTTGTATCCGGTTTTTTTAGAAAGTTCAAGAGCGTAGCTGATAAGTTTAATTGGCTTTCTTACGCTGAACAGAAAAATATACGGTTCTTTTGGTACAGGACATCTGCTTATTTTATCCCAATCATCTTCAGTAAGCAACAACGAGGGATCAATACTGATTTCAGCTTTTCTGTTGAGAAGATTTTCAATAATATCTGCTCCGCTTTTTTCACGAACTGAAAAGAGTTGAAATTGTGATAACAACTCTTTATATGTATGTTCCTTATCAGCAGGAAGCTTATCAACTGCAAAGCTTGCCGCATAGGAGTATTTTTGCTTTGGCTTTGCAAAATCAAGTAAATATACAGTATCAAAGCCAACGCAGATGGGACTCCACACCTGATCGCTCCCTGCAATAAATGCTGCATATTCATTGGAGGCTTCCCCAATGTTTTTGGCATCAAAAGGACGACTGAGGTTTAAAAATTCGTTTCTGAATGTAACGGACTTTTTTCTGTCAATTCCTACTTGACGCATAGTGATGAGTGAACGGATAAATGACTTCAACTTATGATGCTTGCCTACGCGAATAGGTCTTATGTTTCTTGTATACATAAAATGACATGTGTAGTCAATTACATCATTTTCTATGCCGTTTTTTTCCAAAAACTGCTGAAGGGCATAGGCTTGAAGTTTTGCTCCGTAGTTAAGTGCCTGATGAAAAGTTACAATACCGATCTTTTTCATAAATGTCGCCTTTCAGATTCTTTGTTTATCACTATGTCAATATTGTGTTTCCTTGCAATATGAAGAACGGCTCCGATTGAGAAAAACCAGATAAACATAATCTGTCTTGAATATGTCGGATTACCCGTTACAGAGTAAGCTAAAATCATAATTTGTATATATAGCGAGAAATAGCAGATTCTTGCATCATCACAGACATTTTTCACCTTTCTGATTGCGAGAATTGTGAGTACAACGGAAAGCACTGCAAACAGAAGAAAAAATATACTTCCGACTATTCCGAGCTCTACCGCAATCTGAAAGTAGCAATTGTGACCGTTGAAGTTCCATCTGTCTCCGCCTACACGCAATCCGTTATCATATGCGAACTGATTGTATGAGCCGAATCCTGCGCCAAAGACCGGGTACTTTTCACCCATCAGTAAAAAATATTTCCAAAGAGAATCTCTATTACCTAAGGCCATAATATTTTCTTCATCCATAAAACGGTCAAATATATTCGCAACCTTTGGAATAAACATTGAAAGAATAAACACGGCAGATAAGGCACTTAGCACTATTCCTCCTGTTTTAGCAAATTTTCCTTTGATGTTTGAGATGACCATAAATAATGCAAATGAAAGGACGGGAATAATGAAAAGGGTTCGTTTTCCGGTCAGCATAAGCGACACAATAAATACGAACAACATAAGAATATCAATTTTTTTCAGCTTTTGCGATGAAAAGTACTTAGAAAGTAAAAGAGCAATTCCTACATTCATAATGTATGCCGCTTCACCTTTTTCCCGTGCGAATCCGGAATACGCACCTATTGAAAGTTCATTTTGAATCGTTTGTGCTACCTGTGCCGAATGGTTTGGATTTACAATAAACCAAAAATATTTTAACATACAGTTGTCGATAACTGCACTTATCAAAATTGAAAAGGCAATAACCGAGCAAATAATATATATTATCGTAAATATTTTTTTATAATAGCTACCCGGGAGATCAATGAACAGTAGTGTGAATGCACACAGGTACAGCAAAAATAAGTTTAATGTTGATGCGGGGTCATATGAGTATGCGATTGATATGCATATATATGACAACAGTATAAATGCCGTTCCGGAAACAGCATTAAATTGAAGTTTTATGTCAGTAAGGACGAATACCACAGCAAAAAGTATGCCAACAGTGTAAATTAACGGTAAACGCAATGTGTAAGGAAAAATTGTAGCACCGGTTACAGTTATAAAAGGGATGGCAATAACAAGAAACATTTGCCATATTTTTTTTAGTTTTAAATCTCTTATCTTAAAATTTTCCACGGAGTATCACCAATTAGTATTTGTCTAAGTATTTTATCATAAGAAAATACAATCTTTTACTTGTACAGAGTGTTTTGTATCTTATGTAGTCTTTTTTTGACAAATATTTTTTTGCAGTTGCTTTGTCAAAACTTTTAACATACTCAACGAGTTCGTTTCCTTGGCTGCTGAATTTTTTCAGCCCGTTTCTCATATACATAAGTTTGTATATTCTGAGAGTTGTAGAAAGTCTGTTGCAAACAGCGTTTGCGTAAATTGACGGATGTTCTTTGCTTACAGTTTCAAGCATTTTGTCAGCAAGATAAATGCAGTCAAAATATTTTTCGGTAAATTCTGTTATGGAAGACGAACCTTCCCTGCGATAATAGGTGTATTTTGCAACGCTTTTGCTACTGAATTTGTTAGAATTGAGAGCAGCAAGGAAACAAAAATACTTGTCCTCGTTTGTTTTACAATTTTCGGGATATTCAACACCCTTGCAAACTTTTGCTTTGAATAATTTGGTGTAGGTACTCATACCAACATTTCCATTAAAGAGGTCGCAAAGAAAACTTTCGTTGTTGTTCCAGATTTTGGATTTACCCGTTGCGATGTTACGAATAGTGCCATCCTCAAATTCAAATCTTACTTCACAGATTGAAATATCTGCATTATCTTTGACAGCAATGTTCATTAGAAATTCGAACATATCAACATCGGGAACATCATCCCCGTCACAAAAGCCTATATAATCTCCTGTTGCTACTCTCATCCCTGCATTTCTTGCCGCAGAGACACCTTTGTTTTTTTGATGAATGACCTTAATCCTGTTATCTTTTTCGGCATAAAGGTCACAGATTGCAGGGCTGTTGTCAACTGAACCGTCGTCGACAAGTATGATTTCAATATTACGGTATGTCTGATTTATCAGGCTCTTGATAGAGCTTTCAAGATACTGACCGATATTATAAACCGGTACAATTACAGATATTTTATTATCATACATATATAAACCTGCCTTATTTTATTTTAAGTTTTTTCAAAAATCTGAGTATTCCTGTTTTGTAGAAAAAGCCCCTGGATTTACCGAAAATTTTTCTGCTTATTTTAATAGGAATATATTTTTTTACGACTTGTTCAATATTATAGCCATTGTTAAGCATTTCAAAGTATTCTTTTCGGTTTTTGTGATATTTGGGATTTTCCATTGCCATATGCCCGTCATTTTCAAGTAAAAGTTTTGGATCGGCAGGATATACTATGAGATTGTGTTTTGCCTTTTCAAATAATTTTGCACCTTTGGTACTCTGAATAATGACTGCTGTATATCCTTTGTCATCATCGGCAAGTCCGTTTACATATCGCGTAATATTCCAACAGTCAAATACAGTCAGATCCGATACCCTTCCCGGCTCACGAAATTTACAGTCATAACATGATGGGCGTGAGCATATTCCCTTAAAAAAGCTCTTAAGCATATAGTCAGTATTGGTGTTTTCTATACTTTTTTTGCCGTTGGCAAATCTAAGAGTCAGATTTGCGCTATGGTATCCGTAGGTTTTTTCGCGAAAGTTTGCATATGTAATTTCAGAACCGAATTTTTTTTCCATGAATTCCCTGTATTTTTCCCATACCAATGGAGATGGGACAGCTCTGCATACAAAGTCAATGGTGAAGAGATTATCATATGGTTTTCTTAAGTAATTTTGAAGCCCTTCAACCTGACACGGAGTCCCCGTAAACATAACAAATTTTCCGTTGTCAAGTTGTTGCTTTACCTCGGTAAAGGTTGTACCCATATCACTTTGAACATATTTTGAACTTCTGAATTTTGAAAGCTCACTTTCTGTTTCAGCGTATGTATGTTTGACATAAAAGTTACCGTCAAATGCACCGCCAAATACGATTCCCCCGTTATTGATAATTTCTTTGCTGAAAGCGGTAACTGCACCGCCTGATGTACTGGAGCGGACAATTTCAGAATTTTTATTACGAACAACATATGCGGTATTTGGAAATACATTATGTGTTTTATTGAGTATAGGACAAACCTTTTCACAAAGGCGACAGTTAACACATTTAGTTTTATCGACAACCGGATATTTAAAGCCCTCATTGTCTGTCTGCATTGATATGCACTTTTTATGGCACACAGACTCACATGCTGTACATCCGCAACAATGTTTTTTATTTGTTTCGTTTATATTTATCATTTTAATCTCCGTTTGAGAAACAACTGAGTGCATTGTCAAGAAATGCTTTGGACAGCATTCTGTGATTTTTAACTTTTTCGAGAACACAATCATAATCTATTGCATTTTCAACATCGTTTATATTACCGCTAAATCTTCTGTCGTTTAATCCGTATGTCTCACAAAAGCTGTCAATACGGGAGTTTTTGGAAGATACAGAATCGTTTGAATAGCGGTTGAATATAGAAAACTGTTTTTTGTACAGCATAGAAAACACTGAGCCATGGAAAGAATCAGTAAATATATACTTAGCATTTCTAATCAAATTGACAAATTCAGCCGGTCCGATGTCAAACGGTGTGTAATCACCAAAACCCCTGTCAGCCTTATTGTAACTGTCCATATGCAATTCTGTGACGATTTTTAAATTTTTTTCTTTTGCAAACTTGGTTACTTCATCTCTGTATTCCTGACTTTTACCGAGAAAATATGCAAATATATACGGTTCATTGAAAAGATTCTTGTTTGGAATTTCTTCGAGCCATTCATCGGAATCAAGAAGAATTACAGGGTCACAGACGACGACGGCATCATTTATGCTGAGCTTGTCAACAATTACCTTTCCGCTGTTTTCTCTGACGCTTACATAATTAAGTCGGTCAAGAAAGTTTTTGTAAATTTTATGGTATCTTTGCTCAATCTGTGAAACACCGAAGCTTGTTGCATATGATATTTTTGTGCAGCTGTCGCCTGCAAACATAAGATTGTAAAAATTAGAGGTTATTCCGCTCGGAGACCAGAGTTGGTCGCTTCCAACCATAACGGCGGTGTATTTTTCAGATTGCTTCTTAAGTTCATCGTAACCGTAGTAAATAGGTGAAAGCTTTTTAAATCTGTTTTCTGAAAATTTATTAAACGCGTCATTTCTAACGGCATTCTGTTCCGCAAGCTGTGAATGAAGTTTAAGCATAAGCTTTTTTTGGAATGTTTCAATAATCCTGTCATTTATAAAAACGGGGTTAAAAAGACGCGGTATTGCTTTTATAAGAAGCAACGGTGTAATCTTTTTTTTATATCGGATTATTTCGTAATCAATGTTACGCTTTTTCAGTTCAACTGTTGTTGCATAGCTTTGAAGCTGGCTGCCGTAGTTTTTGTGGTTGTAGCAAGCGCAAAGGCCAAGTTTTTTCATGGTATCAGCCTTTCTTTTTGTGATTATTTATAATCTCATTATATTTTTGTGTGAGTTTCTGCGCATAGGTTACCGGAGAAAATTCGATTTTTGCTTTCTCAACGGCACAACTGCTCATTGCTTTGTATTCAGCATCAGAAAGCGAGCAGACTTTTTTAATTGAGTTTTTAAGGTCATCACTGTCAAACGGTGAGCAGATAAAGCCTGTTTTTCCGTCTTCTACAATTTCAGGAAGTCCGCCGTAATTTGTTACGATAACAGGTTTTCCCTGTGACATTGCTTCCATAATTGTATAGGGTCCGTTTTCGTACCACTCACTGGGAAGAATGACGCATTTCGCTTCTGCGACATACTTTTTAAGCTCGTCACCGGACTTGAAGCCTAATGCTTTGATTCTGTTTCCAAGGTTATGTGCTTTTATATATTCCTTGATTTCATCTTCAATAGGACCTGTGCCGAGAATGATGAGCGGAATATTGTTCTCGAGCTTCTCAACAGCCTTAACGAGCGTCAGCACACCCTTTTCCTCGGAAATTCTGCCAAAGTATAACAGATAACCGTTGTCGGGATTATTGTCGGAATAAACAGTATCGGTAGGCAGAAAGTTTTTTATATGGATAATTTCGCTGTGGATAATACCGGATTCTTCAAGCTTCTTTTTGTAAAAATATGACGGCGTGATGTACAAGTCTATGTCGTCGTATATTTTCATTAGTTTATAGTTTGTTGCCTCAATAGCCGCAAGAGTACTTTTTGCAGTTGAACCTTTTACACATTTATTTTTTATGCAATTTGAATATCTGCCGTGCAGGCATTTTTCACACACATGGCCGTTTACAAGCATTTCGTGGTTGGGACATATACAGTTAAGGTCGTGAATTGTGAACACTATTGGTATGTTGTATTTTTTTATTGCTCGAACAATCGAAAGGGTGATGTGACGGTGAACAAGGTTGATATGAACAATATCAGGATGTTCTTGTTCAATGAGAGCAGAAATATTTTTTTTCGCCTCAAAAGAATAGAGAACGCGAAAACCTGCCTTTACCTTCTGAAGCGTGGAAATGTTAGAATTAAAATCAACATTTGAAACAAAGTATTTTTCCTGTTCACATGGTCTGTTGTTAATGTCTGCCATTGAAAAGTAAATCACTTCGTGACCAAGCTTTGTGAGAAGGTCGGCAAGACCGAAATAGTAGGTTTCACTTCCGCCTTTTACATAGTGGTATTTATTAACAAGCAGAATTTTCATTATCAACCCCGCCTTTTTCCTTTAAGTGAGCGTACCATTGGGTACAACTTTGAGTGAACAAGTGAGATACCTGCAATCATCATTCTTTTCGGCATGGCATTGCACACACTCGTCATCATTTTTTTTGATTTCTTTCTGACATCGGGATATTGCGGAAAATCTTTCCACGGTGACATTGATTTATATTTGAGATAATCCCCTACAAAAGGATGATTGTTATTTTCATTCCATGGGCGAGTTCCCGAAAGAAAACACGAGGTGTAGTGAATTATGTAAGGATCGGTTACCGCCTCAATGTATTCTTCTTCACTCAGATGATGCTCGGGACGACGCACCTTCATAAGATCTTTAAAATTAAAATCAAAGAAAACAGTCATAGCATCGTATTTGGTATGGATAACCTTTACGAGATTCTTTTTGGCAAGCACACCGTTAAGAACACCCTGGTCAACATATGTAATGTCACCGTTATGGGCAATAATGAAGTCGAGAAAGTCTTTTTCTACATTCATCTCTCTCCAGCTTTTAAGGTCAATCAGCAAAACACCGTTATTTGTATAAGTGCTGTCACACGGAAGATTCAGTTCGGTTTTATAACGGTCACTTCGGCAATCGTCAACTGCCGCAACAATCTTATCTTCCAGATCTGTTTCCCAAAATTCTCTCAAAGAGTGACGCACAACCGTGTCACAGTCAAGATAAATACAGCGGTCAAGATTATCAGGCAGTATCGTGCAGAGAAACAGTCTGAAAAATGTGCTGATGTTCCATCTTCCGACTTCTATATCAACACCTGACATTTTGTTAAGATCAGGGCGGGGAATAAAAACAATATTTCTGCCGAATTTGTCAACCAGATTCTCAAATCTCTTTTTGTTTTCATCTGAGATATTGTTGTCAATCATATAAATGTTGATTTCATCGGCATCGGTATTATTGTGTAAGAGTGACATTATTGACACACCGGCAATAGGGGCATAGCTGTCGGAGCTCGAATATACTACGTTCATTTTACCCTCCGCAAAAAAATAGTCGTAACATAAAAATTACTTAAGATACTTATCCTCGTATTCCTTAAAAGTCTGAAGATTTTTATCTTTGTCGGCAATAATAAGATTTTCAATACCGCCGATTTCATCAAACGGCCATTCAACCCCCAAATCCGGATCGTTGTACATAATGCCGTCATCATATTCGCCGTAGAATTTTTCACCGCATTTGTATGAAACAACAGACGGTTCAAGCACAAGATAGCCGTGTGCAAAATGTTCGGGAACATAAAGCTCGTTCATATTTTCTTCGGAAAGACAGAAGCCCTGCCATTTTTTGAATGTAGGTGATTCGGGACGGAGGTCAACGATAACATCAAAAACCTTGCCCTTAATGCACCGTACCAGCTTTGCCTGTTCGTGAACTCTCTGAAAATGAAGCGCACGAATTACACCCTTGTGAGAAACCGTGTAGAAAACCTCGGCAAGGTTGTGTTCAAGGCCGTTAGCCTCAAAAACTTCCTTTGAGTAGTCCTTTATAAATGCACCTCTGATATCGGTTGCACAGAACGGTTTGATGAGGTATGCACCCTCAAAGTCCGTATTGCAAAATTCAAATTTCTGTATCATTAAAATACACCTTACTTTAAAAAACTAATTAAGTGATTTAAGCCATTCCATTGTTTTTGAAACACCTTCGGCAAAAGAAACCGAGGGCTTGAAATAACAGTCTGTTTCAATATCGGCTGTATCAAATGCCTCAAGCGGCATATTTACTCCCGTAAAAGGAACATCGCCGAAAATCGGCTTTGCTTCGGGGGCAAGCGTCTGTTGCATTTCAAGAATAAATTCTTTAAGAGGTCTTGCGTTTCCGCTGCCGATTGTATATTCCTTGTTAGGTTTACCGTGTTCTCCGATTGCCTCAAACGCTCTTGCAACATCGTCAATATAGATGAAGTCATAGTTCTGTGTTGCGGCGGTGAACTGCAACGGCTCATTTGCAATGATTTTGCGGATTGTAGAATTTACAAAACGGGGCGAAAGCTCACCGACGCCGTATGCGTTTGTGATAACTGCCCAACAGAGGTCAATTGAAAGGCTGTTTGCAATCGGCTTGCAAATTGCTCTTGCAATCAGCTTGCCTGCACCGTAAATGTACGGAAGTCCGGGCTTGCTTTCCTGAGTGTAAACAGCGGTGTAGGTTTCTTTTTCCATAATAGAACCGGCATTTACAAACTTTTTGCACTGCATTTTGTCGGCTGTTCTTAGAGCACGGGCGGTCCACAGGGCGTTTTGCAACTGAACATTTTCATCGCATCTGAGCGATCCTGCCGAGCCTACCCATGCAAAGTGGTAGAAAACATCAATATCTCTGTCGGAAATCATGTCAGCCAAGGTTTCAATCTCATCAAGCTCGCAATACACAATTTCAATGCCGCTGAGATTCTTTATGTTATCAATGTTTTCGTTTTCATCCTTAACAACGGCAAACACCTTTATACCGTCGGCACAAAGTCTTTTGCAGACATTTGAGCCGATAAAACCGTTTGAACCTGTTACAATTGCCTTTTTCATAAGTAAACCTCTTTTTATATTTGCCGTATGATTATTTCAGAAATTCTTCAATCTGCCTATCCATACAGTCTCTTACATTGCCGTTTTCCATATAACAGCATGACCATTCGACCGTTTTTTTAACTGCATCATCAACATGCCAATGAGGTTTCCAGCCAAAAACAGTCTTGAGTTTTGAGCAGTCAAGCTTGAGAAAATTAGCCTCGTGGACTGCATTCTTTTCACTTTTGTCAATCCGGTTTATATTGCCGGCATATTTTACGAACAAGTCAACAAGCTCGCCTGTTGTTATGCAGTCGCACTCGTCAGGACCTACATTATAACAGTCGGCAAACTTAATGTTCCCGTACTGGGCTTTTGCAATCATAAGATATGCATAAAGCGGTTCGAGAACATGCTGATACGGTCTTGTGGAATGCGGATTGCGGACGATAATATCCTCGCCCTTTTCCAACGCCCTCACGCAGTCGGGAATAATTCTGTCGTTTGCAAAATCTCCGCCGCCGATAACATTTCCTGCTCTCGCTGTGGAAATTGCCGTTCTTCCGTCGGCAAAGAAAGAATTTTTGTAGCTGTGAGTTACAAGTTCCGAGCAGCTTTTGCTGTTTGAATACGGATCAAACCCGTCAAGCGGTTCGTTTTCACGATATCCCCATTGCCATTCCCTGTTTTCATAAACCTTGTCGGTTGTTACATTGAGAAACGATTTCACACAGCTTGACTGCCGTACACACTCAAGAATGTTGACTGTTCCCATAACATTTGTTTCATATGTATATGCAGGCATTTTGTAGCTGTCACGCACAATCGGCTGAGCCGCAAGATGAAGTACAATCTCAGGCTGTGCCTCATCAAATGCCTTTTTAAGCGAATCAAAATCACGGATATCTCCGATAACCGATTTTACATCGCTCTCGATATTTGCAATCTCAAAAAGTGACGGTGAGGTTGGCGGATTAATCGAATAACCCGTTACATCCGCACCGGCATTTGCAAGCAGTTTGCAGAGCCAACTGCCCTTGAATCCTGTGTGTCCCGTAATGAACACTTTTTTACCCTTATAAAAATCAAGCATCATTCCGACCACACTTTCCAAGGAGCAGTACAGTCGTTCCAAAGCTTTTCAAGACGCTCCTTGTCACGCAATGTGTCCATACACTGCCAAAATCCGTTATGCTTGCAGCACATAAGCTGACCTTCTCTTGCAAGCTGTTCCATCGGCTCACGCTCAAACATAACTGTATCGTCTTTTATATAGTCCAAAACCTTCGGTTCAAGCACCATAAAGCCTGCGTTAATCCAGCCTGAGTCAATATCGCTTTTTTCGCGGAAAGCTCTGACTTCGTTGTTTTCGGCCAAATCAAGCACACCGAATCTGCTTTCGGGTTTTACGGCTGACATAGTTGCAAGCTTGCCGTGTTTTTTGTGAAAATCGAGCAGAGCGTTTATGTCAACATCGGAAACACCGTCGCCATAGGTCATAAAAAACGGTTCGTCTCCGATAAAATTGCGAATCCTTTTAAGTCTGCCGCCCGTCATCGTGTCAAGACCTGTGTCAACAACAGTAACCTTCCATTTTTCGGCTCTTTTGTTATGGACGATAATCTTATCATCCTGAGTAAAATCAAAGGTGATATCGGATGTATGAAGAAAATAGTCGGCAAACCATTCCTTGATTACATGCTGTTTGTAACCTGCACATATGATGAACTCATTCACACCGTAGTGGGTGTATAGCTTCATAATGTGCCACAAAATAGGCATTCCGCCGATTTCAATCATTGGTTTAGGTTTGAACTGGGATTCCTCGGAAATTCTTGTTCCGTATCCTCCTGCGAGTATAACTGCTTTCAAAACTCTGCCTCCTTAAACAGCTCCCTCACCCTTGAAAACAGAGGTGATAGTTTTGAGAATAATTTTCAGGTCGAAGCAGACAGAGCGGTTTTTGATATAGCAAATTTCCATTGCCCTTCTGCGTGTGTATGTAGTACAGCTTCTGCCGTTTGCCGCCCAGAAACCCGTAAGCCCCGGCTTAACGCTCAAAAGCATATCACGGTAGTTGCCGTAAATTTCAGTTTCAACCTCCATAATGGGTCTTGGTCCTACAATAGAGATGTCGCCTTTTAAAATATTGAAAAGCTGAGGCAACTCGTCAAGGCTTGTTCTTCTCATAAATTTGCCGACCTTTGTGACTCTGGGATCGTCTTCAAGCTTGAAATTTCTTTCGTACTCAGCTTTCTGCTCGGGAGTAAACTGCTTGATAAGATCTTCGGCATTCGTTACCATGCTTCTGAATTTATATATGTTTAAGGGCTTTCCGTCTTTTCCTACACGCCTATGAGTAAAAAATACAGGACCTTTGTCTGTTGTTTTGATAGCAGCTGCAAGAATTAAAAAGACAGGCGACAATATAATCAGAGCGGCTGACGAGCATATGATGTCAAAAATCCGTTTAAAAAAATCATAAACGGGCTTTTGTTCAGTTGTATGTCCGCTTGATGACGCACTTTTGTTTATGCTTTTTACGGATTCCATTTTTCCCCTCCGTGGGCAGGACTAGCCTGTTAGTTTATGTTTGCAAAGGCGGTTTGGCATCAATCATTTGTTGATGTCTTGTAATATCCGCCGTATCTTGAGTAATAGCCCTTGCCCTTACGGGTTTCGTGAGGCTTTACACGGTTAAGAATAACACCGAGAATTTTTGCATTGGTTCTTTTGATAACTTCAACTGTTCTTGAAAGCTCGGGATATGTTGTTGAGTTATTTCTTGCAACAATAACAACACCGTCAGACGCCTTCATAATAGGCAGGGCGTCAATAACAACGCCGATTGGCGGTGTATCGAAAATAATGTAGTCGTAATTTTTTTCAAGAGTTTTGATAAGGTCAAACATGGATTCACTCGCAAGAAGCTCTGACGGGTTCGGCGGAATAGCACCGTATGTAATTGCCTTGAGATTCTCGATTTTTGTATCCTTTACAATGTCCTCAAGCGAACATTCCTCGTTGAGGTAGTTTGTAAGACCGGGAGTAGGTGTGATTTTTAAAGCTGTGTTAACTCTCGGACGGCGAAGGTCACATTCAACAACGATAACCTTTGTGCCAACCTGCTGAGCAAGAGCAGATGCAACATTGATTGAAGTTACGGTTTTGCCCTCACCTTTTGTTGAAGAAGTAAAGGCTACCTTTTTACAACCCTTTTTGAAAATTGAGTATGCGATGTTTGTTCTTGCTGTTTTGTATGATTCACGAACCTGAAAGCCAAGTGCCTCGGTGTCGATTGAACGGTCGATTTTAGTCTTTTTCATTGCAGTTTCACTCCTTTAACAATTAATAACCCGATTCGTAGTTACCGTACTTCTTTTCGGCTGCCTTCTGATTTGAAAAATATTCAAAGTCGGGAATAGCGGCAAGCAACGGAAGGTCAAGAACGGTTGTCATTTCATCATTGTACTTGATTTTAACGTCAAGGAAGTCACGGACGAATGAAATGATGAGTGAAATAATAAGACCTGCGGCGAAAGCTATCATAACATTTCTCGAAACATTCGGGGATGTAGGAGCTTTCGGTGTTGTAGCCTTGTCAACAATTTTAAGCTTTGCATTGTCCTTTACATTGGCAATTGTCTTTGGTGCAATTTTTGCAATTGCGTTGCCTATGTTTTTTGATTCGGACGGACTGCCCGAATTTACAAGCGCCTTAAAAACCTCGGTATCTTCAATGCTTTCAAACTTAATCATTGATTTAAGCTGTGATGCCGTGTATTTTTCGTTGAGTTCCTTTGAAACGGAATTGTAGAAAGAATTTGAATCGAGCAACTCGATATAGGTGAGAACAAGGTTCTTTGCGTAGTTGATACTCTGATAGTCGTCATAAGCCGACTGGCTTTTGTAGTTGGTTTCAACATAAAGTTTTACGGTTGAAGTATATGTTTTCTGAACAAAAAATGTTGTTACAAAATATGACGCAGCCGCACATAAAAGCGACAGCACCGCAATAAATACAATATTCTTCTTGATAATTCTCGTTATGTCCTTGAATGTTATCTCCATTAAATTACTCCTCTTCTCGGCTTTTGTACGCATATGGCAAGATAATGCCACAGTCGACACGAAAGTGCTGTAGGCGAAAAACGGCACAAAAGCACAAAATACTTTTAAACAGATACTCCTATTATATTTTAAATCAGTAAAAAAATCAATATGAACAAAGGTTTCAATAAAGGAAAAAGATGTCTTTTTTTGCAGAATATGCGATTGCTCTGTTTTTTTATATATACAAAACGCACATAAAATATAAGATTATTTTGTTGCAGTTAGCTGTTAAGCACATAAATAACGAATTGAAAT
>ERZ869995.37-NODE-37-length-20994-cov-6.075441_pt1 | contig 20994 bp, 13 predicted proteins | sample MGYA00521105_ERZ869995 | MGnify/ENA primary metagenome ERZ869995 (study PRJEB32232, sample SAMN07284959) | human gut metagenome | biome: human-associated habitat; material: feces | host: Homo sapiens | place: Tanzania | collected 2014-01-26 ...
AACAACCAAGTTAATATGCGTTAACCTCAGTTAAATAATTTGCAAACACGATTAATCCCCGTCAGAAATTCTGACGGGGATTTGTCTTTTGATATATTAATTAGTTTCTCTGCATACTATCCCTTTTTGAAAAGACGCAGCCGCAGTAGTTTTGGCGGTAGAGGTCATATTCTTTTGAAAGGATGATTGAACGCTTGTAGCCTTCACGCTTTTTGAAGTCGCTGTACAGCCACGGAATGCCGTACTTCTCGGCAAGCTCCGCACCGATTGAATTGAGCAACTGCGCATTTTTCAGCGGACTGATTGTAAGCGTGGTTGTGAAATAATCAAAGCCGTGTTCCTTTGCGTAGCGTGCAGAGGATTCAAGTCGCAGTCTGAAACATTTTTCACACCGCTTTCCGCCCTCGGGTTCATTTTCAAGACCTTTGACATACTCAAAGTAATCCTTAGGCAAATATTCGCCCTCGACCACCTTTACAGGATGTTCAAACGGCATAAGCGACACAAGACGCTTTTCTTCGCTCAGGCGGTAATTATACTCATCCGCAATTGAAATATTCGGATTGTAAAAATAGACCGTGATATCAAAATATTTTGAAAGATACTCAAGGCAGTAGGACGAACACGGGGCGCAACACACATGCAAAAGCAGCTTTGGGACTTTTCCCTCCTCCGTTATTTTGTCAATCACCCTGTCGAGTTCTTTCTGATAGTTTATCTTGTTCATACTATTATATAAATTTGCAAATGTAATCAAAAAGTTCTTCGGCTGTGTCTGCAACAAAGGGCGCACCTGCGTTCATAAGTTCGTTTTTTCCCCTGAATCCCCATGAAACACCTGCCATTTTTACACCCGCATTGTTTGCCGTAAAGACATCGACATCGCTGTCACCGACATAGAAACATTCTTCGGGAGTTACGCCGCTCATATCGAGGAGTGCAAGCAGGGCATCAGGCTCGGGCTTTGTCTTGTACTGTGGTTTCTGTCCCCATGCCTGAGTAAACTTGTGATTTGAGAATGCTTTTTTTAGCATTTTATCAACAAATTCATCGGGCTTGTTTGAAAGTACACCTGTTTTTACACCCTTTTTTGCAAGCTTTTCAAGCATTTCGGCACAACCGTCATATGCGGCAGTGTGGTCGTTGCAATGAACGGCATAGTGTCTGTCGTAATCAGCCTTGACCTTTTCAAAAAGCTCGTGGTCGGTCCACGCATCTCCCATCGCCCTTCTGATGAGCATTTCTCTGCCGTTTCCGACATATGTTTTATAATTTTCAACCGGCTTTTCTTCAAGACCGTTAAGCTTCAGACCGTAGTTCACACTTATAGCAAGATCGGTAAGCGAATTCATAAGCGTGCCGTCAAGATCAAATACTACCATTTTTACCATAAATATCACCTTAGTTTAATCCTTTTTCCTGTTCAAAAAGTATTGCTCTGCATGGCGCCGCTTCAACTCCACCGAGCTTTATCGGAAACGCACACAAATCATATTCGCCGTCAGCCACTCCCGAAAGATTGAGATTTTCGAGAACGGCAATATCCGCTCTGCCAAGTTCAAGATGTGTTTTAACTTCATCAAACGGAGGTGCGATTGACTCGGCATCCGTACCGACAAGCACCACCCTGCTTTGTGCAAGCACAATTGCGGCAGAATGTGAAAGGTATGTTTTGCCATTCCCACGAAAGAGTATGCGTTTTCGGCAATACGGCAACAGCTTGTCCATATCTTCGCCCGTCAGCACACCCTTGACCGTTATTACGGTGCATTTTCCGTAGAAAGTGTTGAGCCTTAAATCGGTTATCCCCTTGCCGTCAGGGCAAAAGTGGAGAGGAGCGTCAATATGCGTGCCTGCATGAACGCACATAGAAATCTGCGAAAGATTGCACTCGTCATCTTCATCAATACTTCTCAGCGGAGTCACAACAGTTTCGGGATCACCCGGATATGTTTCGGTTGTAAGAGTGTCTCTCGAAATATCATGAATATACATACATCCTTCGCCTCTTTTCTTTTTGAACATTTTTAATTCACGCAGAGCATCAGTTCCTCAGAGTCTAAGTAAGATATAACTCTGCTTACATTCAGAACGAACCCACAGTATGAGTAAAGCGGAACATCTGCACTATGATTATACCACATATTACTGCACTTTGCACCTTTATCGGCAAAATTTCCTTGTTTTACGGCAAAAAATAACCCCACAGGAAAACCCTGTGGGGTAAATTGCAATTGTGAATTTAATCAACAGCGATTAATTATTCAACAGAAATCGGTAAACCGACATTGCCTGTTTCGTAACCGCCAACGATGTACTTCTGAACGATAGTAGCATCCTTGATTGAGATTCTGCCATCCTCGTTAGCATCACATGTCTTGAATGCGTTAGCATCATCAGCAGCAATACTCATAAGGTTGATAGCAATCTTCTGAATTGTTGTAGCATCTACAACTGTAATTGAGTAGTCACCGTCAGCATCGCCGAGAAGCGGAACACGGGCACCGTCAATCTTAATATTAGCCTTAGCGCCTGAGCGTGACGGATAATCAAACTTAGTAAGATCAAGTGTGATTGTTACATCAACGAGTGAATCTTCCGGATAACCGGCAGAAACTGTGTTAAGAAGCATATTTTCACCATTGAATGTAAGGTCAAAATCTTTGCCTATAGTAGCTGCGCTCTGCTCAGGAAGACCCCAGTTAGCAGCCCAATCGTCGTTAACTGCAAACTTGAACTGGTATGCAGCATCTGCAGATTCAACACCTGTGTATGTAATCTGATAAACCTTGTCAGCAATCTGAGTCATGTGGTTAACTTCAGCGTCAACGCCCCATGCTACACCGTTAAGCCAGCTGTTTTCGCCGTTACCAACAACTGTAATGCTGTTGATTTCAAGGTCTGTAACCATTTTAACGCCGTCACCTGTTACAGCAATCTCGTTTGTAGCAGGATTGAAAGTTACAGTTACATCACAAGCACTTTCTACATCGAAAGTTACATTGTTATCTGTACCGTCAAGACCGATCCACTTCTGCTCGTCGCCTGTGTTTGCAACGACCTTGAGCTGATAGCTTTTGCCCACCGGAACAGCTGTAAATGTCTTTGTATAAACATCGCCGCTCTTTGTCATTACATTTTCGGGAGCGAGTGCAGGAGAACCCTGCCATTCATAACCTGTGAGTGACTCAACGCCTGCTACAACATACTGTGTTGCGTCAACAGGCTCTGTTGCAGGTTCTGTAGTGGGTTCTGTTGTGGGTTCAACAGTTGTAGGCTCAACAGTTGTAGGTTCAACAGTTGTGGGCTCAACAGTTGTAGGTTCTTCTGTTGCAGGAGCTGTTGTACCTGAAGGATCAACACCGAGAAGTGTAGCTACTGTTGTAAGCGGAGCACACTCGGGATAAGCTGCAGGATCAGCAAGCTGTTCTGCATACATTTCAGCATAAGCGTTGTAAACATCCATTGGCTCAGCCTCAACCTGTGCACAAATGTCAGCTACAGTTTCGGGAGTGTAGTTTTTAGCATTCTTAACAGCCCAGTTGAAAAGAGCCTGTGCAACCATTTCTGCTCTTGAAAGGTAAATCGGGAATCTGCCCTCAGTTACATGACCGAGTGATGTGATTGCAGCCTTTGGACCGTAGTTATCGCTGTTCTTCTTCCATGTTGCAGCAAAGTCACGCTTTGATGAATCTTCGGTATTCTCAACTGTACCGCCTGTGAGGTAAATTGTGTCGCCGAGACAAGGCTTGCCGAGTGTTACATTACAGGTCTGGTGACTCTGTGATTTAGTATCAATTGTTGAGAAAATTACAGCATAGTCAGCGTTGTCTTTAAGACCGCCGTGATTTGTGCCGTCAGCTGACTTCAATTTTGCAGTATCGAAGTAGTAAAGACCTGTAGCAGAATCCTGCTTACATTTCTCTGCCTTACCCTGCCAAGATGTTTCAGGTAAATCATCGCCTGCTACAGCGTAAAGGTGACAGTATACTGTCTTTGTTGTTCCCCAATCTGCAGGGAGATTAGATGCGTCAAAATAGATTTTTGTGTCGGTTTCTTCAGCTGATGCAGAGAATATGGTCAAGCCTGAAAAACAGGATACAGCCATAAGAACTGCAAGCACCAAACTGAGAACCTTGGATGATTTTTTCATCGCTAATTCCTCCTTTTTTGTTACTCAAATTTCGAGTAATTACATTATATATCAAAATGTTCAGATTTACAAGTGGTTTTTGGCAAGTTTGTAAATTTTTTCTAATTCTTGTTTTAAACCTATTGTTATGCGCTAACATTTGGTGTTTTTACTTGACAACAGTTGCAAATAATTGTATTATTTTAATGGTTATTTTTATCTATCTATCTGTTAAGAGAGGTTAAGTTATGGAAAACAGCAAAAAAACCATGGATAAAATCGTTGCCCTGTGTAAAAACAGAGGCTTTGTTTACCCGGGCTCCGAAATTTACGGCGGTCTTGCAAACACATGGGATTACGGTCCGCTCGGTGTTGCACTTAAAAACAATATCAAAAACGCATGGCTCAAAAAGTTTGTTCAGCAGAACAAATATAATGTAGGTCTTGACTCTGCAATTCTTATGAACCCGCAGACATGGGTTGCATCGGGTCATCTCGGCGGTTTCTCTGATCCGCTTATGGATTGTAAGGAATGTAAAACCCGTCACCGTGCCGACAACCTTATTGAAGATTTTGACGGTACAAATGTTGCAGGCTGGACAAATGAAGAAATGATGAATTACATCAAGGAAAAAGAGATTCCGTGTCCTAACTGTGGCAAGCACAACTTTACCGACATTCGTCAGTTCAACCTTATGTTCAAAACATTCCAGGGCGTTACAGAGGACAGCAAGAATGAAATTTATCTTCGTCCCGAAACTGCTCAGGGCATTTTCGTGAACTTCTCTAACATTCAGAGAACAAGCCGTAAGAAAGTTCCTTTCGGTGTTGCACAAATCGGTAAATCTTTCAGAAATGAAATCACACCCGGTAACTTTATTTTCCGTGTTCGTGAGTTTGAGCAGATGGAGCTTGAATTCTTCTGCAAGCCGGGCACTGACCTTGAATGGTTTGAATACTGGAGAGGTTTCTGCCGTGACTGGCTCTATTCTCTCAATATTAAGGAAGAAAATCTCCGTCTTCGTGACCATTCAAAAGAGGAGCTTTGTTTCTATTCAAAAGCTACAACAGACTTTGAATATCTCTTCCCGTTCGGCTGGGGCGAGCTTTGGGGCGTTGCCGACAGAACAGACTATGACCTTACACAGCACAGTAAAACAAGCGGTAAGACACTTGAGTATTTTGATCCGACAACAAACGAAAAGTACATTCCGTATGTTATTGAGCCGTCACTCGGTGTTGAGCGTCTTTTCCTTGCTCTTGTTGTTGAGGCTTATGATGAAGAAGTTATTGACGAAAAGGATACACGAGTTGTTTTAAGACTTCATCCGACACTTGCTCCGTACAAAGCTTGCGTTCTTCCGCTTTCAAAGAAGCTCAACGAGCAGGCCGGCAAGGTTTATGAACAGCTTTCAGCCGACTTTATGACTGATTATGACGATGCCGGTTCAATCGGCAAGCGTTACAGAAGACAGGACGAAATCGGTACTCCGTTCTGTATCACATATGACTTTGAGTCTGTTGACGACGGTTGTGTAACGGTTCGTGACCGTGACACAATGCAGCAGGAAAGAGTTGCAATTGACAAGCTCAACGATTATATCGCTGAAAAGATTAAGTTTTGATTTAATTATATTATGCAGTAAAGGGACATTTCGTTTGGAATGTCCCTTTTTTATTGCGTATTGCATTCATCGGATGCCGAAAAATTTTCTATCAAGATTGAATTTATAAATGGCACAAATTAGTAGCGGCGAACCTTGTTCGCCGCTACAGTATGACAATTATTTTGTGGCATTTATATAATCTGTCTTATCACAAATATTGTGCCGTTACTTAGCGGGCGCCCAATGAGCGCCCCTACTGATAATAACCGATAACAAAAGCAGCGGATAACCTTAAAATTCGGGTTATCCGCTGTGTGTTTTATTCAATATAATAATCTGAATTCAAGCAAATTACTTTGAGAGGTTTGTGAGAACCTTTTTGATTCTCTCAACAGCCTCAATCGTGTTTTCTCTGTCACCGAATGATGTAAGACGGAAGTAGCCGGCACCGTTTTCGCCAAAGCCCTCACCCGGAGTACCTACAACATTTGCCTCGTTGAGGAGGAGGTCAAAGAATTCCCAACTGCCCATATTGTTCGGACACTTGAGCCAGATGTAAGGTGAGTTCTTACCGCCTGTGTAGTAGATGCCGAGTTCATCAAGAGCAGATGCGATAATTCTTGCATTTTCCTGATAGTAAGAAATGTTCTCCTTGATCTGCTTCTGACCTTCTTCGCTGAATACAGCGGCAGCAGCACACTGAACAGGCCATGAAACACCGTTGAACTTTGTTGCCTGACGGCGGTACCATGTTGCATAGATATTGTGACCGTCACGCTCAAGCTCCTTAGGAATTATCGTGTAACCGCATCTTGTGCCTGTGAAGCCTGCTGTCTTTGAAAGCGAGCACATTTCAATTGCACACTTTCTTGCACCTTCGATTGCAAAAATTGAACGAGGAAGATCCTCTGTGATGAATGCCTCATACGCTGAATCGTAGAGGATTATTGCATCGTTTTTAAGAGCATAGTCAACCCAAGCCTTGAGCTGTTCGGCATTGTATGCAGAACCTGTCGGGTTGTTAGGTGAGCAAAGGTAGATGATGTCTGCCTTTACATTTTCATCGGGGAGAGCGGCAAAGCCGTTTGCCTCATTTGATGCGGCATAAACAATTTCTCTGCCTGCCATAATGTTTGAGTCAACATATACGGGATAAACAGGATCGGTTACAAGAACAACATTATCCTTTGAGAAGATGTCGCCTATGTTACCGCAGTCCGACTTTGCACCGTCTGATACAAAGATTTCGTCAGCGCCTACTGCAACGCCAAAGCTCTTGTAATAATCTGAAATAGCCTGTCTGAGAAACTCGTAACCCTCATAATCGGGATAACCCTTGAAGGTTTCCTTGTGAGCAAGATCCTCTGCACCCTTTTTCATTGCCTCAACAACAACAGGAGCAAGCGGAAGGGTTACATCACCGATACCAAGCTTGATAACCTTTTTATCGGGATGAGCCGCAATATATGCATTTGTCTTTTTTGCAACATCTGCAAAAAGATAGTTAGGAACGAGATTGTCAAAATTTCTGTTAATCTTCATTAAAATCAGTCCTTTAAATCTGAAAGTTAAGTGGAAAAATCAATTACTTTTCAAGTGATGCCTTAATAAATTCTCTGAAAAGCGGATGAGCACGGTTCGGGCGTGACTTGAATTCGGGATGATACTGAACAGCAACGAAGAAACGGTTGTCGGGAACTTCAACAGCCTCAACAAGAAGTCCGTTAGGTGAAGTACCTGTAATCTTCATGCCTGCATTTTCAATTTCCTCTCTGAAATCGTTATTGAACTCATAACGATGACGGTGACGCTCTGAAATTTCATGCTGACCGTAAGCCTTAGCCATAAGCGAATCAGGCTTGATAACACACGGATATGCACCAAGACGCATTGTGCCGCCCATATCCTCAATGCCTTCCTGTTCAGGCATAAGGTCAATAACATTATGCTTGCCCTCCGGTGTAAACTCACCGCTGTTGGCGTCAGCATAGCCGAGAACATCTCTTGCGTATTCGATTACTGCAGTCTGCATACCGAGGCAGATTCCGAGATACGGAATATCATGCTCACGGGCATATTTTGCAGCCATAATCTTACCTTCGATACCTCTGTTACCGAAGCCGCCCGGAACAAGAATACCGTCAACATCACCGAGAAGCTCGTCAACCTTGTACTTTGTAAGAAGTTCGCAGTCAACCCACTTGATTTCAACATCGGCGGAATTTTCATAGCCGCCGTGACGAAGTGCCTCTGCAACGGAAAGATATGCGTCATGGAGAGCAACATACTTACCGCAAAGAGCAATCGTGCATTTCTTTGTGCGGTTGTTGATACGGCTAAGCATTTCTTCCCACTCGGAAAGGTCAGGCTTTTTGTCCGTTACAATATTGAGCTCACGACATACAACATTTGAGAAATTGCTCTTTTCAAGCATAAGAGGAGCCTGATAAAGCGTTGGGAGAGTAATATTTTCGATTACACAATCCGGCTTTACATTGCAGAAAAGTGCAATCTTGTTGAAAATGCTCTCCTCAAGAGGTTCGTCACAACGAAGAACGATGATATCGGGATTGATACCGAGTGAACGAAGCTCCTTTACAGAATGCTGTGTCGGCTTCGATTTGTGTTCCTCGCTGCCCTTGATATAGGGAACGAGAGTTACATGAATAAAGATGCTGTTCTCTCTGCCGACTTCAAGAGATACCTGACGGATAGCCTCAAGGAACGGCTGGCTTTCGATATCGCCCACCGTACCGCCGATTTCCGTAATTACAACATCGGCATTAGTCTTTTCACCTACATTGTAGATAAAAGACTTAATTTCATTTGTGATGTGAGGGATTACCTGAACTGTCTTACCGAGATAGTCGCCGTGACGCTCCTTTTCAAGAACATTTGAGTAAACCTTACCTGTTGTGAGGTTTGAATACTTGTTAAGGTCCTCATCAATAAAACGCTCATAATGGCCGAGGTCGAGGTCGGTTTCTGCACCGTCCTCCGTTACATATACCTCGCCGTGCTGATACGGGCTCATTGTACCCGGATCGACATTGATATACGGGTCAAGCTTTTGAGCAACAATCTTGAGCCCTCTTGCCTTTAAAAGTCTGCCGAGAGATGCGGCTGTGATACCCTTGCCAAGACCGGATACGACACCGCCTGTTACAAATATATATTTTTTATTTTTCTTATGTTCGGTTATCTCCACGATTACACCTCAACTTCGCCTTCAAATACTTTTTCCGCATTACCTGTCATATATACCGTTTCATCAGTATAGTTGATAATAAGATCGCCGCCCTTGAGCTTAATCTTGATGTCTTCGCCCTTTTTGCAGAAACCGTTTTCACAAGCGGCAACCGCAACGGCACAAGCACCTGTACCGCAAGCCCATGTTTCGCCTGAGCCACGCTCCCACACTCTCATCTTGATTGTATGGTCATCGAGAACTGTTACAAATTCTGTATTCACTCTTTCAGGGAAAAGCTTATCGTTTTCAAACTCAGGTCCTATGGTTTCGATGTCAAGATTATCAATATCGTCCATGAATACCACGCAGTGTGGGTTGCCCATTGATACGCAGGTGATGTTATAGTTCTTGCCTGCAATCTCAACAGTTCTGTCAACAACCTTGTCACCGTCAAGAGCAACGGGAATTTCCTTAGGATCAAGAATAGCCTTGCCCATATCAACTCTGAGGCGGTTAACCTTTCCGCCTGAAGTATAAGCCTTGAGTTTCTTGATACCGCTGAGTGTTTCAATTGTAATTTCGTCTTTTTCGTTGATATCAACCATACCGTGGTCATAGAGGAACTTACCTACGCAACGGATACCGTTACCGCACATCTTACCCTCTGAACCGTCAAGGTTGTACATTTTCATCTTTGCATCTGCAACCTTTGAAGGGCAAACAAGAATAATACCGTCGCCGCCGATACCGAAATGTCTGTCGGAAAGTCTTACAGCAAGCGCCTCGGGGTTGCTGATTTCCTGATCAAAAGTGCTGCAATAGATATAGTCATTGCCTATACCCTGCATCTTAGTGAATTTTAACATAAGCTTTTCCTCTCTCATGTGGTTAATGTCGATAAGCTCCGTGCTGTGCTGTGAATAGTGGCTCTTGAGGCAATCTGCAAGTGCATTTGCCGTGTCAAGAGATGTAAGACACGGAATATTTCTTTCAACAGTCTTACGACGAATTTTAACAGAATCTCTTGAAGGAATTCTGCCCTTTGCAGATGTTGAAATAACATACTGAATCTTACCCGATTCAATGAGTGTAAGAGTATTGTTTGTCTTGGACTCGTGAATTTTCTTTACGCTTACGGCGTCAATACCGTACTTCTTGAGTACATCCGCTGTACCCTCTGTTGCGTAGATTCTGAATCCGAGGTCGTAGTATTTCTTTGCGATTTCACCGATTTCAGCCTTATCAGAATTACGGACTGTGATGAACACACCGCCCTTTTTCTTCATCTTGTAGCCTGCACCGATGAGTCCCTTATAGAGAGCCTCCTCAAGTGTGCCTGCAACACCGAGAACTTCACCTGTTGACTTCATCTCGGGGCCGAGGTGGTTATCAACATTGATAAGCTTTTCAAAGCTGAATACGGGAACCTTAACCGCAATGTAAGGACTCTTTCTGTAAAGGCCTGTGCCGTAGCCCATATCTTTGAGCTTTTCACCGAGCATTGCTCTTGTTGCAAGGTCAACCATAGGAACGCCTGTTACCTTACTGATGTAAGGGATTGTTCTTGAAGAACGGGGATTTACCTCGATAACATAAAGTTCGTCTTTATAGATAAGGTACTGAATGTTTACAAGTCCCTTTGTACGGAGTTCGATCGCAAGGTTCTTTGAGCTTTCAATAATAATCTGAGTCATTCTGTCTGAGAGATTCCATGCCGGATAAACCGCAATTGAGTCGCCCGAATGAACACCGGCACGCTCGATATGCTCCATAATACCCGGAATAAGAATATCTTCACCGTCACAAATGGCGTCAACTTCAAGCTCTGTACCCTGAAGGTACTTATCAATAAGAATCGGATTTTCAATATTCTGTGCAAGAATGATTGCCATATACTCTTTGACATCATCTTCGTTGAATGCAATAATCATATTCTGACCGCCGAGAACATATGACGGACGGAGAAGAACAGGATAACCGATTTTGTCTGCAACATCGAGAGCCTCGTCTGTTGTCATAACCGTTACGCCACGGGGACGCTTGATGTGATACTTTTCAAGAAGCTCGTCAAAACGCTCTCTGTCCTCTGCCATATCAATGGCATCGTATGATGTGCCGAGAATATTTACACCGTTGTCGCTGAGGAACTTTGTGAGCTTAATTGCTGTCTGTCCGCCGAATGCAACAACTACACCGAACGGATTCTCTGTCTTTATTATGCCCATAACATCTTCGGTTGTGAGCGGTTCAAAATAAAGTCTGTCGGCTGTGTCAAAGTCTGTTGATACTGTTTCAGGGTTGTTGTTTACGATAACAACATCGTAGCCTGCTTTTTTGAGCGCCCATACGCAGTGAACAGACGCATAGTCAAATTCGATACCCTGACCGATTCTGATAGGACCCGAACCGAATACGATAACTGTTTTCTTATCGCTCTTCTGCTCCCTGATGAATTCCTCAGCTTCATTTTCCTTATCAAATGTTGAATAGAAGTAAGGAGTTTCAGCCTCAAATTCTGCGGCGCAGGTATCAACCATTTTATAAACAGGAAGAAGCGGATTTTCAACCTTCCTGCCCGTGATTTTTTCAATTGTTCTGTCAAGGAATCCCTTGTTCTTGGCACGAACATAGAGATCCTCCGTAAGCTCGCCGTTCTTGAGTTCGTTTTCAACGGCAATAAGATTTTTGAGCTTTTCAAGGAACCACTCGTCAATGAGAGTGATGTTGTGAATCTGTTCTACTGTAATGCCTCTCTTGAGAGCCTCATATACGCAGAAGATTCTTCTGTCATCGCAAACGCTGAGTCTGTCATAAACCGATGCGTTTGAAAGCTCTGCAAATTCCTTGTCATTGAGAGTATCGTGAGAAATCTCGGCACCCCTTACGGCTTTCATAATAGCCTGCTCAAATGTCGGAGCAATAGCCATAACCTCGCCTGTTGCCTTCATCTGAGTACCGAGTGTTCTCTTTGCATATACAAATTTATCGAAAGGCCATTTCGGGAATTTTACAACAACATAGTCAAGTGCCGGCTCAAAGCAAGCGTATGTTGTACCTGTAACGGCATTCTTGATTTCATTAAGTGTGTAACCGATAGCAATTTTAGCGGCAACCTTTGCAATAGGATAACCTGTTGCCTTTGACGCAAGTGCCGATGAACGGGATACACGGGGATTAACCTCGATAACCGCATATTCAAATGTTTCGGGGTTGAGTGCGAACTGGCAGTTACAACCGCCCTCTACCTTAAGTGCAGAGATAATGTTGAGAGCCGCACTTCTGAGCATCTGATATTCCTTGTCGGCAAGCGTTACCGTAGGAGCGATAACGATTGAGTCGCCTGTGTGAACGCCTACAGGATCGAAGTTTTCCATTGAGCAGACAGTAATAACATTTCCGTCGCTGTCACGCATAACCTCAAACTCGATTTCCTTCCAACCTGAGATACATTTTTCAACAAGCACCTGTGTGATAGGAGAAAGTTCAAGACCGTTTGATGTGATTTCACGAAGCTCTTCCTCGTTATCGACAATACCGCCGCCTGTACCGCCGAGTGTGAATGCAGGACGGATAATTACAGGATAACCGATTTCATCGGCAAACTTAACAGCTGATTCAACATCTGTAACAACAAGTGACGGAATAACAGGCTGACCTATTTCAATCATTGTGTCCTTAAAAAGCTGTCTGTCCTCTGCCTTGTCGATTGTTTCAGGGTTTGCACCGAGAAGCTGAACATTGTATTTATCAAGGAAGCCCTCTTTTGCAAGCTGCATTGAAAGGGTAAGACCCGTCTGACCGCCGAGGGTTGAAAGAAGGCTGTCAGGGCGTTCCTTTTTGATGATTCTCTTAACTGTTTCAAGCGTCAACGGCTCAATATAGATTTTATCAGCCATTGCGTTATCAGTCATAATTGTAGCAGGGTTTGAGTTTACGAGAATAACCTCAAGTCCTTCTTCTTTAAGCGCACGGCAAGCCTGTGTGCCTGCATAGTCAAATTCGGCAGCCTGACCGATTACGATAGGGCCCGAACCGATTACCATAACTCGTTTGATATTCTTTTTGAGTGGCATATAATCATTCCTCGTTCAAGTAATTATTGTATCTGTTCTTATGCTGAATAGTAATCCGAATTTCGGACTCTTATTTTCTGTTGTTCTTCATCAATTCAATAAAACGGTCAAACAAAAATGCTGTATCGTGAGGACCGCCGCAAGCTTCCGGATGGAACTGAACCGAGAAAGCAGGCATATTTGTGTAGTTTACACCCTCGCAGGTGTTATCATTACCGTTTACAAAGCTTACTTTGCCGTTTTCGGGCATACTGTCGCTTACAACAGCGTAGCCGTGGTTCTGTGATGTGATGTAAACTCTGCCTGTTTCAACCTCTTTTGCAGGCTGGTTTGCACCTCTGTGACCGTACTTGAGCTTTTCTGTTTTTGCACCCTGTGAAAGTGCAAGGAGCTGGTGACCGAGACATATACCGAAGGTCGGAATCCCGAAGTCACAAAGCTTTTTGAGCTCTGCAATAATCTCTGTGTTGTCCGAAGGATCTCCCGGTCCGTTTGAAAGCATTACGCCGTCTGGATTCATAGCCTTAATTTCATCCGCTGTTGTGTGGGCGGGAACGACTGTAAGGTTACAACCTCTCTTAACAAGCTCTCTGCCGATGTTATGCTTTGCGCCAAAATCCATAAGCACAACATTGAGGTCGCCGTTTTCAGCATCAAAATGCTCTTTTTCTTTTATAGTAGTGCTTTCAACAGCCTCTGTAATAACATAGTTCTTAATCTCGTCAAGTTCTTCCTTTGTCACATCGGGAGAATAGGAGATTTTGCAGTTCAGAACACCGTATTCACGCACAATTCTTGTGAGCGCACGGGTGTCAATTCCGTAAATGCCGGGAATTCCCGACTCTTTTAAAAAGGTGTCAAGATCACCCTCACAACGGAAGTTTGAAGGAACTTGGCACCATTCTCGTACAATATAACCTTTCAGTGACGGAGAGTCACTCTCAAAATCGGCAGGGATAACACCATAGTTGCCGATTAAAGGGAATGTCTGAATAACCACCTGACCGTAATAGCTGGGGTCGGTGAGTGTTTCAAGATAACCTGTCATTGCTGTAGTAAAAACAAGTTCTCCCGTAGTTTCTTTTTCGGCACCAAACGCCTTGCCCTCAAAAACTGTTCCGTTTTCAAGGATTAAGTATGCCGCACGGCTCATAAAAACACATTCCTTTCAATAAACTAAAAAAATTGCAGTCAGTTCTCATATGTTCTGATAACCTGCTTTGCAACCTCAAGCTTGCTTGTTCTGAGATCCATAGCCTGTTTTTCAAGATAGCGATGCGCCTGATCTTCGGACATATTAAGGCAGGTAATAAGCAGGAACTTTGCTCTGTTTATTATCTTCATATCCGCAACCATATGCTTGAGCTTTTCATTTTCCTCAATCACACGGAACATACGCATCTTAAAACATTCCGTAAACTGCAAAAAGTGGTGAAACAGGTGCTTGTTTACGGGCTTTGCAATAACAAGAACACCGTGCTCCGTAAGTGCGTCGTTCACATAATCCGCATTACGCTGCGGAACGATAATCACAACACTTGAACGGGTTGTTCCGGCAAAGTACTTTGAAAGCTCAATGCCGTTTTCCTTTTCAAGCGGTGCATTGACGCAGATGAGGTCAAAAACCTCACCATTTGCAAGCTCCTTAGCCTCCTGTGAGGTTTGGCAGACGGAAATCTCCGTATAGCCTTCGCTTCCGAGCAATTGTGACAAAGAAGCGGCACTCTGTTCAGAGTGTGAAATCAACAAAGCATTTTTCAAGAACCTCACCACCGCATATTGTTTCATTCATCTTATTATTTTACAAGATTAACCCCTATTGTTATTTACTTAAAGGAATTATGACAATATTTTTTACAATTTTGTAAAAACATTTTCATTGCAAATTTGTTTTACACTTTTCAACATTTTTCGGGCAATTTTTCATTTAAACATTACTCAAACATATTACCGTATTTGTGCTTTTGATTATAGATTAAATTTTTCACTCTTAGCACAACTTCATCGTTATAATATCCGCTGACTTTTTCAAAAGATTTTTCTATATCGGAACTCATACACGAAAATTTTACCTGTTCACCATACAGTTCCTGAGCAGCATCAAGCTGTACATCGAAATCTACATCAAAAGGTTTTGCGTGAATTTTTGGGATTAAGTTGTAAATATCCTCTCCGAGAGGGTAATCCTCGGTTGTGTCGGCAAGCAGCGAAAGTCCGAAATCAAAATACGGACAAAATCTGTATTCGCCCGTATCATCATTCAGTATAAACGCAATATTATTGGTATGCCTGTCCTCATTCAGAAAAAATGCGTCAAGCTCAAGCATTGCTGTTATATATTTTCCGACATTTTTCAAACCTGTTTTATTCTCGATAAAATCAACGGTGTGGGAAATTTTATCCTTCACATCATCGTACTTTAAAAGATTTTTTGCCATTGATGACGCAAGCCATTGCTTTGACAAATGCTCAAGCGTGACAATGCTTTCATTTTTTTGGCGAAAGTTTTTTGAATAACAACCATTAAGCTTTCGACCTGCAAATTCTATTTTTATCGGAAAATATTCCGCAAAATCGGTTATATTCGATTTCTTCAACAATTCAGATACAATAACCTCACACAAGCCCTCATATCCCATATGGTCTGCTTTGTACCAGAAATCATTTACAAGCCACTTTTGCTGATTGCCTTTTGAAGAAGCAGACTTTGTATCTATAAGTGAGTAATTGTCAAGATTGATTTCCTTAATCAAAAAGCGTACAGCTCCTTTCTTGTAAACCTTACATATTGGTTATCCTCAGCCGTTCTTCCGTCTGTTTTTTCAAGTATCTGCAAAGTATCGTAGCCGTCCGCTCCGATTTTTTTCAAAATAGTTTTTCGGAATGCCCTTGATTTCGGAAAACATCTTTCTTCAAGAAACTGTTCAAAATCGTTCCAATCCGGATTTTCATTTATACCGAAAGCTCTTTTCATTATATCATTGGTGCGATTCACAATTTTTATTTTCTTATCGGCAAAGTTGACATATATTTCCGTACACACCTTCTGACGGAACATAAAATCAAGCCGCATAACATAATTGCCGTTCAAGGGCTTGTTAAGATATTTTGAAATTGTCTGACGGCTTACATTAAAAGTTTGTGCTATTTCAGCAGTAGTTTTACCGTTTTTCTGCATTTCAATTGCATTTTTAACATCCGTTTCGGTCAACTTATTTTTTCTTCCGCCTTTAAGCCTGCCTGCAATATCCTTTAACTCGGTTTCGTTATCTGTTCCGAACAAATCTATACAAAGCTTTCTGTAATCAGTCATACGCTCCACCGCCTTAATAGTGTCAAATATCATTCTTTACACTATCATTATATAGCATATACAAAACAAAGTCAATTATCTTTGCTAAACATTTATATGCCAAAACACCCCGAACAGCTATTGCCGTTCGGGGCGTCTCGGTTTATGTGAATTAAAAAGGATAGGTTAATTAAGCTACCATGGATTATTCAATATCCTGCATAGCGTCGTAGCCTGTTTCGCCTGTTCTAACCTTAACAACATCTTCAACATCATAGATAAAGATTTTGCCGTCACCGATGTGACCTGTGTAAAGTGCCTTAACAGCCGCATCAACAACTGCCTTTACAGGAACCTTGCAAACTACGATTTCAACCTTCATCTTAGGAAGGAGGTTACTTTCAATAGCAACACCACGGTAATACTCTGCTTTACCCTTCTGAGCACCGCAACCGAGTACCTGAGATACTGTCATACCTGTGATGCCGAGCTTATCCATTTCTTCTTTAAGAGCTTCAAGCTTTGACTGCTTGAGAAGAATGTCAATCTTAGTAATCTTTGTGCCGTCGGTAGCCATATCATACTTGCCAGCAAGCTGAACGGGAACTGCCTGAGTTACAGGAACATTGCTGTCAACATCAAATGTTTCATCAAGTGAAGCTGTACCAACACCGATTGGCATAAAGTCTGCATATGCGCTGATAAGACCGTGCTCGCAGATATCGAGGCCCTTCATTTCTTCGTCCTTTGTAACACGAAGACCTACTGTCTTTTTGATGATTGTGAATACGATAATCATGCAAACAACTGTCCAAGCTACGATTGTAACAATACCGAGAGCCTGCTTACCAAGCTGAGCAAAGCCACCACCGTAGAAAAGACCTGTGATGCCGTTCTGACCGTTACCTGTTGCGAAAAGACCTACTGCAAGGCCGCCCCACATACCGTTTACGCCGTGTACCGAGAATGCGCCGACAGGATCATCTATTTTAAGCTTGATATCAACAAATTCAACTGCTACTACGATGAGGATACCTGAAACGATACCGATAACTGCTGCGCCGATTGCGTCAACATCTGCACAACCTGCCGTGATTGCTACAAGACCTGCGAGTGATGCGTTAAGACACATTGAAACATCAGGCTTGCCGTTCTTGATCCATGTAAAGAGCATGGTTGTTACTGTTGCAACTGCCGGAGCAATTGTTGTTGTAAGAAGAATCTGACCGAGACGAGCGCCGTCTTCAGCAGCGGCACCGTTAAAGCCGTACCATGCAAACCAAAGAATGAATACACCGAGAGCACCGAGTGTGATGCTGTGACCGGGGATAGCGTTTACCTTGCCGTTCTTGCCGTATTTACCGATACGGGGTCCGAGAATGATTGCGCCGACAAGTGCTGAGATACCGCCGACCATATGAATTACGATTGAACCTGCAAAGTCGATACAGCCGAGCTTTGCAAGCCAACCCTGACCGTTCCAAACCCAACCTGCTTCAATCGGGTAAACAACGAGTGAAATAATTGCGCTGTAAACACAGTATGCCGAGAATTTTGTACGCTCTGCCATAGCACCTGAAACGATAGTAGCTGCTGTAGCACAGAATACAAGCTGGAATACGAATGAGTTCCAATCAAAGTTCATCCAGTTTGTGAACATATTGAGGTTGGGAACACCGATGAATCCTGCAACATAGTCCTCAGACATCATAAGTCCGAAGCCTAACAGGCTGAATACAACCGTACCGATACAAAAGTCCATCAGGTTTTTCATAATGATGTTGCCTGCGTTTTTAGCTCTTGTAAAACCGGTTTCAACCATTGCGAATCCGCACTGCATAAAGAACACGAGTAATGCGCCGATCATAAACCAGACGCCTGTGCCTCCGTAAATTAGTTCTGCCATATAAATCTCTCCTTTTATCAAAATAACAAAAACGGCGTGGAGTTGACAGTTTAATTCTGTCAATCACACGCCGTTGTGTTACCTGTTATACAATATAAATAATGTTATTTAGTATAAATAGAGGTTCTATCAATCACACACCGAAAAGAAGTTCGCCGTATGAAGGATAAGGCCAGTATTCCGAAGCTGTTTCTGTTTCCATTGCGTCACCAACAGCTCTGAGTTCCTGCATAAGTGCAAATACTGTTTCTCTGTAGTACTTAGCATACTTGAGGTTGTCATCGCTGTAATCGCTTGCCTTGATAACAGCCTCTTCAAGCTCTGCAGTTTTCTTTGAGAAACATACAAGCTTGTTAGAAAGGCTTGTAATAAGGTCTTCCTCAACACTTGTAGGAATAGCGTCTGAAAGTGCCTTCTTGGCAAGTGCTGTATCCGTAAGATCTCTTACATATGATGTAACGGCAGGAAGAATGTTCTTCTTAGCCATATCAATCATTGTGAGAGCCTCAATGTTAATCTGCTTAGAATAGCTTTCAAGCTCAATTTCATATCTTGCACGGATTTCGTCTGCCGAACAAATCTTATTCTTAACAAAGAGGTCAACATTCTTCTTATCAAGGAAGTGTTCCATTGCGTCAGGAAGTGACTTGAGGTTAAGAAGTCCTCTTCTTTCAGCCTCTTCAACCCACTCGGGAGCGTAGTTGTTGCCGTTGAAGATAATATTCTGATGCTCTGTGAATACTTTCTTAACAAGAGCCTTGATAGCTGCGTCCATATCATCCGCATCTTTAAGCTCATCGTAGAACTCTGAAAGTTCTTCGGCTACCATAGTGTTGAGCATATAGTTAGGACAGGCAATGTTAAGTGAAGAACCAAGTGCTCTGAATTCAAACTTGTTACCTGTGAATGCAAAAGGTGATGTACGGTTACGGTCTGATGTGTCCTTCATAAAGTCAGGAAGAACATCAACGCCTGTTCTCATCTTCTGCTTACCCTTGCTTACATATTCTCTGTCATTGATGATTGAATCAACGAGTTTGCCGAGGTCATCACCGAGATACATTGAAATGATTGCAGGCGGTGCTTCGTTAGCGCCGAGACGGTGATCGTTACCTGCCGATGCAACCGTGATTCTGAGAAGATCCTGATACTCGTGAACAGCCTTTACAACTGCTGCAAGGAAAAGCTGGAACTGAAGGTTGTTTTCAGGAGTCTTGCCGGGATCAAGAAGGTTTTCGCCTGTGTTGGTTGAAATTGACCAGTTGTTGTGCTTACCGGAACCGTTAACACCTGCGAACGGCTTTTCGTGAAGAAGACAAACAAGACCGTGTCTTTCGGCAACCTTCTTCATAACTTCCATTGTAAGCTCGTTGTGGTCGGTTGCAATGTTTGTTGTTGTGAAGATAGGAGCAAGCTCGTGCTGTGAAGGAGCAACTTCGTTATGCTTTGTCTTTGCAAGGATACCGAGTTTCCAGAGTTCCTCGTCAAGGTCTTTCATATAAGCAGCAACTCTTGTCTTGATTGCACCGAAGTAATGGTCGTCAAGTTCCTGTCCTTTAGGAGCTTTTGCACCGAAAAGTGTTCTGCCTGTATAAATAAGGTCCTCTCTCTGGTCGTAAGCGTCCTTATCAATAAGGAAGTATTCCTGCTCCGGACCTACTGTTGTTGTAACTCTTGTAACATTTTCTTTGCCGAGAAGATGAAGAATCTTTACAGCCTCTGTATTCATTCTCTCCATTGAACGAAGAAGAGGAGTTTTCTTATCGAGAACCTCGCCTGTATAAGAACAGAAGGCTGTAGGAATGTAAAGTGTTCCGTCCTTAACGAATGCATATGATGTCGGATCCCATGTTGTATAGCCTCTTGCCTCGAATGTGGCACGAATACCGCCGCTTGGGAAAGAAGAAGCATCAGGCTCGCCCTTTACAAGCTCTTTACCTGAGAACTCCATGATAACCTGACCTTCACCGTTCGGTGCGATAAAGCTGTCATGCTTTTCGGCTGTAATACCTGTCATCGGCTGGAACCAGTGTGTGTAGTGGGTACAGCCCATTTCAACTGCCCAGTCCTTCATAGCAGCCGCAACAACATTTGCAACGCTGAGGTCAAGCGGTTCACCGTTCTGGATTGTCTTTTTCAAAGCCTTGTAAGTTGACTTTGGAAGTCTTTCCTGCATCTTCTGGTCATTAAATACCATGCTGCCAAAAATTTCGGGAACTTTTGCCATTTTAATTCTCTCCTATCCATTTTGAAAATAAATTTTAATGGTCTGATTTTTGCTTTATAAAAACAGAAAAGGACACTGTAAGCCTCAGCTCACAGCGCCCTTGCTGTCTTTGATGTTGTTAGTATATTCCACTTTTGCGAATTTGTCAATACATTTTTTGAAAAAAGTTTTGAAATTGCAAGTTTTATTAAATTTCCTGCAAAATTAAGCTGAAACACCAATAAGAGTTGCATATTTTCTACAACAATCACAGTAAAATGAAAGTTTTACCCTTAAAAGTTGCAATTTTCCTCTATTTTCCCTTGACAAAGCACAATGTATAGTTATATAATCTAAGTGCTGATTTTTCTTGATCAACGATGACAGGGCATTTCAGAACATCAGCCGACCTGCACATTCACCTTTGCAGGATATAGCACAGGCTGAGCATAGCGGTTTTACCGCTGAGAAGAGATTGGGCATTTTACAATTACATATATATGATTGATTATTAACCGGCAGAACATTAATTGCCACTTTGAACCGATAAGTTTACGAAAGCAAACTTCCTTTTACATATATATGTAT
>ERZ869995.43-NODE-43-length-19401-cov-7.012316_pt1 | contig 19401 bp, 16 predicted proteins | sample MGYA00521105_ERZ869995 | MGnify/ENA primary metagenome ERZ869995 (study PRJEB32232, sample SAMN07284959) | human gut metagenome | biome: human-associated habitat; material: feces | host: Homo sapiens | place: Tanzania | collected 2014-01-26 ...
AAATTTGCAAAAAAAATAAACAAAAATACGGTGAATAACCGATAAATTTTCTACTTATATATTAGTATGTCGCAATATGTCACAATAAGAAAACAAGGACAGAAAAAGGTGCAGGGTAAGCAGAAGAAGAAATTCATAAATCGGCAGGTGCATTTTTATGTAAAAGGCAAGTGTACAAATGAATTAAAATACAAGATCAGAAGAAAACGATGCAGCGCAAAATTGATTTAAAACGGCATAATGCACAATGAAAATGCCTGATTTGACAAAAGGATTGTAATTTTTCTGAATATAACAAATTTTTATAATAAAATGCTTTACAAAATGCGAAATGTGGTGTATAATACTGTACAAAGAAGTTAAATGGTGAAGTTTTCCATTGTGCTCCCTGCAGTTTTCGGCTTGCAGATGCGTATTATGCCAATGAATCCGTGAAGCTTCTTGCTGATGAAAACAAAATAAGATACAAGGTGGTATGAACTATGAAAAAGTTATCAGCAATGTTAGTAGCGTTCATCCTTGTTGCAGCAACTGCTTTCACTGCTTTTGCAGCAGGAATCAATGACAGCGAACAGGCTGTTCTCAACGAACTCAAGACATCTGTTAAGATGAACGGTTCAGAGATGGTTATTCCGAGCGAGTTTGTAAACCAGGCTGAAAACTACTTTAACACAATCGACATGACAGCAGATGAGTCATCTCAGATCGTTGCTGTTCTCAAGAAGGGCGAGAGCTTCCTTGAGAACTCAGGTGCATCTAATATTGCAGATCTCACATTTGCTCAGAAGCAGACACTTCTTTCTTACGGTAAGGAAGTTGTCGGTGTGCTTGATATGACAATGTCATATGACACATCTTCAAAGAAGCTTACAATTTACGGTAAAGACGGCAAGGTTGCATTCTCAGCTGTTCCTACACTTACAAAGGCAGGCAGTGTTCAGGATAACAGTGTTATCAAGACAACAGGCGCAGAGGCTGACTTCAGCGGCATTATCGCTGTTTCTGCTGTTGCATTTGTAATGGTAGCAGGCGGTGCTTTCTACCTTGCAAAATCTAAAAAAGAAAGAGCTTGATTCTAATGTCTGATAAAAAAATCAGACACGGTCATAAATCAAAGAATGGGAAGAGTTTTATAATTCTTCCCATTATCTTTTGTTTGATAACATATCTTGTGCTGTATCTTGCTTTTGTTCCGTCCTTTTCACCTGTGATTTCGGCAGTAGGTATGTTCTTCTCAGATAATGAAAAGGATTATTCAACAGAGTACGATAATATTTTTGTGCCCGTGTCAGAAAACTCAACCGTTCCTACCGTTACAAAAAAGGATTCAAACGGTCAGGAAAAAACTTATGTTAAAAACGACTCCGTTCAGTACCCTAACTACGGAAATCTGTTCGGTGAGCTTATAATCAATGACTGCAATGTTGACGCAAATCTTTTTTTCGGTGACAATGATGTTGCGCTCAGAAACGGTGTTGGCATTTATGCCGGAAGTTTTGTCCCCGGTTACGGCGGAACAATCCTCGTTGCAGGTCATAACAATACTTATTTCAACGGCCTTAAAAACGCAGCAGTCGGTCAGAAGGTTGAAATCAAGACAAGCTACGGTAATTACATCTATGAAATCACCGACACGGCTGTCAAAAAAGCGACTGACAGAACCGCATATGACCTTTCGGCGGATTATGAAAATCTCATAATGTACACCTGCTATCCGTTTGACGCACTCGGTCTTACAACACAGAGATATTTTGTGTATGCAAAGTTAGTGTCGGGTACTCCGATTGATAAGGAGGCGAACTGATGAATTCTAAAGTAAGACATATTATTTACGGAATAATTTCGTTCGTTCTCTCGTTTGTACTGTTTTTGATTTCGTTTGCAATAGTTCTTCAGTCAACAATCCTCAACCCATCGTATATTATGGATAATATGAATACGAGCAACTATTTTGTTGACAAGCGTGACGAAATCAAAGAAAGCCTTGTTGACCTCGGTTATGCGTCGGGACTTGATGAAAAGTTTTTTGAAAATGTTGTTGACGAAGTGACAATTCACGATAATACACAGGCCTATCTCAACAGCTTTTATGCAGGCGAGGAGGCTAAGATTGACACAACAGCGTTTAAGCAGAAATTCAACAGCGAGCTTGACAGCTACATAAGTAAGAATAATCTCAAGGTTGCAAACGATGGGAGCAGAGAATATCTCATCAATCAGGCTGCTAACATTTATGCGGCGGCGCTCAGAATACCGCTTTTTGCCACACTTTCTGCTTATCTCATTGCATTGAAAAATATGATGCCGTTGATTATCGGCGGTCTTGCAGTCCTTGTCGCAATTTTATGCGTAATCATCATCTTTACAAATCGTTGGAAGCACAGGGCGGTAAGGTATATCTGTTATTCAACATCTGCGGCATTCCTTACGGTTGGTATAATTCCGGCGGTGTTGCTTTCAACAGGCTATATGAGCAAGATTAATATTGATTCAAGGGCGTTCTACAACCTTTTTGTTCAGAGTATGAATAATATTCTTATCGCCCTTGCAATCTGTTCTGTAATCTTTTTTATAGCTTCGATCGGACTTTTCTTCCTGCACAAGAGTATGCGCAGACACGCAAGTGAAGACTGATGAAATTGAAAGTTGAAAATTACGGCGAGTCGCCGTTCCCCGTTCGAGAAGATAGTTAGATAAACGAATTGCATCAGATGCCCGAAAAGGTTCTGATGCAATTTTTGTTTTTATAATCAAATTCAATGTTAATTTGTAGCGAGAATCAATGTTCTACCGCAAGTAATCGTTCAAATTTTATGTTAAAATAAATTTTGTGAATGTCGCAAATTTGTATGCACTGCGTGTAATCTTATGCGTTGTATATAGTCAGGCAAACACGGTTAGTCCCTAAGAAAATAAAAACAACACGGTCGGTTTTCCTACAAGGATTCCGACCGTGTTTTTTATGAATTAATCATCAATATTGTAAAATCGTTTTGCGTTGTCGCAGGTGATTTGCAAAAGTTCGGAAATGCTCATATTACGCAGAGATGCGATTTTTTCTGCGGCATAGACAATCATAGAGCTGTCGCAACGCTTGCCACGGAACGGCACGGGCGCCATATACGGAGCATCGGTTTCAAGCAGAAGCCTGTCAAGCGGAATTTCCAAGGCGACCTCAAGACTGTGACGGGCATTTTTGAATGTAACAACACCGCCGAGGCTGATGTACATTCCCATACGAACCGCCTCACGCATAAGCTCAACACTGCCCGAAAAGCAATGAACCAGCGCATTTGGTTTGTATTTTCTCAGAAGGTCGTACACATCACCGTGAGCCTCACGATCGTGAACTATAAGCGGCATTTCAAGGTCAAGAGAAAGCCGGATCTGTTCTTCAAAAACACGCTTTTGCAAGTCTTTCGGAATGTCCCAATGATAATCAAGCCCTGTTTCGCCGATTGCGACAACCTTTTTATGTTTTGAAAGCTGTGCAAGCTGTTCAAGATAATTGTCCGGAATATTTTCGAGATTTTCGGGATGAAATCCGACTGCGGCATACATAAAATCATATTTTTCGGCATATTCAATGCAGGTTTTTGCCGTTTCAAGGTCAACCGCATTGTTGACAATTCCGCACACACCCTTTGTGTGAATGTTTTCCAAAAGCTCAAAACGGTCATCGTCAAACCATTTGTCGTCATAATGTGCGTGTGCATCGAAAATGTTGCTGTAAAGTGACATCGGTGTATCTCCCTAAAAGTATGGGCGGTCATTGACCGCCCACATTACAGAATGGTTTTATATAGGTGAAAATTCAATTTCAGTTTTCAGTAAAAATTAACTTTTCACATTCATACAGTTTTATTTATCATATGATTTCTGCCGTTGCTTGCGGGCGGATAATATCCGCCCCTACGATAGGCTCGGGCATAGATAGTTTTTAATTTATCAAACTGTCTACACGAAAGGGGAACGGCGACTCGCCGTCTGTCTACACGAACATAAATCAACAGATTTTTGAGCCGACAGGCATATTGTCAACAAAAACAACCTTTAAATCATCGCCGTGAACTGCAGAAAGAATCATACCGCAGCTTTCAACACCGCAAAGCTTTGCAGGCTTGAGGTTCTGAACAAGAATAATCTTCTTGCCGATAAGCTCCTCCGGCTTGTAGTAGTTTGCAATACCGCTGACAACGGTCCTGTCCTTTACACCGTCAAAAATTGTGAACTGTAAAAGCTTTTTGCTCTTTTTAACGGGTTCGCAGGTCTTAACCTCGCACACACGGAGGTCAACCTTTGCAAAATCATCAATGCCAATCTGTGCAACACCCTCAAGCTCTTCACGGAGTGCCTTTGTTTCTTCACTTTCACCCTCGTTGTTCTTGATAATGCTGTTGAGTTCTTCAATTTCCTTTTCAACATCAATTCGTGGGAAGAGTGCATCTCCCTTGTGAACCGTGACATCAGCAGGAAGTACACCGAACTTGTCGCAGTTTTCGTAGCCGGCACATTTTTCACAAGCGCCAATCTGCTCGAGAGCCTTTGGCATTGTTGTTGGCATAAATGGCGAAAGGAGGGTGCAGGCAATACGGATTGCCTCAAGAAGGTTGTAGAGAACCGTTGCGAGTCTTGCTTTCTTTGTTTCGTCCTTGGCAATAACCCACGGAGCGGTTTCATCAATGTATTTATTTGCACGGGAAACAAGCTTGAATATTTCGGCAAGTGCGTTCTGGAGCTGAGTCTTGTCCATGAAATCGTCAACCTTTGCACGGAGCGATGTTGCGGTTTCGATAAGGTCATCGTCAAATTCGCCGCTCTCACGCTCTGTGGGAAGTGTGCCGCCGAAATATTTCTGAACCATTGCAACTGTTCTTGAAACAAGGTTGCCAAGACCGTTTGCAAGGTCGGAATTGATACGGTTAATCATAATTTCGTTTGAGAATGAGCTGTCTGCACCGAGAGCCATTTCACGCATAATGTGGTAACGGATTGCGTCAGCGCCGTAACGCTCGCCGAGTACAAACGGATCAACAACATTGCCGAGTGACTTTGACATCTTCTGTCCGTTGAAAGTAATCCAGCCGTGAACGGCAAGATGCTTTGGAAGCGGAAGGTCAAGAGCCATAAGCATTGCAGGCCAGATGATAGCGTGAAAACGCATGATGTCCTTTGCTACCATATGAACATCGGCAGGCCAGTATTTGTCAAATTCGTCAAATTTTTCATTCTTGTAGCCGAGAGCGGAGATATAGTTTGAAAGTGCGTCAATCCAAACATAAACAATATGTTTTTCGTCAAATGTAACCGGAATGCCCCATTTGAAGGATGTTCTCGATACGCAAAGGTCTTCAAGTCCCGGCTTGATAAAGTTGTTTACAAGCTCAACAGCCCTTGTCTTTGGCTGTAAATAGTCTGTTTCCGTGAGGAGCTTTTCAATTCTGTCGGCAAAAGGTGACATCTTAAAGAAGTATGCCTCCTCCTTTGCCTCTGTAACCTCTCGTCCGCATTCGGGGCATTTGCCGTCAATAAGCTGGCTTTCTGTCCAGAAGCTTTCACAGGGGGTGCAGTATTTGCCCTTGTATTCTCCCTTGTAGATGTAGCCCTTGTCATACAGCTCCTTGAAAATTTTCTGAACTGTTTCAATGTGGTAATCGTCTGTTGTGCGGATATATCTGTCATAGCTTATGTTCATAAATTTCCATAAGCCCTTAAAGGTTTTTACAATTTCGTCAACATACTCTTTGGGAGTAACACCCTTTTCGGCAGCCTTCTGTTCAATTTTAAGACCGTGTTCATCCGTACCCGTAAGGAACATAACATCGTATCCCTGCATTCGTCTGTAACGGGCGATAGAATCGCACGCAACGGTGGTGTAGCAATGACCGATGTGGGGATTGCCTGACGGATAATAAATAGGCGTTGTAATGTAAAATGGTTTTTTCTGACACATAGTATTTGTCCTCCCTAAAATTCAGCAAATGAGCTGTAACTGTAATTATACCAATTATTGCATATAATTTCAAGAGTTCATGGTATAAACGGAGAATAGTTAATTGTTGTATGCTTAATTTAAAGACAATTACTTATGATTCATTTCGGGGATATTACTATCTGAATTCATAAATAATCGTGTTAAAGTGTCGGGTTAAAGTGAAATAATGCCGAACTGCGCAAGTGTGTAGGAAATTAAGATGAACACAAGGCAGATTGGAGCTATATATTTAATCATAACATCAAACAAAGCCCTTCTGCTGAAACGCTCGCCGTTCTTTGTGATTTCGTCTGCAATAGTTTTTGGCTTGATAACCCAGCCGATGAGAATACAGGTACAAAGTGCGACAATCGGCATAATAATGCTGTTGCTCAAGAAGTCAAAGAATGTAAGGAAGTCCATTCCGAGAATCTTAACATTTGACCATATTCCGTTGCCGAGTGATGACGGAATACCCATAAGCAGGCAGATACCGATAACGATAAGACAGGACTTGATTCGTGTAAGCTTGAACTTGTCCATAAGCGAAGAAACAATTGCTTCCATTACGGAGATTGAGCTTGTGATAGCCGCAAAGAATACAAGAACAAAGAACAAAAATCCGATGATTCCGCCGGCAGGCATTTCGTTGAATACCTTTGGAAGTGTGATGAACATAAGTCCGGGACCGCTTGCACCAAGACCTTCTTCACCGCTGAATACATAAACCGCAGGAACTACCATAAGACCTGCGAGAAGTGCAACGGCTGTGTCGAAAATCTCAATTTGGTTAACCGACTTTGTGAGGTTTACCTCATTCTTTGTGTATGAACCGTAGGTTACCATAATTCCCATTGCAATGCTCATTGAGAAGAACAGCTGACCGAGTGCCGCCGCAAATGTCCAAATTGACAGCTTGCTGAAATCGGGAATGAGGTAGTACGAAACACCCTCCATTGCGTTCGGGAGCGTGAGTGTGTAGATTGCAATTCCGACTGTCAGAACAAGCAGAACAGGCATCAAAAATTTGCTCAGTCGCTCAATGCCCTTGTTTACTCCGAGCATAATTACCAATGCACTCAACAGCATAAATATTAAGAAAAACACAATGGGTGACAACGGGGCGGAAATAAAGTCCGAGAAAAAGTTGTCCTGTGCCGCAGGGGCAACAAGTCCCTGTGCATAAACGCACATATATTTTGTAACCCAACCGCCGATAACGCAGTAGTACGGAATAATGATTGTAGGAACAAGCGTTGCAAGGTAGCCTAAAAACGAAAATTTGCTGCATAGCTTTTTGTAGGCGAGAATCGGACTTAGCTTTGTTTTTCTGCCGATTGCGATTTCGGCAGTCAAAAGTGAAAAGCCGAATGTAAGCGCAAGGATTATGTAGATAAAGATAAATGTTCCGCCGCCGTACTTAGCTGCATAATACGGAAATCTCCAGAGATTTCCCAAGCCTACTGCACTTCCCGCAGCGGCAAATACAAATCCGAGTCCGCCGGAAAAGCTTCCCCTTTTTTTACTCATGATAATTACCTCTCATTTTCCTTTAGAATTTTTTAAAATCTGTAAATAAAATAATCAACGCAAGTATAACATAATACAGAGATTAAAACAATATTTTTTGAAATTTTTTGAATATTTTGCAAAAAGAAAATTTTGGTTTTATCTTTGCGAATTTTGTCAAATCTATTGCAAATCAATTTTATTTGTGCTATTGTAAAATGTATGTAAAGAATGCGTTGCTAAAGGTAAAATTTAGTGCAATTCGCTTGAAATAATCCGTTTTGTATTTTATACTTAATCAGATATATTAAATCAGATATATTAAATTGGGTTATATATCAGTTTTTATGGTGGTGAATTATATGTCAAATTCAAAAAACAACAATAAAAAAACATCCGAAAAAGCAAAGCTTATGTCAAAATGGCAAAAGATGCCTTATACTAACAGAGAATTAAGCTGGGTTGACTTTAATGCAAGAGTGCTTGAAGAGGCGTTCAAAAAGACCAACCCAATTATGGAAAGATGCAACTTCCTTTCAATTACGGCATCGAACCTTGACGAATTTTTTATGGTTCGTGTTGCAGGTGTGCTTGACCAGATTCATCACGGCAGAACAAGCCGTGACGCATCGGGCATGACTCCTACAGAGGTTATGGACGGACTTGTTGAAAAAATTCACGAGTTTGCCAAAAAGCAGTACAGCTGTTATAACCGTTCAATAATTCCGTCACTTCGTTCGGCAGGCATTGTGTTCAAAGATGCTGACGAGCTTGACGGCGACCAGAAAGCGTTTGTTGAGGAATACTTTAAAAAAGTAGTTTTCCCCGTATTGACGCCTATGGCTGTTGATACAAGCCGTCCGTTTCCGATGCTTGCAAACAAAAGTCTTAACATTGCTGTTCGCCTTACAAATGCCGAGAATGAAGAATTTTTCGCATTGGTTCAGGTTCCGTCAATTCTTCCGAGATTTCTTGAGCTTCCGACTCACGAGGGCAGAGCGTTTATTCTGCTTGAAAAAATAATCGCAATGCACCTCGGCGAGCTTTTTGAGCTTTACAACATTAAGCAATACGATCCTTTCAGAATCACCCGAGATTCCGACCTTGACATTGACGAGGATACCGAGGATCTTATGGCTGAAATTAAAAAGTCAATCAGAAAGCGTAAGAGAGGAGAACCTGTCCGTCTTGAATTCGGCAAGAAATGCAACCGAGAAATTCGTGAATTTCTTGTTGACGCTCTCGATGTTACGGAGCGTGAAATCTACTTTCAGAGAGGTCCTCTTGACCTTACATTCCTTTCAAAATTTGCTCACATTAAGGGCTGTGAGGATATGTGCTTTGAACCAATCGTTCCCGTAAATCCGCCTGCGGAATTCTGCGGTTATGATGATATTTTTGAGGCTATCCGTGAAAAGGACAGACTTGTGCATCATCCTTATGAAAGCTTTGATGTTGTGGTTGATTTTGTCAAAAAGGCGGCAACCGATCCGAATGTTCTTGCCATCAAGCAAACCTTGTACCGTGTCAGCGGAAATTCACCGATTGTTGCGGCTCTTATCAAGGCAGCTGAAAACGGCAAGCAGGTAACTGTTCTTGTTGAACTCAAGGCGAGATTTGACGAGGAAAACAACATTCAGTGGGCAACAAAGCTTGAAAAGGCGGGCTGTCATGTAATTTACGGTCTTACAGGACTTAAAACCCACTGCAAAATCTGTCTTGTAGTAAGAAAAGACAAGGACGGAATCAGAAGATATTTGCATATGGGTACGGGTAACTATAACGACAGTACGGCGAGATTCTATACCGATATCGGTATGTTCACCTGTCGTGAAGAATACGGTGTTGACGCATCATCACTTTTTAATGTATTGACAGGTTACTCAACTCCGCCTGAATACAACAAATTTATCGTTGCACCTCACGGAATGCGTCCGTTCTTTGAGGCTATGATTATTCAGGAAACCGAGAACGCAAAGCTCGGACTTCCTGCCAAAATTACCGCAAAGGTGAACTCGCTTGTTGATCCTGAAATCATCAGTCTTTTGTACGATGCGTCAAACGCAGGCGTAAAAATTGACCTCATCGTAAGAGGTATCTGCTGTCTTGTTCCGGGGGTTCATGGATTCAGCGAAAACATCAGAGTAATTTCAATTGTCGGTCAGCTTTTGGAGCATAGCCGAATATTCATATTTGAAAACAATTCAAATCCGCTTTATTATATGGGAAGTGCCGACTGGATGCCGAGAAACCTCGACAGACGAGTTGAGCTTGTGTTCCCTGTTGAGGACGAGGATATCAAAAAGCGTGTGCAGGAGGTTATCACGGTTTCATTTAAGGATACCGTAAATGCACGCCAACAGCTTTCAACAGGTGTATATAAGTCTGTTGACAAGCGTGGAAAACACAAAACAAATTGTCAGAAATTCTTTTCAAAGCTTGCGTTAAAGGCTCAAAAGCAGGCAATGAAGAAGACATATGCGAGCACTGTCGGAACTCCGATTGTACCCGTTGAAGTGAAAAAGGAGGATTCCGAACAATGAAAAGAGTAGGCATTTTAACAAGTGGCGGTGATTGTCAGGGACTTAACGCAACAATCCGTGCCGTTGCAAAAACACTTTATAATCAGCTTGGCAATGATGTTGAAATCATCGGCATTATTGACGGCTACAGAGGTCTTATCTACGGCGAAACAAGAAAGATGAAACCCGAGAATTTTTCGGGTATTCTCACAATGGGCGGTACGATTCTCGGCACATCAAGACAGCCGTTCAAGCTTATGCGTGTTGTTGACGAGAACAGCGTTGACAAGGTTGAGGCTATGAAGAAAAACTACAAAAAGCTTGGCCTTGACTGTCTTGTTGTACTCGGCGGCAACGGAACTCAAAAAACCGCAAATCTTCTTCGTGAAGAGGGACTCAATGTGGTTTCGCTTCCTAAGACAATTGACAACGACCTTTGGGGAACAGACAAGACATTCGGTTTTCAGAGTGCCGTTGATATTGCAACAAATGTAATCGACTGTATCCACTCAACCGCAACATCTCACGGCAGAGTTTTCATTATTGAGGTTATGGGACATAAGGTTGGCTGGCTCACACTTTATGCAGGTATTGCAGGCGGTGCGGACATTATCCTTATCCCCGAAATTCCGTATGATATAGGTTCCGTTGTCAAGACAATCAAGGCGAGAACAGCAAGCGGTAAGAACTTTTCAATTCTTGCAGTTGCCGAGGGTGCAATTTCAAAAAAGATTGCCGCTTTGCCGAAAAAGCAGAGAAAAGCCGCTATTGCAGAGATGAAATATCCGTCAATTTCCTATCAGATTGCCCACGATATTGAGGAGGCAACAGGTCAGGAAACAAGGGTTACAGTACCGGGTCACTTCCAGAGAGGCGGCAGCCCCGATGCCTATGACCGTGTGATTTCAACTCGTTTCGGCGTTAAAGCCGCAGAGCTTATTATCAATAAAGACTACGGCAAAATGGTTGCCCTTGTAAATAATAAGGTAGTTGCCGTTCCGCTTGAGGACATCGCAGGCAAGCTCAAGAGCGTTCCGAAAGACAGCGAGGTTGTTGAAACAGCAAGAAAAATGGGCATCAGCTTTGGCGAATGATTTTCACCTTTTGGTTGACATATGCCTTTGTTATGATAAAATGATATGAAGTTCAGATTTCACGAAAGGGAGTGTTACTGTGAACGGTAATAAGCCGATTGAACAGATAATAGAAAATGCTGCCGCATCAGTTGAAATGGAAGGCTATACCATTGACAGCAAAAGCAAAGAATGGTGTCAAAAATTACTGCGTAACGAAATCACAATGCAGGAATATATTTCACTCGTTAAGAAAAAAGCAGGAGTTAAGGCTTAATGGCATACAATGACAATTCCATTAACAGAGATGTAATTTTAAACTATGCCCTTAGCACATACGGAACAGAACCCGAATATCCGTGGGAGAGCAGTCCCGATAATGCGGTTCTGCGGAATACGATGTCGGGCAAATGGTACGCAATAATTATGTGTGTCAAAAGGCAAATCTTAGGGCTTGACGGCTATGGCTTTGTCGATGTGATGAATGTCAAGTGCGATCCGATTCTTGTCGGCTCGCTGAGAATGAAAAACGGATTTCTGCCAGCCTATCATATGAACAAGGACAAGTGGATAAGTATTCTGCTTGACGGCTCTGTGAGCAGGGAAGAAATCTTTCCGCTGATTGACGAAAGCTACAATCTTGTTATGCCAAAGGCTAAAAAACGCTCAAAAAATTGACATAATAATCAAGTCGGAAAATCGGTTTTACAATCGGTTTTCCGATTTTTTGTTGTTTGGGCATTAATTGTGTGCAGAAAAGTTGTCTGAAATCTTGCAATGAACGCCTGCTTTTGTTATAATCGTAGTATGTATATGAAAATATGTGCCACGCAGAATGAACGGGGTATTAAATATGAAGTCAGATTTTAAGAAAATTTTTAGGAAAAGAATACTTCCGACCGTACTTGCGGTTCTTGCATTGTCGGTTTGTTCAATAACTGCCTTTGCGGTAGGAGAGGACGATCCGCAAACTCCCGATCCCCAGCCCGATCCTGTAGTGACGGAGTATGTTCCTGTTGAAACCGAACCGCAATACACAGAGCCGGTTTATACCGAGCCTGTTTACACCGAAGCGCCTACGACCGAGTATGTTGAGCCCGAAACGGAAGAACCCACAACTGAGTATGTTCAGCCCGAAACGGAAGCTCCGAAACAGGAAGAAACGCAGTATCAGAATCAGTATGTTGAAACTAAGGCGACCGATTCAACGGAATTTCAGGCTCCGACAATCGCAAAAACAGTCAGCGAAAAAAAGTATTCCACAAGCTACACGGCGGGAATCGTTTCGTGGATTTGCGTAGGTCTTGGAGTAGTTGCAATTGCGGTTGTAATGATCAGCACAAAAGTCGGTGCAAGAAAAAGAATAAGGTAACAGCATTAAATGTGTAAAAATATGGATAATCTTAACATCGGCGGTGTTCCGCTGAAATCCCACGCAGTTCTCGCACCCATGGCGGGGGTAAGCGACAGAGCCTACCGTGAGCTTTGCGTAAGATTCGGTGCGGCATACTGCGTAAGCGAAATGGTCAGCTCAAAGGCGCTTTCTTTCAACAGTAAAAAGAGCGAAGAACTGATGGAAATTTCAGACTTGGAGCGTCCTTGCGGGATTCAGATTTTCGGTGATGATCCGAAATGTATGGCTGATGCCGCAAAGCACGCACTTGAAAACAAACCTGATATTATTGATATCAATATGGGATGCCCTGCTCCGAAGATAAGCTCAAACGGCAGCGGAAGTGCATTGATGAAAAATCCTCGGATTTGCGGAGAAATTGTCAAGGCTGTGACAGCCGTTACCGACATACCCGTAACCGTAAAAATCCGCAAGGGTTGGGATGATGACAGTGTAAATGCCGTTGAAGTTGCAAAAATCTGCGAATCGGCAGGTGCGGCGGCAATCACCGTTCACGGCAGAACAAGACAGCAATATTACAAGCCTCCTGTTGATTATGATATCATAAAGGCTGTAAGAGAATCCGTCAGCGTTCCCGTAATCGCAAACGGAGACATTGACAGTGCCGAAAGGGCAAAGGAGGTTATGGACATCACGGGCTGTGACCTTGTTATGATTGGTAGGGCAACGCTCGGAAATCCGTGGATTTTCTCGCAGATTAACGCATACCTTGAAAACCCGAATGTTAAAATTCACACTCCCGACCTTGAAGAAAGGCTCGATGTAATGATTGAACATATCGGCAAAATGGTTGAGTACAAGGGTGAGCATATGGCAATGCTTCAGGCAAGAAAACTTGTAGTCGGCTATTTCAAAGGCATGAAGGGTGCGGCAGCCTTGAGAAATGAGGCAGGAAAAATTAAAACGCTTGATGATTTGTACGAATTAAGGCAAAAAGCCCTTTCGTTGCAATGACATAAATTCAAACAGGATACACAGTATCCTAAAATAAAAATATAAGGGGAATATAACAATGAGTGAAAAAACAAATATCGCTACTCTTGATTACCTCAACGAGTACGATCCCGCAATCGGTAACGCAATGACAGACGAGCTTAAAAGACAGCGCAGAAACCTTGAACTTATCGCAAGTGAAAACATCGTTTCTCCGGCAGTTATGGCTGCAATGGGCAGCTTGCTCACAAACAAATATGCCGAGGGTTATCCGGGAAAGAGATACTACGGCGGTTGTCAGTGCGTTGATGTAGTTGAAGAAATTGCCCGTCAGCGTGCGTGTGAGCTTTTCGGTGCCGAACACGCAAATGTTCAGCCTCACTCAGGCGCTCAGGCTAACACAGCGGTATATTTTGCAATGCTTAATCCCGGTGATACGGTAATGGGTATGAACCTTAACGAAGGCGGTCACCTTACACACGGTTCACCTGTTAATATTTCAGGTAAATACTTCAATTTTGTTCCATACGGTGTTGATCCCGAAACGCACAGAATTGATTATGATAAGGTTCTTGAAATTGCAAAGGAATGCAAGCCTAAGATGATTGTTGCAGGTGCATCTGCATACCCAAGAATCATCGATTTTGCAAAGCTCCGTGAGATTGCCGACACAGTAGGCGCATATCTTATGGTTGATATGGCTCACATCGCAGGTCTTGTTGCCGCAGGCGTTCATCCGAACCCTGTTCCGTATTGTGAGTTCGTTACAACAACAACACACAAAACTCTCCGTGGTCCTCGTGGCGGTCTTATCCTCTGCCGTGAAGAATTTGCAAAGCAGATTGACAAGGCTATCTTCCCCGGTACACAGGGCGGTCCTCTTATGCATGTTATTGCCGCAAAGGCTGTTTGCTTCGGCGAGGCATTAAAGCCTGAGTTCAAGGAGTACGGCAAAAAGATTGTTTCTAACTGTAAGGCTCTTGCAGACGGACTTCTCAAAAGAGGCAACAAGCTTGTTTCAGGCGGTACGGACAACCATGTTCTTCTTATGGATCTCCGTGATACAGATGTAACCGGCAAGGAGCTTGAGGCTCGTCTTGACGATTGCTACATCACAGTAAACAAGAACACAATTCCGGGCGAACCCCGTTCACCGTTCGTAACAAGCGGTGTAAGAATCGGTACTGCCGCTGTTACTACAAGAGGTCTTAACGAGGAAGATATGGACAAGATTGCCGAGTACATCACCCTCGTTCTTAACGACTATGAGAACAGTAAGGAAAAGGTTAGAGCAGGTGTTGAAGAAATCTGCAAAAAATATCCGCTTTATGAGTAATTGTGAGTAATAAATTACTCGGGTAGAAAGTAAAAATGAATAATTAAAAAGTCAGTCGGTTGGTATATTGCCAACCGACTGCTTTGCTGTTAAGGGAATAACAGATGTGATTTTGTAGGGGTATCCTTGCGACTATATTTCAGACGGAAGAACCGTGTTCTCTCGCAAGTAACGGCACAAATTATATGTTAAAACAAATTCTATAAATGATGCAATCTTGTAGGGGCGTTCATTGGACGCCCGCCTTGATGAAATATTATGTTCGCAGAAATATGTTTTGATATGACGAAAACTGTGTATTCAATTTTGCACGCAATGCGTGCAATCGTGTGCATTGCACACGAACGGGCGAACACGGTTCGCTCCTACAAAACAGCAGTAACTTTGTGATATTTATATAATTTATTTTTATCACAATGTTTGTGTCTTTACTTGCGGGCGTCCGATGAACGCCCCTACAGATTTGTGCGTACAATTACAATGCTACGCTCGGGCATAATATGTTTTTTGATATTTACAAACTATCTACACGAATCGGGAACGGCTGCCCGCCTTGATGAATGATTTTGTTAAAACACCTATGTTTTGATGTGATGAAAATGGTGCATACCAAATTAAAACATAACTTTCATTACATCAAAAAATATGTAGGCAAACAAAAAGACCGAAAAATTGCTTTTTCGACCTTAAATTAATTTTGATTATTCTGTTTTACTGTCAGAGGCGGTGGGGATTTCACCGTGTTTTTCTTCAAAATCCGCAATTTCATTTTTAATCAGATGAAGAAGATACCAATTCATTGACCTGTCATCATACTTTGCGACATACTCAAATTTACGCAATAAATCTTCATCAATGCGTAGTGACAAATGTTTTGGCTTTCCCTTCATAAAATTGCACCTCAAATGAACCTATTATGGGTTTATTATAAGTCCTTCTTGTGCTATAATGTAAAAGTGAACCCATAATGGGTTCACATACTGTTTGCCCGTACTTTACAAACAAAAATGCATCGGAGCCTTGTTCGGGCGACCGATGCATTTTATTTATCATATTATTTTTTCAAAAGTTATACCATAGGAAACCACATCGGAACTACGGTGTTGAAAATAAGGACAGAGCAGATTCCGCAGGTTAAGCCTAAAATCATACCGGCGATAACATCCGTGAGGTAATGAACACGCAGATAAATTCTTGAAAACGCAATCAACATTGCAAGCAGAAGAACCGGCATAAAGGTTATGACTCTGCAACGCATAAGCGCAACCCCGACCATTGCAAACGATGCCGTCGTGTGACCTGACGGAAACGAGTAGAATCTCGGTCTGTCAATAAGCTGTTCGTCATCATCAAGGGTGTGGCAAGGTCGCACACGCTTTACTATATGCTTGATAATAATCTCTCCCATAAGGTGAGCCCACGCAAGTCCGAACACAAAGTTTGCACCTGTTGCCCTCCAGTTGGAGTTTATAAGAAACGGCAGGCAGATTGCCCACCATACAATACCTGCATTGCCTGCACGAGATGCAGTAATCATTATTTTGTTTAGTGCCGGCTTATGAATTCGGGATATGTTATCAAGTACCCTGTTGTCAATGTTTTGAATTCTGCCAAACATAAACACAACTCCTGTTCGTAATATTTATCCTGTCTGTCGCAAAATATGCTTGCAAAACAGGCTGATTCAGCATTCTATCATCACTCATACAGGTTCATTATAACACATTAAAATTCATTTGAACAGATATTTTGCAAAAATTTTACTTAATTTTCAGATTCACCAAATGTGCAATTGACGGGATATTTGCCCCCTGTCCGCTTGATGTCGGACTCATGAGCGCACCCGTTGCCATAAACAGGATATTTTGAACGAGTCCGTTTTGAAAATCGTCCATAATTTTTGAACAAAGAACCGATGCGGCGCATCCGCAGCCCGAACCGCCTGCATGAACATCCTGATTGGAGCGTTCAAAAATCATCAGCCCGCAATCGTTGTGTTGTTTCCTTATATTGATTCCGTCACGCTCAAGCAAATCATAAAGTGATTTACTGCCGACTTCGCCCAAATCACCCGTAATAATCATATCGTAATCCTCGGGCGATGTTTTGGTATCCTCAAGATAACATTCAAGGGTCTGAGCTGCCGCAGGAGCCATTGCCGCCCCCATGTTATTGGCGTCGCTTACACCGAGGTCAACTATTCTGCCGACTGTCGCCCTTGCAACGCAGATTCCTTTTTTAAGGCTTTTCAGAATACAGCTTCCCGCACCCGTAACTGTCCATTGTGCGGTTGGAGTGCGAACTCCGCCGTATTCAAGCGGAAAACGGTACTGCCGTTCCGCAGATGCAAAGTGTGACGAGGTGACACAGGCGGAAACTTTTGCCCCACCGCTTTCAATGGCAGATGCCGCCATAATAAGACTTTGCGCCATTGTTGAACACGCTCCGTACTGCCCAAGATACGGGATTCCGAATTTCATAAGTCCAAAGCTTGATCCGATGCATTGATTGAGCAAATCTCCTGCGAAAACGCAGTCAACCTCGTTTGCGTGTGTTTTTGAACGCTCCAGAGCTTTTTCAAGAGCTTCGCCCTGAAACATACTTTCCGCCTGTTCAAAGGTGTCACAGCCGTCATAGCTGTCGTAAATAATCTTGTCGAAATAGTTTTTAAGGGGACCTTCGGCTTCCTTTTTTCCGACAACCGCTCCCCAGCCGGCAATAACAGGCTGGCTTTCAAAAGCAATTGTATATGCACCTGTTCGTTTTATCATACAAAAACTCCCTTCCGCTTTTATTATCTGCGAAAGGGAGTTTTTTATTATTATCGGAAGTTGTTTTGCTTAATTATTCTTCGCCTGATTCAGGTTCTGTAGGCGTCGGTTCGGGATCGGGTTTTGGCTGTGGCTCGGTTTTTGATTCCGAACTTGACTGGCTTGATGAACTGTGGTTCGATGAGCTTGATGAGCTTGATGATGAACTGTTGCTTGAATGACTTGATGAAGAACTGCTTGAATATGACGGTTCACTGTATGATGACTGTGAACTTGATGAGCTTGAACTGCTGTCGTCATTCTTCGGAGCTGTTTCATCCGGAATTACAACATCATCACCGTATTTTGCACGGGGATCATTGTTGGCATCAATGAAAACATATCCGTTTTCGGAATCATAAGTTGATGAACCGAGTGACTCGGAATCAATCTCCTTGCCGTCCTTGTAATAAACTCTCCAAGCCTTTACCGTGTAGCTTGAACTACCCTGATTCGTGAGCTTGTTACGAGTCATAATAAGGTCGTATGAATCCGATTTCCAACCCCAGAATGAAACATAAAGTGTGTTGTCAACAACCTTACACTCAAGGAACATCTGGTAATCTGTCGGGTTAGAAAGTTTAAGGTCAAGGTTGCCGTAGTCGATTGTTGCGTCAAGACCTGTGGGAACATAGCTTGACGCCCACTTGTGACAATAACGCTCCTCAACCTTCATATTGGCTCTGACAGCCGCATTGTAGATTGTTGAGCTTGACTGACAGATACCGCCGCCGATACCGATGTCGGACTTACCGTTTGAAATTACACCTGCCGGCTTGTAGCCGAGAGATTCAAGGTTTGAGTTGCCTGTGCATTTGTTGAATGACCAAGTTGCACCGGGTTCAATAACCGAACCGTTGCAGGCTTTGAGCGAAACACGCATATTTTCTGTTCCGTTTTCCGTATTGGTGGAAACGGTTTCGTATGTTGAAAGAAGAACGATGTTTTTCTTCAAATCGTCAACCGAGATTTTTGCATCTGTTTTTTCAACATCGGCAATAATTCTGTATTCGCTTGCACCGCTTGCAAACACACCCTTAAACTGATTTGCAAGGTCTGTTTCGTTTACTTTCTGTCCCTGTGACGCCTCTGCATATTCAAAACGCTTTTTTTCGTAGGGGTGGAATTTTGAAACTCTTGCGTTCTCAGCCTCTTTGTAATTTTTCTTTGCAACCTTCTTTGCTGCTTCGTCAACACTTTCTGCGGTTACGGTAGCTGTTACCGTGTAATTCTTTTTGCTTGTTGAAGTTTCAACAGACGGATCGGTTGCTTCATTTTTGATTTCATTAAGTACAGACTCGATGTCATAAGTATATTTGAAATCCTTTTCGGTCACTTTACTGATGACTCCGTTTACATCAACCGAAATGTCAAGAGGCTTAATAAAGCTTTCTTCCTTTTCCTCAAGAGCTTTTTTTGCCTCGTCGTATGTTTTTCCCGAAATTGAAACACCCGAAACGGTTGTTCCGTCAGGAAACTTAAACTCACCGGCAATAGCCTCCTCAACGCTGTTGAACAGGTTTCCTCCGAAAATGCAGAAACCTGCCACACCGAGAGCTACTGCAACTGCGGCAACGGATGAAATGATGATTGCAAGCTTTTTCTTGCTTTTCTTTTCGCCTTTAGCCATACGACCGCCCGCTGAATGTTTTCCTTTCTTGTTATCAGACTGCTTGTTGCCGTCGCAGTTGATGTCAACAAGATCTTCATCAACAATAAGAATATCGTCCATAAAATTCCTGTTCAAAAAAATTCACCTCATATATACCCAATAATTGCCCTTTGAAAACCTACTGCATTTGATTTTCAAAAAGGGAAACGCTTTTATTA
>ERZ869995.46-NODE-46-length-17686-cov-5.783009_pt1 | contig 17686 bp, 14 predicted proteins | sample MGYA00521105_ERZ869995 | MGnify/ENA primary metagenome ERZ869995 (study PRJEB32232, sample SAMN07284959) | human gut metagenome | biome: human-associated habitat; material: feces | host: Homo sapiens | place: Tanzania | collected 2014-01-26 ...
TATTCATCCGCAAGGCTTATTGCAGGTCTTGACCTTGAAAACCCGACCGAGTTTTCAGATACACTTGCCGAGATGATGTAAAAAATAAAGGCAACCGACGGCTATGCTATGGTTGCCTTTTCACTTTGCAGCATTCGGTGTGAATAAAAATATGAAAAACAAAAATCCCACGGAAAATTCCGTGGGATAATTTTTTATAAATCTTAAATTACTGCTCAACAGGATAAACGCTTGCACGCTTTCTGTCTTTGCCGACACGCTCAAATCTTACAACACCGTCAATCTTTGCGAACAGTGTATCGTCAGAGCCTCTGCCTACATTTTCACCGGGATGAATATGTGTGCCTCTCTGCTTTACAAGGATGTTGCCTGCGAGAACCTTCTGGCCGTCTGCACGCTTAACGCCAAGACGCTTTGATTCACTGTCACGGCCGTTCTTTGTAGAACCCATACCTTTTTTATGAGCGAATAACTGAATGTTTATTTTAAGCATTACCTTACACCTCCGAAAATTTAACTTTAATAAAATTTTTGTATTGCTCCGAAAGAGCAGTTAAGTGAAGCTTTAAGCCTGAGAGTATATCACAAGCCTTTAAAGCGTCATTCGGTGACATTCTTACTTTCATAAGACCGTCATCCTCGGTAACCTGTGCATTAATATGCAAAATCTCGGTGACAGTGTTTGCAGTCATATATGCGGCAGAACTGATTGCCGCACATACAATATCGCTGCCCTCTTCGGCAAAGTCGGAGTGCCCCGATATTTCAAAACCGCAAATTATATCATCTGATTTAAAAAATGTTACCGTAGTCATTTTTAGGCTTCGATTGAAGTAATCTTAACCTGTGTGTAAGGCTGTCTGTGACCTTTTGCTCTCTTTTCGCCCTTCTTAGGCTTGTAAGTGCAAACTCTGATTTTTTTGCCTTTACCGTTCTTTACAACTTCACCTGTAACCTTAGCACCCTCAACGAGCGGTGTGCCAACCTTGATGCCGTCGTCTGTGCCGACTGCCACAACATCAAATGTTACTGTGTCGTTTGCTTCTGCGTCAAGCTTCTCGATGAAGATAACCTCATCGTTAGTTACCTTGTACTGCTTGCCGCCTGTCTGAATAACTGCGTACATTTTAGTACCATCCTTTACATTGGGCTCGCTATGTGCAGGTGGAACGAATCACTTAAAACCCACAATATGCGGCTTATATACTATACCACAAAGAAAACTTTCTGTCAACAATTTTCCCGATATTTTTTGAGTATATCAAATGTTATTCTGTATTTTGCAAGCCTTGAGAGTATTTTTCATAAGAGTTGAAATTGTCATAGGACCTACACCGCCCGGTACGGGTGTGATAAACGAGCATTTATCCTTGACATTTTCAAAATCAACATCACCGCAGAGTTTGCCGTTTTCATCCCTATCCATACCGACATCAATCACAACCGCACCCTCTTTTACCATATCGGCAATAACAAACTTCGGTCTGCCGACTGCGGCTACGAGTATATCTGCCTGTGAACAGATTTCAGCAAGATTCTTTGTTCTGCTGTGACAGATTGTTACCGTGCCGTTTTCGTGGAGCAAAAGCATTGCCATAGGCTTGCCTACGATGTTACTTCTGCCGATTACAACGCAGTTTTTACCGCTTACTTCAATGTTGTAGGAATGGAGCATCTCCATTACGCCTGCAGGCGTGCATGGAAGAAAATCATACTCGCCGAGCATAATTTTGCCGACATTTACGGCATGGAATGCGTCAACATCTTTAAGCGGGCTGATTGCCTCAATAACAGCCTTATCATCAAGATGTTTCGGCAACGGAAGCTGAACAAGAATACCGTTGATATCCTTCTTATTGTTAAGAGTTTCAACAAGGTTTAAAAGTTCTTCCTGTGTTGTTTCTGCCGGAAGTGCATACTCCTCAGACTTAAAGCCTACAAATTCACAAGCCTTTTTCTTGTTGTTTACATATACTCTTGACGCCGGATCGTCACCTACGATTACTACCGCAAGACCGGGGGTTATTTTGTGAGTTTCCTTTAACTCAAGCGTCTGCCTCTTTACCTCTTCCTTTACCTGTGCCGATACCTTTTTTCCGTCGATAATCTGCATAGAAAGAATCCTCCTTTTTTCTGTTTATAATTAAGAATACAATACCTGTTATAAAAATTACTGCCGAAAGAACCTGTGACACCCTTATGTCTGCTCCGAAAACTTGGAACGGAAGATAAAGGCTGTCTGTTCTCAGTCCTTCAACAACTGTTCTTTCAAATCCGTACCACACAAGGTACATAAAGAAAATCTGTCCCGAATATTTCTGCTTATATTTTCCGTAGAAATGGAGAAGTACAAATCCGAGCAGACACCACATTGATTCATAGAAAAAACACGGGTGAACTCCTATGTTGTCTGTTCCCTCGCTCATCATTCTCCAGGGCAAATCCGTAGGAGCGCCGTATGCCTCCTGATTCATAAAATTGCCCCATCTGCCTATTCCCTGTCCGATAAGGAAACCGACCATTGCGATGTCAAGAACAGGCATGATTTCCATTTTCTGTATTTTGGCAACAGTCAGACCGCCGAGCAACGCACCGATTATTCCGCCGTAAATAGCAAGTCCGCCGTTGTTGATATAGAGAATTTCAATCGGGTTCTGTCCGTAATAATCCCATTTGAAAAAACAGAAGTACAGTCTTGCACCGATAATTCCCGTAATCATTCCTGCAAAAACACAGTTGACAAGCTTTGAACCGTCAACCTTGTAACGGGGAGCGCTTTTCCACGCATAAAGTACGGCAAGCAAAAGTCCGCAGGCGATGATTATTCCATACCAATAGACCTTGTAATCACCGATTGAAAATGCAATCGGGTTAATATCAAATTCCCAGCCAAATCCGGGAAACTGTACATGATACGGCATAATTACACCTCATCAGGCTGTTTTACAACAGACAAAGTACAGTTGTCAACATCGAGCATCTCGGCAAGCCTTGCGTTGATATCCTCAAGCTTTGCATTTGCAACCGCATCAATGTAGGCAAAAATTTCGTTACCCTGCATTGCGTAGTCGATGATTGAATTTGAAATTGCACTTACTGAGTTGAGCGATGAAACCGAATCACCGTAAACAGACTTTCTTGCAATTTCAAAGTCCTCTTTATCAATACCGTTTTTCTTAATATCCGAGATATACTGCTTAATCATCTCAGCAGCCTGTTTCGGCGCTCTTGATTCACCGCCGAAGATTACCGAGCAATAACCCGGACCTTCAAAGAGTTCATAAGAAAAGCTTGAATTGATGAGGTTTGAATCCATAAGATTTCTGTAGAGCATGCTCGTGTTTGATGCAAGTGCCGAAAGAAGAATATCTGTGCATGCAAGCTGCTTTTCGTTAAGAGGCTTGTCTGCTTTCTCTTTGAAGCCGAGATTGAACAAAGGCATTGAAACAGGGAAAGTCTGCTCAACATAAGGTTCTTTGATTTCATAAGGCTCTGTTTCAAAATAGTTTTTGATTTCCTTTTTCTCACAAGGCTTGAGCATTTTGTCGGCAACTTTAAGCACACCGTCAACCGTTACATTACCCGCAACGCAGAGAATCATATTATTAAGGTTGTAGAACACATTGTAAACTTCATAAAGCTTTTCGGCTGTAATTTCCGCAATTGTTTCAACCGTACCTGCAATATCAATTTTTACAGGGTGATTGTGGTACATACCCTCAAGCATATTGAACATTACTCGCCAATCGGGAGAGTCGTCGTACATTTTGATTTCCTGACCGATAATGCCCTGTTCCTTTGCAACTGTCTGAGCCGTAAAGTAGGGATCCTGAACAAAATCGAGAAGAATTTCAAGACTTTCATCAAACTTGTCCGTACATGAGAAAAGATAGCAGGTTTTTTCAAAGCTTGTATATGCGTTTGCATTTGCACCTGTTTTTGCGTATCTTACAAACGCGTCGCCCTCTTCACTTTCAAAAAGCTTGTGTTCAAGGTAATGGGCGATACCGTCGGGAACTGTAATTATATCACCGCCGTTAACGGAAAACTTTGTGTTGATACTGCCGTAGCGTGTGCCGAAAATTGCATATGAAGAAGTGTAACCCTCTTTTGGATAAACAAAAATTGTAAGTCCCGATGGATGTTCAACTTTATAATAGCTGTCGCCTGCAATTTCCGATTTGATTTCTGTAATATTCATTCTGTCCGCCTCCCTTACTTATTTTTGAGAACATAAACCGTATCGAGCAAGAGCTTGTTTGCGGCATTTACAATCTGCTCTTTTGTAACGGCATTAACCTCAGCGGAAACTTCTTCAACAGTTTCAAGGTCGCCGTTAAAGATTCTTCCTGTGTACCAGTTTTCAATACCGCTTACGCTGTCGCTGCTTGACTTGAATGAATTAACAACAGCAAGCTTTGTTGCCTCAATTTCAAAATCTGTAATTTCGCCGTTCTTCATATCCTCAATTTCTTTGAGAATAGCTTTTTCGGCTTTTTCAAGATTTTCGCCCTCAACGCCGCTGTTGATGTACATTATGCCCTTAATTGAATCATAGGAGGACGAGCAGTAATAGCAAAGGCTCTGCTTTTCACGAACATTGTTAAAGAGTTTTGAGCTTGCAGTACCGCCGAGAACAGCACACATAAGTCTTTCGGCAACCGCCTCTTCATCACCTGCGGAAATCTGTGTTCTGAATCCCATGACAAGTTTTGACTGTGAAAGCTCCATTTCCTCTGTAATATGTTTTTCTTTTGAAACATTCTTAACAACATCAGTAGATGAAGTCACAACATTTCTTTCGATATTCGCAAAGGCTTTCGCAAAAACCTCCTTTGCCTTATCGGCAGGGCTGTCGCCTATATAGAGAATCTCAAATTTTGCGGTTTTGAGAAGATTCTGCCATGCCTTGCAGAGTGATTCGGCAGTTGCGGCCTTGATTTTTTCGGCTGTGCCGTAACGCTTGATTCCGAAAACCTCATCCTTGCACATATGCTTTATAAGCTGTCCCATTGCATAGATTCGCTTTTCGTTGAATTCCGAATCAATCACATCAAGAAGTTGTCTGCGTTCCTGTTCAAGTTCACTTTCAATAAAAGCGTTGTTCTTGACATTAGGCTCAAAAATTACGCTGCACAAAAGCTCCGAAAGTTCTTTGGCAATGCTGACATCATCAAAAGAATATCTGTCATCAAGACCTGATACGGAAATTTTAATTACCTGGCTTTCACCGTGTTTTGAAAGCGATGAAGTGAGGTCTGCACCGTAAAGTGAGCTGAGTTTTTTGCTGAGAACAGTAAAATCGGGATATTTTTTGCATGAACGAACAAGCAATCCGCCCACAAGCGCATTCTCCGACGCTGTTTCGACAGAAAGCGGAACAACAATATTCACGCTGATTTTCATAGTTTTAAAACGGCTGTCCTTAATGTTTGTAAAGTAAACACCGTTTGCAATTTCATTTCTGTTGATGAAATTCATTTAATCAACTCCGTTTTCAGATTATCAGTCACATTGTATCACATTTTGATTTATTATAAAAGAGATATAAGAAAAAATCACAAAAGTGCAATAGCAATTTGAAACAATTTTACTTTTTCGTGCAAGGCTATCGACATATTTTCCGAATTTTACCTGCATAAGGATCTGTTAAGTTTGTTGATTTTAATTGTATCATAAATAAAAACAAATGCAACTATACGAACTTATTAACAAACTTGTCTGCCGATTTTTGGAAGTATTGGCATTAAATTCCGGATTTTGTATTTATTCTTTGTCTTTGCTTATCGTATGATGACCGAGAAAGTGCCTGTTTTTCAAAAGCAGTCATTCTGAAAGAAATACGACACAGCGGTTTCTATACCTACTGTGCCGTATTCACTATATTTCCATGACAGAGCGTAAAATATTACTTATCTTTAATTTTGGCAGAATGTTTTTTACTCTTACCGAATGCCGTTACTCCTTTCATAACGCCGCCGCTGATAATCAGCAATGCAATCCACAAAATAAGGTTGCTGTTGTCGCCTGTCTGAGGAGACTTTGAATCATCAGGTTTAGCCGTTACAGTGTCAGGCTTTTTGATTTCTTCGGGTGTCGCATCTTCATGAGCAGAGATTGTCTTTTTGCAGTAGTCACAGATATGGTTTTTATCCTTATCTACATGCTCAGAGATTGTCTTTTTGCAATAATCGCAGACATGGTCTTTATCTGCGTCATTATGCAGACATACATATCCGCATTCTCGGCACACACCGTCTTTCCATTCATGTGCTTCACTTGCCACAATCACAGCACCACAGCAGTTCCATTTTTGTTCGTGATTAAAAGCGGTTCTTGTCGTCCATTCCTGTACACCGCCCTCGTGGTTTGTTCCGTCAAATTCTCCGTAGGCTTTACCGCAGACATCACATACCGCCTTTTCGGTACAGGTGGCATTGCCGCCTGAGCAATTTTCGGTTTCAAACGCATCGCATCCGTCCACGGTACATTTTCGGGTATGCTTACCGTCATTGTCAGATACCCATTCACCAAAGGTATGACCGTTGTTGACTGTTACGGTCATCTCTGCATTATTACCCGCTTTGTCGGTGACAACTATCTTCTGCTCACCGTTTGTCGGTGGGAGAACAAAACCTCCGTCTGCATCAAGCGTAACCGCCGTGCCGTTTACAGTAACGGTATCAACATACTTCTCATCAACAGTAACGGTTTGTGCCTCACAATAAGTCTTGCCGTTCTCAATACCGCTGATTACAGGCTGAATATTATCAAGCGTTATACGGTCGGAGCGAAGGTATGTTATGTTAATATTTTCATCAACAAGCATTACATAAACAATATATTCTCCGTTGGGGTCTATGCTAAACGGTTCTTCATACGCACGGAATACAAGAGAGTTCAGTTCAGCCTCGGAAAGCTCCTTATCAGTTACCAAATAGGATACAAACACAACTCCGCTGTTATCAACGGCATTTATGGTTACCTCCTGTGTATCCTTAAAGAATATGCCAAAGGTAAGTTCGTTTAAGAATTCATTCCATTTATTTGTGCCTATGATAATTTCGCCCGTCGGCTTTTCGGTATCTTTCCACCGTGCCGTGATTGTAATGTTTTCGGCAGGCATGGTTTTGGGGATTTCCTTATCCCAACCCTTAAAGGTATAACCTTTTCTTGTCGGGTTGTCAGGGACGGTAATTTCTGTACCGTAATCCTGAGTAATGGGTGCAATCTCACTTCCGCCGTTGGTATCAAAGGTTATTGTATACTGATTGATTTCCCATTGTGCTTTAACCGTTATATTCTCCGCCGGCATGGTTTCGGGGATTTCCTTATCCCATCCCTTAAAGGTATAACCTTTTCTTGTCGGATTGTCAGGGGCGGTGATTTTCGTACCATAGTCCTGTGTAATGGGTGCAATTTCACTTCCGCCGTTGGTATCAAAGGTTATTGTGTATTTATTCGTATTCCACACGGGATAGAGCGTCAGCGCCTCGTTTTTGGTATAAACGTCTTCAAAGCCATACACCTTTTCGCCGCCGTCAACGGTTGACCAGCCTACTTGCGTGTAGCCCGCGCGGGTGAACAAAGCGCCGCGCAGGGTAAGAATATTGTTGTGGGGTTTCATATCCGTCACCGCACTGCCGGTGCCGTATGTGCCGGGGAGGTAAATCACCTCATAGTCGCCAGTGATCGAAAGCATGGAAACATCAGCAGGTACGGTATCGCCGGGTTTATAGCAGTTCCCATTTTCATCCGTCCAATACAGCTGCGCGTCTTCCGAAATGCTGTTCGGACGAGACAGCCCTTCAGTAGCGGGGGCGGTGAAGCTCTCGCCGTTTTTCACGATGATTTGAATATCCTCGGAGCTGCCGCCGAGCGTTCCGCCGCCAAGGTCAAGGGTAACGACCTTCAGTCCGTCAGAACCCAGTGTGTCAGGGTTCAGGATTTCAAGGACGGGGCGGAAATCGACGCTCGGGGTGGAGAACGTAGTAGTGTTGCGGCCCCAGTGGCGGGCCGAATTGTACCCGCGAACCGCACGGAGCGACGAGTTGTATCTTGTTGTGTCCTGCCCCCACGAATATATGCCATTCCAGTTTTTGATGTAGTCGCTGTCCTTGTCCAGTATCCTGTCCCATTCGTTGCTTTGGGGCGTACCGCGTTCTGAATCACCCGAGCCTCTGTTATCACTTCCCACGGACGGCGCACGCAGTGTATAGTTCACACCGCCTGTGGCATAGTCCTTGCCGAAAATCAGACCTGCGGTATTCAGGTCATCCCAGCTTACCCTATGCGTTACGGCATAGTCCGCAATGAATAGGCTGTGGGGATATTTATTCTTCTGAGCATACTCCTCGGTGGTTGCCATTTCCGATGTGAGCTTATAAGCGTTGACCGTGCCTGCATAGGTAAAAGGCACATAATGAAGTGTGCTGTCCGGCAGATTGCTGTTTACCGTTCCCGAAATATCCATTGCCGAAAGGTCAAAATAGTATCTGCCGCCGGGGGCGAGGGTAAACTGCTCGTCAGGCTGACTTTCCACCGTCAGCGTGACATCCGCAAAAGCACTTGCAAGGTCGGTCTTGCAGTCACCGTTATACTGCTCGCTGAATACCTTCATGGTATAGTCGCCCGGTGCAATGTCAGACGGGATTTTGATTTCAACCGTTCCGCTTTTGGCAGTAGGTTGTGCTACTCTGCCGTAATACTGTGCGCCGTTGTTATCCGCCAGGATGACAGAGATATATTCATTTTTCCCTGTGGTCGCCCCTTTGTAATTCAGCGTAACGGTATCGTCGGGGGCGGCGCTGACAGTTTTTTCCGTTACGGCAAAATTGCGTCTACTATCTAAAAGCGTCAATTTCCACTCGTTTCCGCTGTATTTGGAAACTTCGGTCAGCCCTCCGTCAGGCTTTCCGCCCACAGCGGCAGATGCAAAAAGGACAGAGTTCAGATTTAAGTTAAAAGCGGGACGAACAGTCCGATGATTATTGAAAATGAGCATAGAGTACCCAGAGTATTCGACAGAACCATCACTACGCACGACGGCGACATTATATTTATTGGAGCCGGGGGAGCGCAGCCACCAACCGCTTGTCACCCAATTCGGATGTGCAGGATTCAAGGCACGCAGATCGTTGTTTACAACAATAGCCTCTTTTGCGGAAAGTGGCCAGAATACAGCGTTATCCACCTGCCCTCCCGCTACACAGTCGGTATTCTCTCCGTCGTAACTTCCGCTTGTAAGCGCCCGTTTCTTTACGGCAGCATTTTCTTCTGTCGTCAGCTTTTCCGCAAGCGCATCTATTGTGGCTTTCAAATTACTCGGTGCGTATTCGTTGTTTAATATGGTATCGGCAAATGGTATAACTCCCATAGCGCCTGCCGCGAGCAGGGTAATATCCCCTTGTGCGCTTGTAACACCGCTTCCGTCATAGCCGATAACTCGCCATGCAGCGGGATTATTTTCATTGTTTTGCCCAAAATACACAGTCGGTGCGGTCGCTGTGTTTACATTTTTACTTAACACACTTAGTGCATCTGTACCAAGCTGTATCGCAGCAGAGCCCTCTGTCCCAACCTCCTCGGCAAATACGCTTATCGGCGTAAGGCAGAGCATCATGCATAAAGTCAGCAGGATACTAAGTATTCGTTTTTTCATTTTTCGCCACCTCCGTTATATGAATTTAATCAAGAGCGGTTATTGTAATAGTACCTCTAAAGCCACCAAGATAAGTATTGTATGCCGAATTTTCAAACCACAACTGCAATGTAATGTCTTTATTTGACGCATCATACATTCTGTTGAAATTAAAGGAATGTTGATCATTGGTATACGGTATTTTTGCCCCGTCCCTTTTTATTCGTGTAAGCTCCCTGCACAGATCGTTATCATAACCGTCTGTCATCTGAATAGAGTAATTGCCGCTGTTGTTAAATTCGTTTGAACCAACTTCGAGAGAACCGCTTAAGCAGACATTGTAAATATGTCCTTTTTTTAGTGTAATATTATTCCTGTAGGATGAAATCAAGCCGCCCTTGTTTATTTTTTCGTAGACATCAATATTGACACGACTGTTATTCAGTACTGTCCTCGGAGCGTTTGCCTCTCCGTAAAAATATCCCGAACAGCTGCCGTTCTGACCTGCATCACCTTTGTCGCCTTTATCTCCTTTGTCACCCTTTTCACCTTTTTCACCGGGGTCTCCTTTGTCTCCTTTTTCACCGTCAAGTCCTGTGGCTTTCACTCCCGTATCGGTCGTTCCAATCCACCAGTTGCCGTTTTCACCGATGAACGGAGTGTTGCCGTCTTTGCCGTCAGAGCCGTTTTGTCCGTTTGTTCCGTCCTTACCATCAGCACCGTCTTTGCCGTCAACACCATCTTTACCGTCAACACCATCTTTGCCGTCAACACCATCTTTGCCGTCAACACCGTCTTTGCCGTTTATACCGTCCTTACCGTCTGCGCCGTCAAGCCCTTTCAAAATTGAAAGATCGTAAAGGTTAAGCCATGTTTCATCGCCGACATAACGCCACTGCAGATTGTTTTCATTCACACGGAACTCAGGTGTTTTTCCGTTTGCTCCGTCCTTACCGTTCTCTCCGGCATCTCCTTTATCTCCCTTGTCGCCTTTTTCACCGTCAACACCTGCGGCTTTTACGCCAATGTCGGTCACTCCGAGCCACCAGTTGCCGTTTTCACCGATGAACGGCGTATCACCGTTTTTGCCGTCAATACCATCGACACCGTTCTTTCCGTCGATTCCGTCTTTTCCGTCAAGACCTTTCAAATTTGAAAGATCGTAAAGATTTAGCCATATTTCATCGCTGACATAACGCCATTGAAGATTGTTTTCATTTACACGGAACTCCGGTGTTTTTCCGTTTGCTCCGTCTTTACCGTTCTGCCCTGTGGGTCCTTTTATATCGGAAATGGCAACAAGGTTTTGCCAATTTTCTCCTTCATAGCGCCACTGTATATATTCTGTTGTTCTTTGTACCTCTATGTTTTTGCCGTCAATGCCGTCTTTGCCGTCAAGACCGTTTTTACCGTCAATACCGTTCTTTCCGTCAGTGCCGTTTTTGCCGTCAGTGCCGTTTATTCCGTTAGTACCGTCTTTGCCGTCAGCACCGTCTTTTCCGTCAAGACCGTTCTTTCCGTCAGTACCGTCTTTGCCGTTAAGACCGTTTTTGCCGTCAATGCCATCTTTACCGTCAGTACCGTCTTTGCCGTCAACGCCGTTTTTACCGTCAATACCGTCTTTTCCGTTAAGACCGTTTTTACCGTCAGTGCCGTCTTTTCCGTCAAGACCGTCTTTGCCGTCAATGCCGTTTTTTCCGTCAGTACCTCTGAGCGTGTTAAGAGCTACAAGATCGTGCCATTCCTCTTCGGCGGTATCTCTCCATTGGATTGCTGTGCCGTTGTTTCGCACCTCCGGCAACAGGGTTTTGCTGTTTTCCGCCTTGCTGCATACGGCAGCAAATGCAATGCAAAGTATGATGCAAAGCACAAGACAGAGTGCGGTGGTAATACAGTATATTCGTTTTTTCATTTATCATTGCCTCCTCTCAAATATTGTGAACGGTATTTATCAGTAAACAGGGCAACACCCTGTTTTAAGACCTCCATTTGGGTTTTTAAATAATATTCATCCTCAAACATAGCATAGTGTACACAGGCACGGACAAATATAAAAATGAGCGGTGTAATCACCGTGTACGGAATGCCGATTTTCGGCTCAAGTTGCTTGGCATACTCGGTATAGCGCTCATTTACCCCCTCAAAAAATTTCTTGCCGTGCTCAATATATTTCGGATGGGTATAGACCTGATACATCAGCCGATATTTTTTGCCGTGCTTCTTTGCGGTCCAATACGGAACCTCTTTCACAAATCGAACAACATCCTTCGGGTCGGTGGGAGCTTTTTCCATAAAATCATCCTCGACCTTTTCCATACAGTATGCAGTTGATTCAATAATCAGTTCATCAACACTGTTGAAATAGGAATACAGATTTCCCGTTGTACAGCCACACGCTGCCGCCAAAGCCTTGATGCCCGTACCGGTCAATCCGTTTTCAGCATAGCATTCAAAGCATTTTTCCATTATTTCCCTCTTACGCTCGTTGTGCTGTTCCTCTGTTGTTCTCATAATGTTCGCCTCCTTTTGATAACTAATCGATTAATTAATTATAGTATAGCACAGAGCTAAGGCAATTTCAACAATTAACTAATAAAAAATCGCAAAATATTAAATTTTTATCATATCTGTCGGAAACTTTACTTCTATTGCAGTACCCTTTTCCGAACTCTCTTCCACACGAATTTTACCATTGTGCAGTGCAACGATTTCCCACACCAAAGAAAGTCCCAATCCTACACCACCGTATTCTCTGCTTCGGGATTTATCCACACGAAAGAAAGGCTGAAAAATACTTTCTCTGTATTGTTCGGGGATGCCGTAGCCGGTATCCGCAACCGTAATAACAAGCTGATTGTCTTTGTGCGTTACGGTAATATTCACTGTACCGTCAAAACGGTTGTAGCGTATAGCGTTTTCGGTCAGATTATATAACAAACGATAAATCAGCGTGTCACTGCCTGTCATAACAGCGTCGCCCGTGCTTTCAAGTGTAACATTGTTCTTCTCTGCAAGTGGTGCAAGGTCAGTGAAAATCTCTTCTACCATAGGACCTATCTCTATGCGGTCGGCACACGATACTGTCCGCAGCTCACTCATTTCCAACAGGGTTTTTGTCATTTGTGTCATTCGTTCGGTCTGCTCACGCAACAATCGGAGGAACTCCGCCGTTTCAGGCAATGCCTCGGGATGCTCTGCCGAAAAAAGTTCAAGCTGTGCCTGCATAAGCGAAAGCGGCGTGCGCAACTCGTGTGCGGCGTTTCCCGTGAACTGTCGTTGAGCGGTAAATCCCTCATCAAGACGGTCAAGCATCCGATTGAACGACTTGACAAACTGTCTCAGTTCAGGCGGAACATCTTCGGTTATCTTCATATCCGTCAAATTGTTAGGTTGAACCTTTTCAACCCGAGCGGTAAAAGTACGCAGAGGCTTCAGTGCATGCCCGCTTAAAAAATACGCAAGCACACCGCCTAACAATGTTGCCGCCGCCGTAATATACCAATTGGTAGCGATAAAGGATTCCTGTGCTCCGTTAATTACAATAGTCAATTCACGATCAAGCTTTTCGTGTTCGGGATCGAAAAAGTCAGGTTCTCCTTTGTCCGTATCACCGTAACCTGTAACATAAGAGCCTATGGAATCCATATAATGGCTGCCGGAATAGCCGATAAGAACATTCATAAAAATGCAGGTGGCTCCGATAAGAAGTGCAGTCATCAGAGTTATGCGCCATTGCAAGGATAGCTTTTTCATACTTTTTCTTCCTCCATAACATATCCTTCACCAATGCGATTGCGAATCGGGTCATAGCCGAGTGCCGCACGCAGTTTCTTTCGTAATGCAGAAATATGTACTCTTATTGAATTGCTGAAATTGTCAACACTGTTATCCCAAACATGGTCGAGCAGTTCTTCCTGACTAACGGGGCGACCTTGATTAAGAAGTAAATATTCAAGTATTCCGATTTCTTTTCGGGTAAGTGACAGCTCCTGACCGTCAGCAACGGCAACACGGGCTTTGGTGTCAAAAGCAACCTTTCCACAGTTCAAAACAACATTGTTTTGTGTAAACCGCCGGCGAGTCAGACTGCGTATTCTTGCCTCAAGCTCCTCCAAATGAAACGGTTTTGTCAGATAATCGTTTGCCCCGGCATCCAGTCCCTCCACCTTGTCGGCAACCTCACAGCGTGCCGAAAGAATTAACACTCCGGTATCTTTGTCGGTTTGTCGCAGAGTTCGCAGTACCGTCATCCCGTCTGCACCGGGTAAATTCAGATCAAGTAAAACAAGATCGTACTTTTCCATTCCGAGCAACTCAATTGCTTTGTTTCCGTCATAGCAAAAATCAACGCTGTATGCCAGTCTTTTAAGGCTGCGAACAATTGTCTCGCACAGCGCACGCTCGTCTTCAATTACTAAAATACGCATAAAAACTCTCCTTGTTATGTTTTCATATTTCTTTGATAATTTAATTATATCGCTAAGGCATAAAGTTTTTGTTAAGTTTTCGTTCTTAACAGAGATTTTACATCCTCTGTGCTACAATGAAAGCACAAAAGAAAGGGGTGACCGAATTGACTCGAAAGAAAAAAGCCGTATTTCAGAATGTACTGATTATCTGCGGAATTACTATGCTGTGTTACGGAGCCCTGCGAGGAGAAGCAGAAACCGTGTTAAGCAAGGCAATCCGGCTGTGTTTGGAGTGTGTGGGAATTGGATAACAAAGAACCGAAGAAAAAAAGAGGCGGTGTATCGCAGTTCCTCTCACGCTTTCGATGGCTGATTCAAGCAGGAGCAACTTTGCTGAGTAATATTCATCTGCCGAATTTTTTTAAGGGCGGAATTTATCAAGGCAAAGGAAAGGCTGTTTGTGTGCCCGGACTGAATTGCTATTCCTGCCCGGCGGCATCGGGAGCCTGCCCAATCGGCTCGTTTCAGGCTGTGGTGGGTTCGTCAAAATTCAGTTTTTCATATTATATCACAGGATTCCTCATATTGATAGGGGTTCTGCTCGGGCGGTTTATCTGCGGTTTTTTGTGTCCGTTCGGATGGCTTCAGGAACTGTTACATAAGGTGCCGACAAAAAAGCTTCCCACTAAAAAGCTGAAACCGCTGACATACATAAAATATGCAGTTTTGCTTTTTGCTGTATGTTTACTGCCGATGCTCATTACAAACGATGCGGATATGGGAGATCCTTTTTTCTGTAAGTATCTTTGTCCTCAAGGGGTACTCGAGGGGGCAATCCCTCTTTCCGCTGTCGATTCGGGAATCCGTGCCGCACTTGGTACGCTCTTTTCGTGGAAGCTGGGCATATTGATCGCAGTAATCGTACTGAGTGTGCTTTTCTACAGACCGTTCTGTAAGTGGCTGTGTCCTCTCGGTGCATTTTATGCATTGCTTAACAAGGTGTCACTTTTCGGAATGAAAGTAGACAAACACAAGTGCATTTCCTGTGGAAAATGTGCCAAAGCATGCAAGATGGATGTAGATGTAACCAAAACTCCCAACCATACCGAATGCATACGCTGCGGTAAGTGTATCCGTGCCTGTCCTGTCGAGGCGGTCAGCTTTTGCTACGGCTTTGGCAAAGGAAAAGAAAATGATTGTCCCGCTAAAAAAGCGGAAACAGCAAAACAAAAAATTGAAACAGAAATTAAAACAGAAATTAAAACAGGAATTGAAACAGAAAAGGAGTAAACACTATGAAAACGACTAAAATTTTAAGCTTACTGACTGCCCTGATGATGTTGTTAAGCTTTGCCGCCTGTGGCACAGCCAAAGGCAATACGACGAATACTACTGCAAATAAGAAAAGCGAAACGGCTATGCTGACAGCTGTGAATCCGAAGACAAAAGACGAGGCCGCCGACCTGCATCAAAAACTGATGGCACAGGAAAATGCTATTCTTTCCGAAAACAGCAAGCTTTGGGAAAAGGTATTTGCTTCAGCCGATAAAGGTATGGCGATGAATGAGGACGGCAAAAACTACGGCGATTTTCTTCTGAAAACGATTGACGGTATCAAGGATCAGTTCAGTGCAGATGAGTTGAAGCTGCTTAATGAAGGCGCCGAAGAGATTAAGGAAATTGAAGGAAAGCTGACAGTTTTGGAACAAAAATTTCCCGGATGCGGAGAAAAACCGTCTGATGGAGATATGAGCGTTCCGGCTGAAAACGGTAAGCCCATCGAAAAGGATAATCTGATGAAATTCCCGACATTTGACGGCAAGGATCTTGACGGAAATGAAGTTAAGAGCAGTACGCTTTTTGCAAAAAATACCGTTACTGTAGTAAACTTCTGGTTTACCACCTGCAATCCCTGCGTGGAAGAACTTGCCGACCTGGAAGCTCTGAATAAACAGCTTGCAAAAAAAGGCGGAGCAGTAGTCGGAATCAATTCATTTACACTTGACGGTGACAAAACGGCTATCTCTGACGCAAAGAATATTCTGGCAAAAAAGGGTGTGACCTACAAAAATATTTGGTTTGATTCAAAAAGTAAAGCCGGAGAATTCACATCCGGATTGTACTCCTACCCCACAACTTATGTTGTCGATAAAAACGGTAATATTGTGGGAGAGCCGATTGTCGGTGCAATAACCTCCGAAAAGCAGTCTGAAAAGCTGCAAAAGTTGATCGATCAGGCAATTGCAAACAGCAAGAACTGATGTGTGCCTGTCCCGACAAAGTATCAATAATGCATATTTTCAGGTTCTGTAAATTTTACATATAGATTCCAACAAATATGCCAATAATTAAGCCCATATAATTTTTCGTACAACAAAACCTCCTGCAACGGATTTTACTCTGTGCAGGAGGTTTATTCTTATTTCGATATTTTTTATTTCATCATTATATTATGTACGGTCAATAAATCATACCGATGATAACATCGTTCATAATGTTGCTTACAAAACTAATTTTAAGAATCGGAATAAACAACAGATACGGTACATTGCACAACGAAACAATGTGAAGTAATTTGCTTTTCTGTTTTTCGGGAACATTCAGATTTTTATACACAACAGTCTGATCTTTGATTTGATAAAAACCAGTACCTTCCCATATTTTTTCAAATAACAAATTATTCATTTTTCCATATCACTTGTTCATTAAACTTGCAAGTAATTTTCCATACTTTGCATTGATTGTAATTTGCGTTGCGGTATTGAATACAAACGAAGTTACTCCGTCATCACAACCATAATCGTCTATCTGTCTGACGGTGCAAATTCCGTTTTCCAACGACAAGGGTAATCCCGTGATATTCTCATTACCGCTGTGCAGCAGTTCTATACTGATTATGAAGTTTTTATTGATTGCGGATTTTATTGCGGAATCAAACACAGCGTTACCGTCAATTTCAACGCTGTCTTCAAAAGTATCCGTTTCAATCAGTTTCTCCATTTTTTGATTATACTTTGAATCATACTCGATTCTGAAGAAATCTGATACTGTTTTTACAATTACACCGTCACAAGTTCCGTCTGTAGTGTACATTTGAATTGCAACCTCATCTTCGTTAAGTGCAATAATCTTGCCGTAAATAAACTTGTCACATTCATCATCTGTATAAAAACTGCAATTTTTATTGCTTTGAAAAGCTTTTAATAATTCAGAATACATCGTATCACCTCGTAAATTTTTCAGCTTTGTTTGATTTATCTTTATATTGTCTTTCATTTTATCTTAGTGTTAGCATCTAAATAGTACAAAACAAAATGAGATATCCCCTTTAAGTGTTGTATAATAAAAAAGAGGAGGAATTCATTATGTCACGACAAAAAACTCATCACACCAAGCAATTCAAGTTGGATGCTATCAACTATCGCAAAGAGCACCCTGATCTTACACAGGTTGAATGTGCAAAGAACCTGGGTATCGGCGTCAGTACTCTTGCTCGCGGGGAAGCCCAGTTCAGAGATAATGACGGTGATATTCCCGTTATCGGTTCCGGCAGTTACGCTTCTGATGAAGCGAAGGAAATCGCCCGCCTTAAGCGTGAGCTGCGTGATGCACAGGATGCACTTGATGTGTTAAAAAA
>ERZ869995.51-NODE-51-length-16763-cov-7.359283_pt1 | contig 16763 bp, 10 predicted proteins | sample MGYA00521105_ERZ869995 | MGnify/ENA primary metagenome ERZ869995 (study PRJEB32232, sample SAMN07284959) | human gut metagenome | biome: human-associated habitat; material: feces | host: Homo sapiens | place: Tanzania | collected 2014-01-26 ...
AAAAGGGCTGTAAAAACAACCCTTTTGTAAATTAAAAATCTAAAATTTTAAAGCGAGATGTAAACATCATCAAGCGAGTATGTTATTGTTGATGACGAATCATTCTTGATGTACCAATACACCTTTGAAACCGTAGGTCCGTCAGTAGCTTTCGGCTTGATTTCAAGGTTTGTTACAATAGGTGTGTCTATTGGATCTGTGCTTGCAGGTGTAACACTGATTTTTGTGGTTACGGAATAGGTATCTCCATATGCACCGCCCTTAATTGTGGTTGTGAGCTTTGCAGTGCCTTCAGCCACAGGAGTAATTACACCGTTTTTATCGACTGTAAACACGCTGTCTGATGATGACGAATAGCTTATACTGTTACCTACATAATCTGTTCCTGCAACAAGACCTGCGTTAAAGGTTGAACCAAGCGAAATATTTGCAATGCTGTAATAATTAATGAAATTGGCATTTTCTTTAATAGGCCATAATTCATATCGATGATTATGCAGTTTGTCCACATCGGACAAAATTTTAACATCGTATGCAACCTTTGTTGAAAGTTCTTTACAGCTTGAAAGTGATATATACGGAGTTGCGTTTGCACCTGTTGGATCATTGTTGGCATACACCTGTATAACAGTTGCACTTGTAGGAATATCACCGCACAAAACTCTGTTGCCCGTTCCTTTTACATATGTCATCACAACTGCGCCCTTCCAGCTTGGTGTACTTACACTTCCTGTACCATATCGGATTCTGATTTCAGTAGTTGAATCTTTCCATGACGAAACATTGTTTGTTTCACAATACATTCTGTACTTGTCAAGAGTAGTTTTCGTATATGTACTGTTACTACCGACAATATCATTATAAGACCTATATGTCTTGAGCGGTTTGTTGACGCCGACATAAAGTCCCGAAGCAGATGCCGTACCGCTTGTTTCCAGACCTTTTATAAAAAGCGAAACATTCTGTTCGGCATTGCCCGAGTTAGAAATTTCGGTGCAAAAATATCTTCTCTTTCCTGCCTCCAGAGAACCTCCGAAATTAGTAACTGCATTTTCACCGAAAGTAGAGCCGTCATCACTTGACTCAACGGTTTTGATGCTGATGTTCTGACCGTTGCTGATTTTGTACTGACCGCTCCACCTGAGAGAGTCGCCCGATTCGGTTCGAGGACGGCTGAACCATGAAAAAGTCGTGGTCACACCGCAAAGCAGACAAAGTACAAGTCCGAGTGCGATTACAATTGCAAATTTTGATTTCTTCATGGTTTCACCTCCGTATAATTAATCTCTTTTTTGTTCGGTTACAGTATATGCTCCATTGCCACCGCCACTTACATAATATGCGTTCACACTATCTTTCAAAGTAATATCAACGGTCTTTTCGTTATTGGAACCGTTGCTGAAGATAACTTTCGTAAAACTCTTATCGATGTCAATGTAGTAAACATCCTGTTCCATTGTACCATACTTTTCAAGAAATGTCATTTTAACACCTGGATAATTTGCATTTTTACTGTTACCATCATTCCAAGCGTAGCAATAAATTGTGCCATTCCACTTGTAACTATTTGTAAAATACAATCTTCTTGTATTGGCTTTTACAAACTTTGCATAATAATGAATCGAAGAATTTACTGAAATACTGAGTTCGGCATTATCTGCAACCTTATGTATGCAGTCACTGTCGGAATACCAGCCGGCAAACTGATAACCTTCATTGCAAACAGCTGTTGCTGTAACGGTTGTCTGGTCGGGATATGTATTTGTTACGGCACTTGTGTGCTCAACACCGCCAACGCTGACTTTACCGCCTGTGAAGCCGTTTGTTTCCTTAGAGCCTGCTGAATTATAGCTTACGGCATCAAGAACAACTTCATAGCTGGCAAACGGATAGGTTGCCCATTTGCCGGAAGCTTGATCTGTATCACCGGACGATGTTATTACATAGCAATTACAACCGGAATCTCTACCTACTATATCCTTTGTCTGTACAAGTTTATTATTCCACTTATTATTCGAGTCATAACTATTATCGCTTGTGTCTTTCATCTTTACAAAAATATAATTTTCACAAGAAATCCAATTATATTCGCTATTATTTCCAATTTCAGCCTTATAAACATTCCCCTCAACAAGAGTCATGTCAAACCAATGTGATTTACTATCTTGCCACATATATACGGCAATACTTGATGTATTTGCACCATTGTTATATGTTTTCCATTCATTAGGAACCTGCAGATAAATATCACGCTTTTGTTCAACTTCAAATTTAGCATAAACAGTTGTGTTAGCCTTGATAACCGTTGTCAAAGGATTGTTTTTGTAATCGTCTGTATACGGTTGTGTACAGCCAAGGTCTGTGTACCAACCGCTGAACGAATAACCCGACTTTGGAGTAGCTGTCAGTGCAACACTCTCGCCCCACTTTGCAACAGTAGAAACTGTGCTTGCGGCTGTTGTGTCGCCTGCCTGAACAGTACCGCCTGCATTGCTGACTGCTCCGTTAAGTACGGCTGAAGCCTTTACCTCAAATTCTTTAAGCTTGAACCTTGCATGTAAAGTAAAGTCAGCTTTGATGTTTTCATAAACATAAGTTGCCTCGTTGCTGACGGGAGTATCGCTTGAATCGTTATACCAACCGTCAAAGTCATAACCCTCGGCAGGGTTTGCAACAAATGTTGCACTTCCGTCATAATCAACCGAAACTGTAACTGCAGTTGACGGTCCAACTTCTTCAGGTGCGGTAAACTTTACCGTACCTACTGAATCACCGTCAACAACTGCGTTGACTGAAAATGACTGCAGCTTAAACAATGCGTAGTATTCGCAATCGGCATCGACATTTGTAAGAACGAACTGTTGTTCTGATGCTACAGAGTTTGTACACTCCCTGTCGGAATACCAACCCATAAACTTATAATTGGGCTTTGTATTTGCAACAAGAGTTACGCTATCACCGTTGGTAGCCACCGCAGTTGATGTTGCACCTTCCTGCGAATTGCCTGCCTTAACAGTACCTGCTATATCGACAATATTCCCGCCGAACACAGCATTAGCGGTAACTTGGCGAGATGATACATCCGAAAACTTTGCATACAGAGTCAAATCCTTCTTTATTGCCACAGTTTCCACTGTCTTATCTGTGTACTGACAATTGTTAAGAATCTTGCTGTCTGCCTTTATACTGCATTGCGGATCGGTAAACCAACCTTTAAACTCATAGTTGGCATTTGCTTTAGCCGTGAGTGTGGCAAGCGTACCCCACTCAACAGTTGTCTCTATCTTTGCGGCAGGGGTATCAGTTCCAAGCTGAACCGTACCGCCCGCTCCGTCGATTTTTCCCTCTGTTACTGAATAAACTTTGAGATTAAGATTGATAATCTTGAATTTTGCATACAGAGTATAGTCAGCCTTTATGCTGCTTACTTTGTACGGGGTCGTTTTGCTGACAAGTGTCTGACAGTTTTCGTCCGAATACCAGCCCTCAAACTCATAACCCTCGCCTGCATTCGCAACAAAAGTTGCAGAACCGTTGTAGTTTACCTTGACGGTAACGCTTGTATTAGAAGCCGCGGATGACGGTGAAGAAAACTGTACTGTGCTGTTTTTCTTATCATTCGGATGATTTGCAACCGCTGTTACCGAGAACTGCTTAATCATAAATTTGGCATAATACAAATGATTTGCCTGAATATTCTTAATTGAAAGCGTAAGATCCTGACTTTCCAGTTTTGTGCAATTCTCGTCAGAATACCAACCCTTGAAGTCATAGCCCTCTTTTGGAGTGGCTGTTATTGATGTATTCTGCCCCTCAAGGTACGAACCGACAGCATATGCACCGGCTTCGCCGCCCAAAATCTTAACAGTACCACCTGTGCTGTTTTCAACAGCTCCGTCCGAAACAGCTTTTGCCTCAACCTTATACTGTCTTTGGAATTTCGCATAAAACTTATGCTCGGCTGATGTATCATTTGCTGTGTAAGTACCGTTGTTGAGGGTAACGGGAGCTTTAAATTCGGGGTCAGAGTACCAACCGATAAATCTGTATTTGTTACTGTTGGTCGGAGTCGCATTAAGAGTGACGGTTGTACCCTTTGTAACCTTAACTTTTGTTGCGCCATCCATACCGCCTGTTACGCTTACTGTGCCCATTGGTGCTTTATTATCCTTTTCATCCTCACAGGTAGAATAAACGGAAACAATAGCAGGAGGTGCCCAGTAGCCTGTGTTTTGTGAAGTAATAACATAGTTCACCGAAGAATTTCTGTTCGGTGCGCTTACGCTGTAATCTTTGCCGTTGTAAGTAAATTTGAATGTAATCGAATGTGCGGCATCGCTGTTAGGATTGGGCAAATATGCAACCCAACCGCTGAGTGACGCATTTTCATTCGGTTCAAAAGTCATTGCTATCGGAGTTGAACTGCCCTGAACATACATATCAACCGCAAGATACTTTCCGTCAACCTGTGTCATCGGCAATGTACTTGCATCTTCACTTGAGAGAAGAATTTTCTGAACCTCTCCCCATGTGCCGTAGCCGTTATCTGACGAATCCTTATATCCGTAGGCTGTAAATGTCTGTGAATCGGCATCAACACCAGCTTGCAGAGTTGTTGTCCATTTTGCAACATAGCTGTTCTGCGGATTTGATGTTACTGTTGATTCACAGCTGTAGAAGGTAACTGTTGCGTTAGGCTTATCTGTATAGTCTGAACCGAGCTTAATAAAATAGTTACCGCTCGAATTCTTTGAAAGCTTTTGATACTCGCTTTTGCCATCCTGGTTAATCCAGATTGCACGATCGTTTTTGGTAGCCCAACCTGCACCGAGCGATGCATCACCCGTTGTTTTATCGGAAAAAGTCAATTCTCCTGCCTGAGGGCTTTGAGTGATAAGCTTAAAGTTGTCAATTGTAACAGTCTGACCTGCATACTTTGTTTTTCTGCTGTCATCCTGTAACCACACACGCATTGTAACCTTATGCGGTGTTGAATCTGCCGGAACGGTAAAAAGAGGACTTTCTGCTGTTGAGCCCGTGTATGAACCGAAAGATTTTACATTTTCCTGTTTTTTAGTATTCAGTTTTGTACCGGCAACAACCTCTGCATTGCTGTCGCTCTTACCGCAGACAACCGTATTACTGCCGTCACAAACAAATGAAACACGGAGTTTATCCTCGTCTGCATCAGCGTCGTTAACCTTGATTGTAGGAACCTTATCAAAATAGAATGACGCCTTTGTTCCCTTTGCGGTAACATTGAAAGAAAAATCAATGTAGTTGACATTCTTGTCGTTTACAGTAGCCTTTCTGTATGCACCGGACGGCGCACCGTTTGCAGTTAAGGTCGGAAAATAAACATCTGTGCCGTTTGCGCTTGTTGCCGAGGCAAGGTGAACATCGCCTGCCTGACGAAAATATTTTGTAAGATCAATTGTATTTCCGTCATAGCCGTTACCGTAGCCGATATTAGCGTTGGTAAACACATAGTTATCAATTGTACCGTTGTTCAAATCAAGCTTAATGGTTGAAATTGTTTCCACCCATGCAGAAACCGACACGATAGCGATTGCCAACACTTCAACAAGTGCCACAATGCTTAAAATCAAGCCTTTTCTCTTTTCTTTGCCCGACTTTTTGCCGATTGCAAACTTTTCTTTAAAATAAGCCGCCAAAAGAGCAAATCTTTCTTTCATTGTGACACCTCCTTTTTATATTTTGCATTATTAATGATACGTTGCGGTATCATCGTTGTTTACTTCATAAGAAACATTGAACGGTGTGGAGAATATATATTCATTCTTTGCCGGAATAAGCAGAGTGTGATTACCTTTCTCGTTCACAAACTTAAATCCGATAACTCGTGAGCCTCTCGGCGCACTGCAGTTATCAAGGGTACACCTTGCACCGTCAGATTCAAACTGCATCAAATGGTTTGTTTCTTTGCCTTCATATTTATAAACTACATAAGGTTTATAATCTCCGCTTTTAAGATAATCTCTGAGCCACTGTTTATTACCCGGAATGTCGAGATATACACCTGTATTTATTTCAGGAGCTTCGGAAGAGCCTCCTCCGCTTGTCGGAGTTGTGGTTGAAGGTGTTGTTGTTTCAACAGTTGAGCCGCTCGGACTATAATCCCAGTATCCGATACAAGGGGACAGTCTTTGAGCAGTATCATCGGTTTTACCATAACCGTTACCTCTCTTGGCAGTGTAAACAAGGCTGCGATTACCGTTTACAATTCTGCTTTCCTGTAACGGATACAAATCTTCGTCGTTTTTTATCCAATTTTGTGCCGTAGGGCTCAATTCGCCGTTCACATTTTCCTTGGTGTGCCATGAGTTATAGATTATATTATTCGTTGTACTGAATCTGAAAAAGCTTATATCTGTTGTTACATCTTTTGGCAACGCAGCTGTCCATGTGTTATATCCGTCTACCTGACCAAGATATTTCATAACGACAGTTTTCTGAGTTGCATCAGTATCTTTATACTGCATGGTAACTATACAGTCATCTGTTTTAATCCACGGAGTATTTTCGCCCTTATCACCTCTTGTTTTATCAATAAAGGTGATAGCCTCCATATCATTGTAGTTACTTTCGAGTTCAACATCAATTGTAACCGATGCGCCTGCATACTTATCATAAACAGACTGATCTTCATACGCCCCCTCAAACCACGCTACCAATGTTACATCAAGAGGTTTCTGACCTAAAAGCGTGAACAAGCTTTCGCCTGAATAGAAATAGAAATCAGAAAATGTCTTGCATGATGAAAGCTTAGTAGCAGGAGAGCCGTCCGTATTCGTTGAGCTTACTGCATTATAATTTTTAGCATGCTCGTCAATAAGAGCACTTGGATCAATTACAGTAGGAGTTTTACTGCTGTCGGTAATAAACGCAAGTCTTAACGGACAAGGATCATAGACCTTCTGATCGACAGGAACGCCTTCACTGTTACGAATAATCTCGGTTGAGCCGTCAAACTTACCGAGAACTGTATTACCGTCTGCCGAAACAATTGTAATATTATAGCCTTTGATATAAACATTTGTCATATCTGAATCGGCATTAAGCTTAAAATCCTTATATACATATGTTTTATTCCTGTCGCCTGCAGTTCCTTCACGGAATTTCATGGCAGATGTTGAATCCTTAAAGTTGCCCTCTGACGGGAAGAACATATTCCTTCCGTCAACGCTTGAAGCCTCTTCAAGCTTAAAGTTTTTTACAACAAGGTGATTTGAAAGATCTTCCTGACCGTCATTGACACGGAGTGCCGCACTTGACTCAAGTGAAAACGCCTGAGAATTAATACTTGCCGTATCTTTTACGGTAAACCATGCCACCGTTGTCACAAGCACAAGAGTAAAAACAAGGAACAATGATACATATGAAATTGCGAGCTTTTTTCTGCCGAGAAGTCTGTTATCGGAAAGTGCAAAAAACGAGTTCTGCATTCTTTCTTTCAGTTTCATACTTCATTGCTCCTTTCCTGATTTTTATTTATTGTTGTACATCGCCCTTTGAGAGAACAAGGTTTGCTTTAAACTTTCCGTTTACAAGGGCAAGTCTTGCCTCTGCGTCTTCGCCGTCAACCCACATATTACAGGTTACCATTCCTGTATATATGCCGTTTTGAGTTGTGTCCTTTTCCAAAGTCATAATTTTTTTCTTTGCACCAAGCTCATATGTGTAATCTCCGTTGGTTGCAAAGCCGTTGCTGTTTGCAACAAAAACCTGACTGAGTGGTGAACCGTCATCAGCGGAAACGAATGTTTTAACCCATTTACCGTTTTTTACATAATAGCCGTGCGAATATGATTCGCCCGAACGCTTGTCTGTGCTTACAGAATACTTTGTTGTATCTGTATTTACATTAAGAAAAATGTTCGGAGCAGGAATCCACAAAAGCTTTGTTTCTTTAGTATTATAATTTGCAACCGAAAACCTTACCGCACCGGTTACGCAATCTCTTGAAATTCCTTTTGAGTCACCGCTTTCACCGAAATCACTCTTATTATCTGCATTTTCACCAGTCAAATTTTTTGCATTCGGACTGATTTTAGATTTACTGTCCAGATAAATATCAAACTTGGATTTTGAACGAACATACAGGTCAAAAGAAAGGTAGTGAACCGAACTGTCAGCAAGATCCCAATTGTCAACATCAAGAATAGGAGAAGCAATTCCGTTTTCCTGCTTGAGGGGCGGCTTATAAAATGTGTATCCGTCACTAGAAACCTCAGTCATCTTGATATCATCAATAAACGAATAATTTTCGCTGTTCAGTTCAATCGTATTTTTGTACGCTGCGTCATCCGTCGGAGCCGGATCTTTGTGCTTAACAACAGCAATTTCAATACCGTCAGGCGCATGACACTCAATGTTGATGCCGTCGGCATCTGATGACTGTTTATCAGTGAACCACGCCTGAATGCCATAAAAGGCGGCAAGTGCAACAGTGAACAGAACTATTAAATTTTTAGCAATCATTCTGCCCGTCTTTCTGTTGGGCGCAGTAGAATTTTTCATTTTTGCCCCTTATTCTACACTATAGTAAACGGCAACAAATCCGTCAGCCTTCAATGTTTTGTTATGAACAACAGTAGTTTTTTTGGCTGTTGACTCACGAACAATGTTCTCAAAGTTCATTGCAAACGGTCTGTCAACTCCTGAGAATGTTATCACAAGCGGAAGCCTTCCGGCACTTTTCAGCTTTGAACACAAATCCGAAAAAGCAACTTCAAGGTCTGCCTGCTTTTTATAGATTTTGTAAACATCTGCACCGTTACGGGAATATCCTGCAAGCATAACACCCTTTTTGCTTCTGCAAATGCAAAGTGATCTTACAGATCTTTGAGCGTCCATAAGCTCGTCTGCGATTGAAAGCTTGCCGAATTTTGCAAGCTCTTCGGCATATTTAGAAACAACGGCAACACTGCCGAATCCGTAGTCACGAACGAACAAATCGCCGACATCCTTAATTGACTTGACTTCTTCCTTTGCAAGGCTGATTTTTTCGCCTGCTTTCTTTTCGGCTTTGCGAATTTCAGCCTGAGCCTCTTTTTTAATCTCGGCAACCTTGGCTTTCATACGCTTTTCGCAAGCCTTTTCTGCCTGTTCAACCTTTTTGTCAACCGATTTGTATGCCTTTTTAAGCTCTGACGCATGAGCGGCGTCATTTGCGGCTGATGATTTAAGGTTGGCTTCCTTAATTTCAACAAGCTCATTCCTATGAGCCTCTTCCTTATCGGCAAGTTCTTTAAGATGCTTTTGCTCTGTTTCATTTGCCTTTGCCGCAAAATCCGCATTCAGCTTTGCTACATAAGTGTTATGTTCAGCCTCTGCATCGTTGAATTTATGGTTAAGCGATTCAACCTCTGCCGAATGAGCGTCGTTCATCTGCTGTTTTTCTTCAGCAAAATCGGCATTCATTTTGTTGACTGTTTCCTTATGCTGAATGCGTTCGGTTTGGAGAGTATCAGTGAGCTTCTCATTTTTGTCAGACAAATCAGTAATCTTACGAGCGTCCTCTTCAATCTGCGCATGACATTTTTCAAGGTTTTCCGTAAGAGCCGTAATCTTTGCAAGTTGTTCGGCAACCTGAGTTTCAAGCTCTGCAATATGAGCTTTCTGCTCAGCGATTACCTCTTCCTGCTCTTTGATTTTTGTCTGCAAACGAGCATTCTCCTGCACAAGCACGAGAATTCTGTCATTTAATTCTACTATTTTTTTATTGAGTGTGTCAATAGTCTGATTGAGTTCATCAATCGTTTTATTCAACTCTTCAATAGTATCTTTTAACTGCTGATTTTCTTCCTCAAGCTCGGCAATTCTCTTTTCTGCCTCCATCAACTTGAGTTTTGTCTGCTGGAGTTCAGCCTTAACCTCTTCAAGTCGGTCTTCAAGAGCAGAAACCTTACCTCTGAGTGTGAGAATCTGCTGTTCTTTCTGATCGATTATAACCTTTAAATTTTTGATTTCACTTGTAAGGTCAAGAATTTTCTTTTCACGGTCACGGATTTCACGAAGGCGGATTTCCATTTCCTCTTTACGAACAGCCTCAAGCTGTGCCTTCATAACCGCCTCACGGGTTTTTTGAGGTTTTGCCGCCTCCTCAGCAAGACGGGCGTTTTCTGCGTCGTACTGTTCCTTGAGAATCACACGAAGTCCGGGGTTGGTTGCTATAGACATCATAAAATGCTCAAAGCCCATTGCAAAATAAACATCCTGCTGAACCGTGTCAGTCATTTTACCGTCATAATCCTCGGTAACAACCTCAAAGCCCTTGCGTTTGTAGCTGTCAAGGAAGTTCCACAGTTCAACCGCCTTTTTGAAGTTAGGGTTCTTCTTAAGAAGGTTGGTCTGCGTGAGCGGCGGATGAACCTCAGGCTCCTTTGCGATTTCCTTCATCAACTGAGTGTTCAAAAACTCATTGAGTGTTGTTCTGATTTTTCTGATTCGGTCAAAGTCCGAAAGCTGTGTAACATCAAGAACATCAAGGTCATCAGCAAGAGTTTCATGCGATTCATTTATATAGTTAAGATTAAAATCTACTTTTTTCTCATTAAAATCAATGTGACGAACCATAGAAATATCGTTATAACTGTCGTTCGGCACATCCTTCATCTTTGAATACTTGTCGTCAACAAAGTGAAGCGCTTTGCGAATGAGCGTCATAAGAACACGGTTTTCGTAAATTGCAAAGCTCTCTTCACGCTCAATTGTGAGAATTTTATTGGGTGTTACCATATCACCCTCAACCTTGGCAATAAAGTTAGTGTGCTGCGAAAGGTGTTTAACCGACTCGGGGCCAATCTTTTTTGCAAGCTCAACTCTAACAACATTGTCAACCTGCTTAATAAAACGGCGCTGTTCGTCAATTGCCTTCCGAATATACGGAAGAGTTTCCTCAATGGCAACAACCCATTCCATGTCTATAACCTTTTCGTTGGTCTTACCGTCGAGTCTGTCCTCGCCCTTATCGCCGTCTTTAAGGCCTTCCATTATGTAGTTGTAAGTAAAATCATTTTTCAGAATATCCTGCATATTCATATATGCTCTGAAATATTTACTAAAATCAGCCATTGATTTTTCTCCAATCAGATAGTTTACCGTTTATAAAAGGCGCAAAGTCCTTTCACCAAGCAAAGGGCGAACAGAGTTCGCCCTGAATTGCTAAAATTATACAAGCTTTTTAAGCATACGGAGATAATCCTTGCTTTCGTTCATGTTTTCTTCACCGAAAAGCTCGTCAATATACGCACAAAGGCCGTCAATCTCGTCACGGATGTATGAAAGGTTAAGTGACTCAAATTTTCTGAATACTTTACGGGCAAGAACATAATCAAGACCGTCAAGCTCGGTTCCGCCTGTACCGACATAGGCAGGAACAAAGTCACGAAGCTGTTTAACAATACGGTTACCGAAAGCTATACGGAAATGCTCAATAACATAATCGTCAAGGAGAGTAATCTTCTTGATGTTTTCTTCGGAAACAACAAATTGAACCTTAGCAGCATTGAGGATGTACTCAAAATGTTTGTATGAAATGTAAACAGGATCTGTGAGAGGTGCGTCAAAAGGAACACCCTTTGTGTCAATGTTAATCGGCATAGCACGGTCGTAAACCTTATCGGTAATGGCAAAGGTCGAGTCATCGTTATTGGCAGTACCGATATACCACATATTCGGCGGGATTCTGAGCTGACCGTTTACAATATGCTTCGGGTCGCTCGGCCATGAGTTCGGGATAATATCAACAACCCACTCGTCTCTTGATGGCATTTCAAGAATTGAAAGCATTTCTGCAAAGTAATACTCAACTCTTGCGATGTTCATTTCATCAAGGATTACAGCGTAGATGTTATCATTGTAGGAAGCCTCGTACATTGCACGGAGAAGCTCTGTTTCGTTAAACTTCTTAGTGAATTCGTTGAAGTAACCGAAAAGCTCTGTTCTGTCACGCCATGACGGCTGAACAGATGCAACGATGGACGGGTTGTTTACAAACTTACCGAATGCATATGCAAGTGAAGTTTTACCTGTACCGGAAATACCCTGAAGGATAATAAGTCTTGTTGATGCGAATGACGCAACAAAAAGTCTGATAAGCTTAATATCGTAGTAAAGACCAAGCTGTGAACAAGCAAAGAGTCTGAAACGCTCACAGAACTCGGGAAGTGTGATATCGTTGTCATAAACCGGCGGAACATAATCTGCCCAAAGCTGGTCGATTTCCGTAAGCTTGTAGAAACGGCTTTCGCCTGTGTCCTCTTCTTCGCCGTTGTTGAGCGACTCGATTTCTTCGCCTGTAAGCTCTGCAATCTCGTTGGGGTTAAGACCAATCTGTGAAACCTTCATAGAGAGAATCTTATCCTTTTCAAGGTTGAGTCTCATAACCTCTTTGTTGAGTGCCTGAACCTCTTTAACAAGAGAATCTGTATCTTTTCTTCTTCTGTGCGAACGAATAAACTTTTTTACAGCGACGACAATAAGCCATACGCAAAGTGCAAGCACAGCAACCAGAAGCACAATGGCAATAATTGCAATTACCCATGCAAGGCCGCCAAGCTCCGTGGTATAGGCATTAATAATGTTTACATAAGCGGAAAAATCAAAGGCATTGCCTACTCCGCCAAATAACCCGGTGATTATTGACCATAATGAGCCAAAAAACTGACCGAGAAATTCAAAAAGAAATTTAAATACTGTATCCACGGTACTTCGTCTCCTTAAAAAAATCTACTCTCATCTTCTTTAGGCGAAATTTTATCGCCTTATGTTGCGGCAATCAGCGACTGCCGTTCGTTTCCGACGGAAACGGTTTTGTGTTAATCTGTTGTTTTTGTATTATCAGAAAATCCGTATTTCAGATGAAAAACACGGTTCACCGTTATAAATTAACTGATAATTTCTGTTGTGTTTTTACTGTGAGCTGTAACTGTATTTCTTTCTCAGCTCTGAGACTGAGAAAGAAATATACCGTTACGATAAACGCTATAAGTGCGTTAGGGACAAATTTGTCATAACTTAATCGGAATTATCAGCGGAATTATTACCGTCAGCAGGTGTTTGTACTTCGGGCTCATTTTCCGCCTTGTCCTGATTTTCTCCGATGGAGGCAAGATATTCCTCAATAGCTCTCTTTTTCTGTTCTTCGGTAAGCTCGGCGGAATCAACCGCAAGCTTTGCCTCTTCGAGAGTTTTTTCCTTATTGTAGGCAAGGAGGTTGAGAACAACTCGGATTGCTTCATAAACAAAGAAAATAATCATCGGAAGCAGAACGCAGAGGAAAAATCCAGGCTGAGTTCTGAGAAAGCTTAAAAAGTTACCCACGCCGCCAATCTTCGTACCTGTGTATTTGGCGACAATAGATGAAGAAGTTTGAAGTTCTTCATCGGGCTCCGGGTTAGTTTTCTTATTGTCACCCTGAGTTCTGTAGTAGGTAATGTTGTCATCCTTAACAACCTCAACAATTCGGTGAGTATTGAGTTCGGAATTACCGTTGATATTCTTATAGAAAGTAACAATATCGCCTTTCTTATATTCATATGAAGGATCGTCTGTAACCTCACAGAAAATAAGATCGCCTGTATTAATTGTATCTTCCATTGAACCTGTCAGAACGCTGAGGGGTGCAATGCCGAAAATATTGGGGACCCCTGATGATTTGGAAGTTAGTGACAATGTAACGATTAAAGCCGACACTGCCAGAATCAAAATCACAATAATATCAATTACTATGTTTACTATTCTTTTTATAACTTTTTTCATAAGGGGTCTCCAATCGCGGGGTTAAATTAAAAATCAATTACTCTTCAACCATTGTAGAAGAAACATCAAATTTGAGTCCTGGGATTTTCTGGCCGGAAAGAGCATCTACACAATTCTCATCCTGACCTTCGAACCATACATACAACTTGTAGTATCTTACTTCATCAGGCTTCATAACTTCATCACCGGTTGTTACATCAACATGGAATGTAGTCTTTGTAGAGATCTGAGTACCCTCAGTACCGTCTGTTTTGATGATTGGGTTATAAGTCTTAGTTGTAGTAGAATATACATTGTTGCCCAATGCTACATAATCGTCAGCGGTTACTTTTGTACCGTCGATAGGAACAAGGGCTACACGAGCATACTCAGCAGCGTCTTTGTTATCACTTGTATTTAAATAGAAATCAATAGATACATCCTTGATGTCAGCAGTACCGTTATTCTTCAGGTTAAGTTCCTGAGCAAAAAGATAATCAGACGGAATTACGCCTTGTGCAGGTGAAGGAGCAACAGCCTGTAAAGTGTTCTGATCAATGACACCTGTAAGAGAGTTACTTGCTGTACCTTTTACCCATGATGTACCGTTACCTGAAGCAGGGTACATTGTTTTGTTGCCTACATTATAATCAAGATGTGATGTCCAACCGGTTCTGCTACTATCAGAAAGAAGAAGTGTACTTTGCTTTGTAGTTTTTGCACTAAAGTTATCAGCATAAGGATTTGTGCTTGTTGTAAACCAAGCAAATGTTGCTGTACCAAGTGCGAGCATTGCCACGAGGAGCATTGCTACGGAAGAGATTAATAATCTCTTTCTTGATGTTGTTTTCATAGAGAAATTCCTCCTAAATAAAATAATTTTTTGTCCCTAAAACACCATAGGGATTTTTTTGCTATATCAGTGCCGAGGCACATAATACCAAGTTGATGTAATACTATACCGAAAATTACGGTTTTGCTGTGGATTCTTCATCGTCACGAACCGAGAACAGCATTCTCATTCTGACATGACCGTTACGGATATCATCGATACATTCGGGATCGTTACCCTCAATCCAGATTACGATTGTGTATTTGTCAATATCGCCAACCTTGAATTTTTCGGTTGATGTTTTATAAACTTCCTTATCGCTTACAAACTTTGTACAATCGGTTTCGGCTTTGCTTCTGTCTTTGTACTGACCTTTGCCGTAAATTGAGCTCTTGCCGTTTTTGTAAATCATAACTCGGGTTGCTTCATCTGCCGACTTCGCCGCACCTGTGATTTCAAGCACTGCATCATAGTCAAGCTCAACCTCTCCGTTATTTTTACAATAGAAAGTATAAGCAACATAGTTTTTGCCGTTGTGCGCACCGTCTTTGCTTGTATCAAGGTCAACAGGAAGCCATGAATATGTAATGTTTGTAACATCCTTAACCTGCTCCGCTGTAAGTGAAGCACACTGGGTTTTGAAGTCAGCATCTTCGCTAAGCACGATACCTTTTTTTACGGCTGGAGAATCAATGCTGATAATCAAGTCGCCCCATTGCGTTACAAGCGTTGAAACGATGAACAGAATAAGAAGAATGATTATGCAGACCGAAAGGATAATGCTCAAAAGCCGTCTGCGCTTTTTGTATTTTACAATCTCAATTGAATCATTTTTTACATGAAAATGTTCAATCTCGGCATCTGCCATTTTCTTATCGTTTAAGCGACTTAACTCCTCGGGAGTAATCGGTTGTTCAATTTTTGGTTTCTTTTTTCCGAACAAGTTTTTCTCTCCCCTCAAAAGTTAAATCTTTACATATATTAGTTAGGTGGTTTTGTAACCACGGCTCTTCTTTTTGTCAAGCCTCGTTGTTCTCCGCTATTCCTTAAATAACTCCCACTCGTCTAATCCGCTCCAATCACTTTCGTGATTTTCTCGGCTTAGTCCTCGCCGGTCGTTATTTCAGGGCTGCGAACCTCGGCTCTTCTTTATGATATTGGTTTATTGTCCTTATCGCATCCGACAAAGCCAAGCTGAACAGAAATGTGTGCATCCTGAACATCGTCATCACACTCGGGGTCGTTACCCTCAATCCAAAGACGAACTGTTACCTTAACAGGTTCGAGCTGATTAAGATGGAAAAGTCTTGTGTTGTTAGAGTAAACCATTGAACCTGACGGCAAATCAAAGGTTGTCTGTCCGTTTACGGGAGTACTTCTGTTCGGCTCATAAATTGTTGTGCCGTTGCCTGCTCCCTCGGCTGTGAAATCAACTCTTGCACAATTTACTACATCAGCCTTTGCACCGGTTGATTCTGTTGATACCTTTGTACCGTCATCAGCGCCTGCTTTTGTGCTTTCGGTTGTGAGGTGAACCCACATTTCCTCAGTCGCAATGAAGTAGCATTCAAACTCAAGGTAGCTGCGCTTGTTAGGCTCTCTAACCGTACCGCGCTGATTGGTAAATACTGTACCCTCTCTTGTTGTGACAGGATCAAGTACCGTATCTTTAAGGCTTGAACCATGCTTTTTAAGGTAATCGTCAATCATCTCGTTCGTGATTACCTTGCCGTATTTATCAAGGTCTTTGCCGTGGTTTTCCATACTTACTTTGAGCTGAGCGGCAAGGCTGATATTAAGATCAAGCCTGTCCACACCTGCAAATGTATTTACCGTGAACCACGCAACCGTTGCTGTTGTCATTGAAAGAAGGGTTATGATTGCAACAAAAACAATCAGCCTTTTTCTCTTTTTAAATGGAACTTTGTCGCTGACCATCTTATCAATAATCCTGTTAAAAAGGCCCATAAAAAACCCTCTCCTCTTAAAAAATAATGCACTAAAATGGTGCACTGCTGTACAAAATATAATAATATTCTATACCTTCAACGCACATTTTGCAATATTTATTTGTCCTCTGTCATTTTTTTTGGATGAATTCACAAGATTTTCACATTGAATTTGTGCATTCCTCTAAACTTTTCTTTTTCGATTATATTTTAACGGA
>ERZ869995.58-NODE-58-length-15561-cov-10.558383_pt1 | contig 15561 bp, 10 predicted proteins | sample MGYA00521105_ERZ869995 | MGnify/ENA primary metagenome ERZ869995 (study PRJEB32232, sample SAMN07284959) | human gut metagenome | biome: human-associated habitat; material: feces | host: Homo sapiens | place: Tanzania | collected 2014-01-26 ...
ACACCTGTGTATATATTTGTTCCTTTGAAAATATCCGTCCTGGATTCTTTGCCAGCAAATATAATATTTCAAATTCATAATTCGTCAATTGAACCAGCTCACCATTACTTTCTACAGAACGATATTCCGCATTTATTTTTAATGCTCCGTAATCAAGTACCCTATTTTGTTTACCAGGCATCTCAGAGTATTTTTTAGCAGACAGAAAATGTAATAATTCATTTAATTTTTCTTCCTCATTTTCATCAAATGTTACAACAACTACCCTTCCCATTTTTATAAAAACCTTTCATATTCCAAATCTTACAAATGTAATTTTTATCTATTATTACATCTGTAAGATTTAAAGTCAAGTTTTTATTTCGTTGACAGAATAACCTTTTAAGATATATAATATTTTTATTACATTTGTAAGATTTGGAGGAATATCACATGAGCAATCTGCCTCAAATTTCAGAAGCTGAATTTGAAGTTATGAAAATCGTTTGGAAATACGCACCAATCAGCACCAATGAAATTACTGAAAAATTAACACAAATTTCCAGTTGGAGTCCTAAAACAATTCAGACATTGATTAAACGTCTCGTTTCTAAAAAAGCACTAACCTATGAAAAACAAAGCCGGGTTTTTGTCTATACTCCATTGGTCAAGGAAGACGAATATATTCGGCAGGAAAGTAATTCTTTTTTAAAGCGATATTATAATGGTAATATCACTTCTATGCTTGCCTCTTACATTGAGGATGATAAATTGTCTGAAGAAGACATTGCCAGCTTACGGAATCTTCTTTCCAATCATTAACCATGGGAGGAGCATATTTTGATATATTTTAGTTTTCGATTTTTACTCTGTAATGCCATCATTTGTATTTTTTTAGGTAGTTTACTGGGATTAAAAAATTTATTGCAAAGGCAATTATCCGCACGTATGCAATATAATCTTTCGATTATATTTCTTGCCGTTCTAATTGTTCCCTTTTTACCGATAAACTCTGCCCCATCTTCTATATCGTGGAGACATTTGCTGACAGCCAGTTCAAGTACCAATGGTGACATTCAAACCACTTTTCTTTCTGGTAATGGTTATAATTTGGATAAAATAAATGATTTTGCTGTCTCTGTCAGCACCCAAATACCAACTTTTATTCACACATTACTTGTATTTTTCTGGAGTATCGGTATATTCATAATGTTTTTTCTTCTCTACCGCTCAGTAAAACAAGTAAAAGCCTTACATAGTTCTGCTTTACCTCTTCAAAATGAAGAACTAAACGCTCTTTATATAGAATGTTTAAACGAAGTGAACAGCAAGCATACCATTCCGATTTATAGTACAGCATTTTTGAAATCTCCTGTTTTGGCTGGTTTCCTGCATCCTCGCATTTATCTTCCAATTCACTTGATTTCAGATTTTAACGCTGGGACTATAGGCGCAACCGATATTCGATATATGCTTCTTCATGAACTGCAGCACTACAAGCATAAAGATATTCTAATTGGATATTTGATAAATACAGTAAATGTTTTCTACTGGTTCAATCCCCTGATCTGGTATTTTCTAAAAAGAATACGTCAGGAACGGGAACTTGCCTGCGACAGTGCTGTATTACAATTATTGAAAGAAACAGAATACAAGTCATATGGAAATACACTGATTAACTTTGCCGAAACAATAGCTCTGTCTCCATTCCCTTTTACTATGGGAATCAGTGGAAATATAAAACAGTTAAAAGGACGCATTTTAAATATTGCATCATTCCACCAACCTACTTTTAAACAAAAAATTCGTGGATATCTTATATGCATATTCGTCTCTACTATCATCATTGGATGCATTCCCATACTTTCTGTTTATGCTTCTGATCAGACTGGCTATCATTTTGACACAACCGAAAAGAATATTACTCAGCTAAATCTTTCTTCCAATTTTGGGGACTACACCGGAAGTTTTGTTTTATATGATCAGTCTGCTGATAAATGGAATATTTATAATATGGATCATGCTTCCACACGTTTATCACCGAATTCGACTTATAAAATATATGATGCATTACTTGGCTTGGAATCTGGAATTATTACACCAGAACATTCCACTTTCACATGGAATGGAGAACCATATCCTTTTAATTCATGGGAAGCCGATCAAGATTTAACCTCGGCTATACATAATTCCGTAAACTGGTATTTTCAGGCAATTGATTCACAGGCAGGTTTTGAAGCCGTAAGAACATTTTTACAGACAATAAACTATGGGAATCAGAATACTGGAACAAATCTAAATCTCTATTGGACAGATTTCTCTCTGAAGATATCACCCATAGAACAGGTGGAATTGTTACAGGATTTCTATCAAAATAATTTTCATTTTGACAGTAAAAATATCCAGGCAGTAAAAAAAGCCCTGCTGCTTTCCACTACTTCTTCCGGTTCTCTTTACGGGAAAACAGGAACCGGGCGTGTCAATGGTAAAGATGTCAATGGCTGGTTTATCGGATACATTGAAACAGCGAATAATACTTACTACTTCGCAACAAATATTCAATCCTCTTCTGGTGCAACTGGAAGTCAGGCTACCGAAATAACAGAATCTGTACTTTCTAATCTTGGTATTTGGAAATAAATAAAGAGAACTGATAGCATAATTTCCCGTTATCAGTTCTCTTTATTTCATTCTTCTCTACTGATCAATTCTGCAAATTACCTAACCGGTACTGATACCTCGGTATATTATCAATACCATTATCTAAAATCCTGTTTCCAACATACTGAATCGTTCCATCATCCTGAATTTTCATCGTAAGTTCGTGTGTAATAACAGCATCATTACATACAACAGAATCACATACTGCATGAATTGTCAAAACAATGGTTCCATCTTCATTGTGCCTGACTTCTGTTACTTCCGGTAAAGACAAGCCAAAATGTGTTGGTGAATAATTACCACATCCCAATCGTTCCCAGATAAACATATTACTTTGTTCATCGTAGACCGCCCATTCTTTCAATTCTTCTTTTGTAACAGGAAGATATGTCATAATTACATTTTCGAACTCTTCTGCTGGAATTCCCACAACCTCTTTTTCTGCAGTAAATTTTTCTCCATATTTCATTTGATAAAAATATTCATAAAGCCCATTATAATCCAGCCCCTGCATATCCTCCGCATTCCAGTTAGAACATAACAGATTGTTTCCCTGATAACCAAATGTACTCACATATTTTTTTGAATATTCACGACACTCCTCACTCAAAGGCTTTACCCGGATAATACAACTTCCATCTACAATCTCTGTCACTTCCGGTGGTTCAGGTACGCATAATTCATAACAGAAATTCCCATTTTCAGTATATGCCCATTCTTTTATTTTTGATAGCGATATGTATGTAAGTGCAGGCTCTGTATCCTCACTCCAGATCATTTTTGCGGACATCACACTCATTTCTTTTCCATCATAACTATATTCTTTTCTGGTAATTCCACCATCTGTATCTGCTTCATATAAAATTACACTTCCTTTTTCTTCTTGTTCTGCAGATTTTAAAAATTGTTCCATCTTCTGATAATTATCCATAACAGAATAATGATCGGAACCAATGACCGGATTCCCATTTTGTTTGATAATTTCTTTCATCCGATTCATCATTTGCTCAGCAGTGTTCTGATCTGCTTCTTGTATTCCATTATATTCAGAATAAATATCTCGGATAATGCCCATAATTTCTTCACAATCGTTCACAGCTTCCTTTTTCTTGTCTTCATCGATTGGTAGATTATATCCCTTATCCGGATTTTCCATGGTAGTGTTTTTCTGATTCTTCTCATTTTTTACATCTGTGCTGTTTAACGATATCTTACTTTCACAGGAAGTCAGAATCATTCCTATACAAAGTACTAACAAAATACTTTTTCTTTTCATATTGCCCCCTAATTATTACTGTAATTCTCTTCCCACTCTTCTTCTGTTAACCTTGGCATATACCACCCTGCATTTGCATTTTGATCTGAACTAATTACCTTATTTGATAAATACTGGAAACTTCCGTCTTCCATAGGTTTTATCATCAATTCACTGGTGATTGCCTGATCTAACATTCTGATTTCCCATACTGCTTCTATCGTAAGTTTTAATGTTCCATCTTGTAATTTTTCATATGAGATAACTTCCGGATATGGCTCATATGGGAATTCACAATCATATAACCCTCGCGGTCTGTATCTAAAAGTTCTATTATCAGAGTTATAAAAAGTTCCTTTTTCAATCTCGGTATTACTAAATGGTAAATAGGTCTTTATAACCTCTTCAAACTCATCTTCTGGAACTTCATATTCTGCTCCACCATAATTTGCTTCATATGGAACTTGCTTTCCATATTTCATATAATACATTTTTTCATAAAGATCATAAAAATCAAGTTCCGTATAATTCTGGTTATCCCAATTTGTAATCAACAGATTATTAAGTGCATACCCCAACGGCATAACATATTTTCGATTCAATTCCCGGCATGTTTTATCTAATGGCTGCACTCTGAATCCAGTTTCACCCGGTGCTCCATCAAATCCCGGTGGGTGATATTCCTCCAGAAACAAGTATCCTTTTTCTGTATATTTCCACTCATATGCTTCATATTCATCATAATAATTAGCCTGTGGACTATTATCCTTCCATTTAACCTGACATAATCGAACATTTATCTTTCCATTCATTGACTCTAAATGATATTGTATAATTTCCCCTTCATCAAATACAACAACAATATCAACTGCTGCCTGTTCTTCTTTCTCCGCTGCTTTGCAAAATTCTTCTACTTTTTCACGATTGACCATATCAATCTGATTATCACAATCTACTGCCGCATATCCTTTCTCTTCCAGACAATTGATAATTTTTCTTTTCGCCTTTAATGTATTTAACTCCGCCTTCTCCTTCATATAAACAGACCGAAAAGTTTGCGCTGTTTTTTTTACTTCTGCATTCATTTCAGATTCTACGGTTTCTTTCTTTTCTTCTTTTTCCGTAATTCGATTTTGTCCGCACCCTGTAAAAACAATAAGAACTATCAATATCATCGCAAATATCTTACATATGTAATAATTCCCCATAAAAATTTTTTTATTTTTCAAAATATTCCTCCAATACGGTTGCATCCTTTTTAACAACATAACCACTTCCACCGATTCCTTTCACATTCTCAACCATACTGATAAGAAGAATTGGTTTGTCCACGCTTTTATCTGCCGTAAACACCGAAAACCACCCGATTTCTTTGCCAGAAGTATCTTCTTTCGTTGCCTTCAACTCGGCTGTCCCTGTTTTTCCAGCCAGCAAAATATCGTCACGATGTGCAGCATATCCGGTTCCTTCCGGATCATTTACAACACCTTCCACCCCTTGCATAATTTCTTCTACATTTTCTTTGCTAAACGCATTTTCTATCCATGTTTCACCGGATGCTTCTTCTTTGTATTTCAAATACGGTTTTATCATATTCCCTTCATTTAAAAATGAAGTATAAATACTTGCCAGATGTAATGGATTTACAAGAATCTGCCCTTGCCCATAACCACTATCTGCCAATTGTATTTCTGTTTCTATTTTATCTGTATTGGAATATGTTGATTCCTGCATCGCAATCTCAAACGGCATATTCTGATTAAATCCTATTTCATTTAAAGTATTCATAAAATTCTCACTACCAATTTTAAGAGCTGCCTTTGCAAAATAAATATTATCAGAATAGATAATTGCATTTTTCATAATAACCGGTTCATATTCATGAAGTGTTGTCACTTGATAAGATCCCCAAGACGAATCTTTCTGCCATGCCAAACCTTCATTTCCAAAATCTTCTTTTGGATCTATGCTTCCCGTTTTCAACCCAATTCCTGCCACAACTGGTTTAAATGTTGAGCCAGGACACCATACTTGACGAAAACGATTATATAATGGCTTCTTTTCATCTTCGTTTAATGATGTCCATTTCTCTGATGATAAGCCCCGTATAAATTCATTATTATCATAAGATGGGGTACTTACCAAAGCCAATACTTCTCCCGTATAAGGATTCATTGCGACAGAACACCCCGGATCTTCTTTAAACTGCTCGTATAATGATTTTTGCAAATCGGAATCTATCGTTAATCTTATATCCATACCATCTTCTTTAAAAATACTTGCAAGAACCTCTTTTACTTCCCCATCACTATCCAAAATCTTTATATCACAACCATCTTTTTCTTTTAATTGCTTTTCGTATAACTTTTCCACCCCAGATCTTCCGATTACACTTTCAGCTGAATATCCTTCCCCTGGATGATTTTCCAAATCTTCTGCTGTTACAGACTGTACATAACCAATTAAATGAGCTGCTGCTTCCCCTAACTCATAGGTTCTAACTTCCACATCTGATAGCATAACCCCTGGAATTTCCAAAAGTTTATTCTGACAATCCTGCTCCTCAAGTGTCTTTTCTTCTGGCTGTATTTTCATTAAATCTATTTCTTCTACTTTCGGAATAGTTTCAATTGGTACAAAAGAATCTTCTTTTACCCACTTTGCTGTGAGTTTGTTATTTATTGTTTCTACATCTATCTCTAATAACTCCGCTATTTTTTCAATAGATACATTCCTGTCTTCCAGCTTTCCCGGTATAATGCCAACTGATGTTGCTACTCCTTTTCCTGCAAGCATTTTACCATCTCGGTCTAATATTTCTCCTCTCTCCGCTTTTGATGTAGTAACACTTATTTTATCATCACTCTCTAAATCTGGAAAAATCAGGCTATCCTGCCATACTAATTTATATCCCTGTTTCGTCTTCTTCAGTTCCGCCATATTGTCAAATTGTATTGTTCCGGCAATTGTATTACATGATGTTTCATACGAAAGCGTAACTGTATCTGCTTTTTTCTCTTTCACAGCTATATGACTGATTTTAATGTCACTGACCTCTATTCCTTCGTATATCTTAGAATTTCGTTGTATGTATTCTTCTTTTGTCAGATAAACTTTTTCATCTGAATCTATCATAGTATACATTACTTCATATTCCTTTTTTTCAATATGGTTCATATATTCCACAAGTGTGTCTTCTGGTGATTCCGTTATCGTCCTTTTTAATAAAACACCTCCTGAAACAGCAATTACTGTTATAGCTACTATCAGCCCAAAAATCTTACAAGCGTAAGATTTTTGGATATTTTGCTTTTTTCGTCTTCTTTTCATAGATATCCCTTTCTTCTAATTTTTTTGTTTCTTAAATCTTACGCTTGTAATATTTAAAAGTCAAGTCTATTTTCAGGAATTGTATACTCCAGATTCACCATTAGACTATCACGCTTTTTCCCCTGCCTTTTAATATGCCGGGACACCGTATCCATAGATATTACTGCTTCCAAATGCATAATACTGAAGCACACATGACACATACTGCTTGTCCCCGTAACTGCTCTCCCCCATTTACATATTTTCCATTCATTATCAGATTCTACACTGGCTTTATTTCAGCAGTTTTTCGTAAGTAAAATTGGGTAGCCCTCTCCTATCCCTTGAAAACACTGGCTTTAACAGTAGGCACATCTGTGTATTGTGTATATTTTCTAGTATTAGAGTTCTACTTTCTCTTCTTCCAATGCAGCCTGTAACTGTTTTCTCAAAAAATGTCGAAAAAAAGTGTTGCAACCAGTATGATGATTACAACACTTTGTTCATTCTTATTGTTTAATTCTTTTTGTTGGACCCATTGATGCAAATACCACTTCTCCTATTGCTCATGTCTCCCCTCAAAACATTACATTTAGAAGCATATAACAAACTTATTTATTAATCTATATGTTATGACAACATATCTTTCAGACATGTACTTCGGTAGTCACTCGGTGATATTTTATATCTTTCTTTAAATACTCGGTTAAATGTTCTCTGACTTTCAAATCCACTATCCAGACAAATGTTTGTAATAGAATCACTCGTATTTTCCAAACGATGGCATGCATAGTTCAGCCTTGCATCGTTAAGATATTGATTAAAGTTTCTATGGAATGTTTTGGAAAAGAGTCTGGATAAAACATATTTGCTCACCCCCAGATCTTTTGCCATCTCTTCCAGCGAAAATTTCTTCTTAAAATTTGCTGATATATAGGAAACTGTCTGGTAAATAAGATCGTTGCTCCCCACATTACTCTTTTCTACCAAATTTAATTTTCCTATGCAGCGTGCCAACACAATTTGAAGATATGCCTGTGCAACAGTAATATCCGACTGTTCTGTCTCTAAAATTGCATTTATAACCCTATATACCTCCGGTTCAACCTTTTCCGCTTTGATGATTGGGTATTCAGGAGCCATGGATTGCATGATATCTGCAAATTTGGCTATCGTAAATGGCGATGCAATCAGATAAGTCGCTTTATTTACACCGGGTGTCAGTACCTGATAGTGATGAATAACATCTGGAAATACAAAGCCTATATCTCCTTTTTCCATATGGTATAGTTCCTGTCCGACACCAAGTTCTAATGATCCACTTGTTACACAAACGATCTCCAGTGCATTATGAAGATGTGGTTCAATATGTTTTGACTTCCTATTTATTGCTATAATCTCCTCTTTTGTGTCAACATATTTTAACTGCATGAAATACTCCCCTTTGCAACATTTGTCTATATCTTCTTTCGATTTGGCAAGCAATCCTTTTACACCTATCTTATAATCAACTTGTAAATAAGGAAAGGAGGAATTGCAAATGAGCAACCTAAAAAAATATCTGAATGACCTTTTAGTATTCTACACTGAATATTTTGAGCATCCTTACCATGTATAAATACTAAAAGGACTATTTTGTGAAAACTGAATATTTTCTTAAGGCCATTTCACAAAAATGAAGTGGTCCTTTTTTATTTTCAAAATACAGTTCTATCACTTTATATATAGAAAAAAGCACTGTCTCATCGAGCAACGACCAGACAACGCTTTCTCCTGTCAATTCTAATTTATGTCTGATGCATCTGTTACTTCATCTGCAGCAATTCCTTTTTCTGCTTTCAGTTTTTTATTTGCATCTTCTACATTCATTCTTGAAAGTACAAACATAATCAATACATCAAAGATTAACGGAAGCCAAAGATACATGAACTGCATCATATCAAGTGCAGACTGTGGCTGAGTTGCATTTGTTCCGACATATCCACTGAACTCAAGCATCCATCCAACAACAGCGGTTCCAATACCTCCACCGATTTTTACACCAAGAGAAGTACAAGAGTACATCGTTCCGTCAATTCTCTTTCCCTGCGTAAGATAAGTGTATTCAGAGCAAGATGCGATAACTGCATTCATATCTCCCTGCCATGGTCCCTGACCTAAGGCTGCAAGAGCTGTAAATGCCATCATCAGCGGAACACTGCCCATATATCCGGCAACAACAACAAGTGCTCTACCGATGACTGCTAAGACATAACCTCTTAAGTTCAGTTTATACATACCTTTCCACTTACCAACTAATGTCGGTGTGAAAATCAGGGCAATGATCAGTGGAATATTTACTGCCCATGCAAATTGTCCAAACAAATTCTTATTTTTCAGTACCCATGTCATGTAATAAATGCCAGCTCCAATCATGGCACCATATAACTGCTGTAAAATATATGTTCCACAAATCATCATGTAATATTTGTTTTTAACAAGAAGCTTGAATGCCTGTACCATTCCGTACTTTTCATTATCATCCTTTACTTCTCCTTCGTTAAGTTCTTCCTCAGGAAGTTCCTTAACAGAAAGTGCTGAAATCGTATTTACGACAAGACCAATGATTGCATAGATAATAGCAACCGTTCTCCATGCTGCAGCATCTCCACCACATTTATCTACAAATCCAACTGTAATTGCCTGAATCAGAAGACTTGTTGAAAACGCAAAAATAAAACGGTAAGATCCCATCTGCACACGCTCTTTGCTGTTCTTTGTAATCAGTGACGTAAGTGCTGAATAAGCAATATTGTTTGCTGTATAAAACACACCATTTAACAGTGTATAAGAAATAAAGAACCATGCATATTTAGCCGTTGTTCCCAAGCTGACTGGTACTGCAAAACAGCAGACCAGCGTAATGGCACAACCAATATATCCATATAGCATCCAGGGTTTCGCTTTTCCCATTTTACTGTGTGTTTTGTCAATCATTGATCCAAAAAATATATCCGTAAAACCATCAAATAGTTTTGATACGGCAATCAGGGTACCCACGACACCTGCAGCAAGTCCTACCGAGTCCGTCAGATAGACCATCATAAAAGATGTCAGGAACGCATAGACTACATTACCTGCAATATCACCTGATCCGTATCCAATTTTGTTATACCATTTCAAATACTTTTTTTCTTCCATCGAATTTCTTTGCTCCTCATCTTCATCGCACTTAGAATCTCAATATGGCTAACCGTATGATATCTAATTCTGTTTTTTTCTCTGATTTTGTCTGATTGCTCTGTATATCCGGACTTTACATTACAATCAGACTCTCTTTCCTTGTTTACGGGTTACATGAAACTTTATTATCCCTTTACATACGGTATCAGTGTAAACTGAAACCGGAATAATACATCATCAAATCGGTACTGCTCCAATACAACTGGACCACAACTATTAGAACCAATGCCATTTAATGCGTAGTCAACACAGAATACTACACTATCTGATTCTATTAATTCATAATTATGCGTTTTCTTCTCAAGTTCTTCCTGTGTATAATAAGAAGCATTGAATGAAAATGCCTTTTCTGCGGATGCCACAATTCCATATCGGCTGTTGTTAAGCTCTACATATTCACAATCATAATGGCTTCCATTTTCCTGTGGACGGATATAGTCCTCATGTAAATCCCCTACATCTGCCCGGTACAAACCGTGGCTCGCAGCCTGATGTTTATCACAATAACTTTCCTGTGGTCCCATTCCAAAGTATCTTACAGCTGAAAGTTTTTTATCCAGGAACATCCTCACACCAAATCTCGGAAGATCCGGGAATTCATCGTCTTTTGTTACTGCAATATCTGCATCAATCTTTCCAGCAGCTTCTATTTTCCATGTAATCGTCACATCAAGAATCTTCTGTACTGTCTCTGCCACAACGGAAGCATGGCTTGTAATCTTCACACCATGTTTTCCCTGCACAACCTCTGTCGTATAGGCTCTTGTGTAAGCCTTATCATAGTGGGCTTTCTTCCATTCAGACTTGATGTACATATCGTTATCTGTTGGAGCTCTCCAAATATTTAATTCCATCGGATGGTTCAAGTATTCCCGCCCTGCGAATTTCATCTCTGTAAAGAGTGCAGTACGTTTGTCTATGGTATAAGCAAATTCACGCCCCTTGATATGAATCTGTGTATCATTTTCATTTACCTGTAATTCAGAGTCCACTACTGTTTTTGGTATCCATTTCTCTGCAAGTTTACATTTTGTATCCTCTTTACTTACCTCAATTTCATCAAATCCAAGAATATGGTCTTCATCCAACAGTGGCAATTCTTTTTTCAGATGGTAAATAAGTTTTAAATAACATTTCCCATTCTCTGGAACATTGATCTTCAGGTTTGTTTTTCCTTCCCCGTGTGGTGCCACAGAAAACTCCGGAAGTATGCCTTTGCTGATCACAAGACCATCCTGTGTCAGCTCATAACTAATCTTCACATAATCTTTCAAGTCATCAAAATCCATGTAGTTATGAAGCACCAGTTCTCCGCTTTCTTTGTTATAGGAAATAACTCTTGCCGGGCGATAAACATTCTTGTATTCCAAAAGTCCTGTATGTACCGTTCTGTCCGGATATACTAATCCATCCATACAGAAGTTGCCATCATGAATTTCTTCGCCATGGTCGCCCCCATAAGCATATATAGTCTTTCCATTCTCAGCAGTTCCATGAGCAATCGCATGGTCACACCATTCCCAGACAAAGCCGCCGCACATTTTATCATTATCCTGAATCATCTGGAAGTAATCTTCAAAATCTCCAGGTCCGTTTCCCATGCTGTGACAGTACTCTACCAAAAGGAAGGGTTTGCTTCCATCTTTATCCAGATATTCCTGAATTTCGGAAAGCGCTGGGTACATCCGGCTGTACACATCCAGATTGCTGTAATCATATGTTTCATCATAATTACGGTATCTTGCACTCTCATATTGTGTGATACGGTCTGGATCAAAATTCTTTGTCCATTCCAGTGCTTTTTCAAAGTTGCAGCCATAAGCACTCTCATTTCCCATTGACCACATAACAATACAGAAACGGTTTTTGTCACGTTCCACCATGAGTTTTACGCGATCAACGATTGCCTCTTCCCATACCGGATCATCTGCAATCTTCTCATTCCATCGTTTGAACCGATTGTAATCGGTGTCTTCTTTTCTGTAGATCATAAATGGACCATGAGCTTCAATATCTGCTTCATCTATTACCATGAATCCATACTTGTCACACATTTCATAGAAAAATGGTGCGTTCGGATAGTGGCTGGAACGGATCGCATTAAAATTATGCTGCTTCATTAACGTAAGATCGGTTGTAATCTGTTCCGGATTGATTGTAAATCCAGTAACCGGATCAGAATCATGTCGATTGACACCACGGAATTTAATCTTCTGTCCATTTAAATAAATAACCTGGTCTTTAATCTCTATCTTTCTTAATGCAATGTGATCTACAATTACTTCATTCTCTGTTTCAAGAATCAGTTTATATAGATATGGATTTTCTGTATTCCAAAGTTCCGGACTTGCGATTTCTAATACAGCTGTTCCTTCTTCAGCAATACTTCCTAGTGCTACAACTGCTCCGTTTCTATCTTCAATCGAAATTTTTACATTTAACGGAGAGTAGAATTTCATTTCAATTTCTACTTTCGCAAGCATATCCTCAATTCTTGTTTTAATATGATAATCACTGATTGCCTGTTTTGGGCGTTTCAAAATGTACACATCCCGGAAAATACCACTCATACGGAATTTGTCCTGATCTTCCAAATAGGAACCATCACACCACTTCATGACCAGAACCGCTATGCTGTTCTCTCCGTCCCGAAGGAGGTCGGTGATATCAAACTCACTGGTCATATGAGAAACCTGGCTATACCCTACATAAGAGCCATTGATCCATACATAAAAGCAACTGTCTACTCCTTCAAAATTCAAGAAAGCTTTTGGTGCATTTTCATCTTTGTGATAAACAAAGGTATGTGCATATGTTCCACATGGAATATCCTGTGGTACATACGGTGGATCAAATGGGAACGGATACCTGATGTTTGTATACTGATGTGTGTCATATCCTGCCATCTGCCATACACTCGGAACCTGAATCTCATCAAAATTTTCTGTATCATAATCTTTCTCAAAGAAGGGTTCCTGAACATCATAGATACTGTTAAAATACTGGAACTTCCAAGTTCCGTTCAATAACTGCATTCGGTCTGACTCTTCCCTGTGCTCCACCAGGTTATCCATTCTTTTGGATGCCGGAATAAAATAGGCTCTGGCTGGCATTGTATTTTCATGCAGTACGCTTAAATCCTCATAATAACGTGGTACAATCATAAATAACTCTCCTTTAATACATATACATTTTTTTGCACTTTGTTTTTCCACAGCAAACCTTGTCTTTTACTTTTATGTTTACGCTTCTCTGTTTTGCTATATATATCTTATCCTAATCTGCAAAACATGTCTATGAATTGGATTAGACAAAATATGCACTAAATGATACAATAACAAAAAAAGGAAAAGAGGTGCTACCATATGTATATGAATACCGGTTATTTAAACCACTCCCATATGGATTTCAAAGACAAAAGTCGCCCACTGGTTGTAGGAAGTTGCGGTACTTACCGCCTTTCCAGCCATCCAAAGTTACCAACCTACCGTCCAAGGGGACGCCTGGATTATCAGATTATCTATATCACTGCTGGTTGTGGGCATTTTCATTTTGATAATGTAAATAATGAAACGATTGTTCCAGCCGGCAACATTGTACTGTACAGACCGAAAGAACTCCAAAAATATGAATATTACGGAGAAGATAAGACAGAAGTATACTGGATTCACTTCACAGGAAGCAATGTGAAAAATATCTTACGGCAATATGGATTCCCGGATAAAGAGCGTGTATTTCAGGTCGGAACCTCTATGGAATACGAACAGATTTTCAAGCGTATTATCATCGAGCTTCAGCGTTGCCAAGATAATTATGAGGAAATGCTTGTCCTTCTGCTCCGTCATCTTCTTATCATCTTTCATCGGGAACTGACCAGGGAACATATCTCGAAAAATGAATACCTGGATCACGAGATGGATAACGCAGTTACCTTTTTCAGTGAAAATTATAACCAGAATATTAGCATAGATGATTATGCTGCCTCACGTGGAATGAGTGTCAGCTGGTTTATCCGAAACTTCAAAAAATACACAGGTTCTACACCAATGCAGTTTATTGTGGGAATCCGAATTAACAATGCCCAGATGTTACTTGAAACAACAACCTATTCCATCAATGAAATTTCTAAAATCGTCGGGTATGATAATCAGCTTTATTTCAGCCGGCTTTTCCACAAGCTGAAAGGATATTCCCCAAGAGAGTACCGAAAGATAAGAAACAAGTTCTAAAATCCACAATTGTTGATTCCAGACCGATTCCCACCTGTCCGCCGTCAATGATCATGTCAATCGCATCACCAAGGTCTTCTTCTACATGCTCTGCCATGGTCGGGCTTGGTCTGCCTGATGTATTGGCGCTTGGTGCCGCCACAAAACCACCCGCTGCCCTGATCAGTTCCTGTGCGATTCGATCACTTGGAAATCTCACTGCAACACTTTCCAGTCCACCTGTTGTTTCTTTTGGTACGATATCTGCTTTCGGAAGAATCATTGTCAACGGTCCCGGCCAGTATTTCTCCGCAAGGATCTTCGCACCTTCCGGAATTTCTGTTGTAATCTGTGCCAGTTTATCCAATTCTGCAATATGCACGATCAGTGGATTGTCCGATGGTCTTCCCTTTGCAGCATAAATTTTCATCGAGGCCCGTGGATCCAGCGCATTCCCTCCGAGGCCATAAACGGTTTCTGTCGGAAACGCAACCAAACCGCCTGCTTTCAGAATATCTCCTGCTTTTTTGATGGCATCCATATCCAGGTTTTCACCTGTCATAGATACAACTTCAGCTCTCATATTATCTGTCTCCTCATTTATTACTTACCTGCACACCGGGAGACCAAAAATTCTCCCAGCATTTAACGATTGTTTTATTATAGTCTAATTCCAACGATTATACAAGAAGGCTTTTTATTTCACTTTTATGATATATGTCTGCCATTCTTCATCCTGGTAAACGACTTCTCCCAGTTTTTTTAACATATCATCGGATATGCTTTCCCCATTTTTTGCATCCACGCCTTTAGATATTGTTTCATCCAGTGCAAGTGCCTTAATTTCCGAAACATTGCCCCTTATACATGTGGGATGACATTCTTCCATAAGTTTCAGGCACAGGCTGCGTCTGTGGGAAGAAGAGG
>ERZ869995.61-NODE-61-length-15268-cov-6.396090_pt1 | contig 15268 bp, 31 predicted proteins | sample MGYA00521105_ERZ869995 | MGnify/ENA primary metagenome ERZ869995 (study PRJEB32232, sample SAMN07284959) | human gut metagenome | biome: human-associated habitat; material: feces | host: Homo sapiens | place: Tanzania | collected 2014-01-26 ...
CCGAAATTTTCCCCAGGGCGCTATAATGCGTGATTTTATACAGACTTGAACTGTTATGTAGGCCTCTAACCTAATAAATCTCGGGGACAGTATAAACTGCCCCCTTGAAATGCAACTAAAATTTTTCCATCCAGTAGGATATAAAATATATGATACTGGAGATCAAGATTACTATCAACATAACAATTATTACCACCAGCGAAAAATCGCTTATGTTATTTATATTTGTTACATTGTATAGTAAGTCAAAAAGTGGGAATGCTGAAATAATTATTAACACTATTGATACTAATAGCTCTCCATATTCTTTTCTCATAGGTATAATGCTATTTGTGATACCTCTTCATAGTCGTCTTCACTGACAAACCACGAATCGTTATCTACCGTTAAATAACTCTTTCTTGATCCCAAATCTACATCACTTAACGATAATACGCACATATCATCAGGATTTGCAGATTTATAATCTTTTAACTCTACGTTTTCATCACTACAATACGCTTTGAGTCTACGCAATGATGAGTGATGTCGTCTAACTTCTAGTTCTTCGTCAGACATTTGTCCATTTGCTCTACGTTTTGCCATAATTAAGGACTAATAAAAATTATTCCGTCTTCAATGCATGATAGTGGCTCTTCATTTAAATCCTTTGAATCGTTTACTCTTGGACAAGAGAAAGGACTGTTGAAGGTGCACCCATTGCAATCGTATTGACGTTTAGCCCTAACAATAATGCCATTTACGTTGTATATCCTGCCAGGACTAAGTTTTTTGCTCATAGTTCACCGATTAATTGTAGCTTGTACATTGGTTGCTTTACTGAGACGATTTGATAACCTTTACGAGTTTCTCCAACTTTTCGTAATACTCTAGATATTTTTCCAAGTTGAAATGTTCTACGTACAGTATTACCTTTACTAGCTAGTACAAAACATACAAATCTTGATGGATTAGCGTACAGTTTATCGTATACTGGAGATATTATATGATAGAATATACCTATTCCTTTTGTTGAGATAATTCTATCCATATCTTCTTTGCTAACCATAATCTTTGTAGTTTCTCCAACTTTTTCAAGACTTATTGATCTGTACATATAACACTTCCCGGTTACCACGTCTCTAACAGCAGTACACTTATCTCGCGTGCTACTTATTACAACCATTAAACCTCCTACATTTATACCACTTGGCAATATTTGGCGCACAACATCATTTGGTTGAAATTTCATTTGTGTACAAATTTAATTTTATAACGTACTATTGATGTGATTACACCATTTCTTAACCTAATGCCAATGTTTGGCGCAATAGAGAATTGCTTGCATGTGCTAATATAATCTACAACACTCTTTGAGATTGGAATAACCTCTGAGAATCCTGCTGATTTATCAACATATACAGCCATATACTTAACGGTTTTACCGTTAACACTTGGTTTCTGTACTATTTGCTTAATACATTCAACCTTACAAACCATTGTGTCGATTACAGCTTTTTGCTGTGCATGACACTTTGCGGTAACAAATAAAAGCATAGTTATAATAACTATTGCTATAATCCAACCAGCTCCATGATTGTCTGGTTTTTCACAAAGATTTGTCGTCATACTTTAATGTTTTGATACACAGACTTTTAAGTATTCAGAATCGTCGAACTTTTTTGCAGCTTTTGTTATTTCATCTTTATTGCCTGTAAGCAATATAGTTTTATTGCCATTGCAGTAAGAATCAATACTATCTTTAGCTTCTTTTAACCAAAAATCTAAGTTTGTTTTTATTTCTTTGACTGCAGGTAGTCTACGATTCTTGTCTACCCATGTTAACACAAGGTCATACTTTTCGTTATCTTCCGATTTGTACCAACTTGCCATATTACGCATGATTTCAATTGCGGCATTTGCAGCAAGTTCGGTTTCCTCAAGACCTTTCGTTGCTTTTATGTCGACTTCTTTGTTATCATCAATAATAATTCGTATCATAATCGCCTTAATTTCTAATGATTCTACAAATACATCCGACAGATTCAAGAGCATCTCCAATAGTCGCAATATAATTGCCATCAGGAGATTGAGATAATACTATATCATCATGCTTATCGGCGGCAGCTGCATCCACAATTTCCTTTGCTCTTTTTAAAGGAATATTTAACTGCTGTGAAAGAACTCTCGTTGTACTTAACCTATTATTATCTTCTACTTTGTCCAAGTATAAGTAATAAATAGTTTGTACCGGAGTACCATTAGCTTCTTTGTCGGCTACTGCTTCCTCCATCTCCATAGATGATACGACTGCTAACAACAAGTTAACATTATGTCTCATCTCTTTTGTGTTAGAACACTCTGATTGGATCTTGATCTTTCCATCATTCTGGATAGTAACATTCAACATACTTAATGAATCGTTATGAATTTGACACTTGTCTTACCAGCTCCTGGAACGTTTGAATGTTTGTTATTAATATAACTATTCAAAGTATTCTCAAGAGATTTGGCATTGACTTTACTTAACCCTGAAGAGAGGATCATTGTAGATCCTCCCTCTTTAGCAACTACCTTATAGTTAAGATACTCAGCATCAGGTTTTCCTTTTGCCGACTGTGGCTTAACTGCTTGGTTATGCGTCTGCTTTTGTTTCTTCTGGCTCATTAGCAATGAATGGTTTACAATCCAACTCAATGTTCTTGATAACCTCAGGCTCACTGAGTTTATCCTCCGCAATCTCACTGACAGTTGCAGCAATAGCTACCAAATGATTGAGATTATCAATACTATTAAATGTACCTCCAACCTCAACTGTTACATTGATAGTCTGCTCATCTGTCTCCTTGTTCTTCACAACACCAATTGCTGTAAGAATTGGGATCTGTTTCTTGAACTTGTTCTCTACATAAGATGGAGAATCAAGATCAACATGATCAGGTGACAATGTGCGAGACACCGTTACAATTACTTTGTTACCATCAGCATAGATAGCTGACTCAAACTGTGGGTACTTTTTACCCATTAATGCTTCGATAATGTTCATAATTTTGATAATTTAAAACATTGTTTACTTGCATAGGACTACTTCTCACCTATACTTGAGCTTTGTGTTCCATCTGTAATTCGGTTTCCCTTTGGAGGCTTTGGACTCCCTACGGCTACATTAAACACTTAGGGTTGATGCAACTCAACCCTTATGTTTTCTAACTAATTCAAAATAACAGTTATCTAAGTTATTGGCGCAATAACTACACCATCCACTTTGTTGATGTAAACCTATATTGCACATGTAACAATCTGTAAAACAAGATCTGTTTTTTACAATTCTAAATACATCTTTACAAATTGTAACTAATTGTCCTGGCTTATACGTTTTATGAGTACCAGATGTCTGTAGTGATTTCATAAATAATTTCAGATATAGCCATATTACTTTACAATTAGTTCATCTACCTTAGATTTTGCTTCCAAATAATCAACACCATAATCTGTCTCAAGGTCTGTATCCATGAGGTCAAGATCATGTGTGCCATCGAGAGAGTCAAGCAATGTCTCAGTACATTTATAGTACTGTTCATATGCTTTCAGTTTATTCTCTGCCTTAATATTTCTGCCTTTATAGACATTAATACTAAAACAGGATCCAATAATAGCGCCAATAACTGCTCCTACAAAGAACAAGTTTAATTGGTCCATGAAAGAATGTTTATTTTCATCCATAATTATATAATGTTTGATTAGTAATCACACATAATGGTATACCTATTCTCACGAACCAATATACCTGGGAAAGAAACCATAAACATAATAGTTGAGTGGTGACTGGACTCGAACCATGTGACTCACCTAAATGTTCACTAGAATGCCCTCACATATGCCCCCTGCATTTTAGGATGTGTGCATTATCACCACTATCCGTCTCTCCAGATTGTCGTAGAGTATCCGCAACCCTTATTGCATACGTTCTCAAGATCCTGTTGGATACTCAGCATACATGTAATACTACCCCTCTGTGTCCCACAATCGACATCTTATAGCTTTGCAAGTACTATAAGCACGTGTTGTAGTGCATGGGCTTGGGACCATGACTGCCACATTACTGTCTACGATACTATTTTATAGATGGTTGTATTGTAAGATAAACGTATCACTTTTGATATATTTATTATGCGTCTTATTTTGTCTTGCATTAAAAATATATCACTATCTTCACAGACCGTGATATATGTGAAACGATCTACTGCCTTGCCACACTTGGCAAAAACCTTCATTCTTGCGTATTGTGCAATTATTTAAGGAGTCTTTAATCTCGTATAACTAAGTATAATAGATCTCCATTAATATCTAGAGTCGCAATCCATCCTCTACCGACAACAACGTCTCTAATCATATCTTTGCATGGAAATCTATGATCGATATAATTTGTTCCTTTCATATTGATTATGTTTTTGTTAATAACGCTATATATTAAAACAGTCTATTTGAGCTGTTACGTAGGATTGTTCTGAAAAAGGGGTTTGGAGATTGTTTCGCCAATCTCCACCCCCCCCAAGTTACTCGGCTTGACCATACTCGAAATTATCATCGACCATATCAAGCATGCGATTTTTGAGTTTATTAAACTCGCTTTCTTCATCGTCAACATTTCCCAAATAGGTATTTGCCAAAGATGAATAGGTGTGCGTGCCGTCATTGATAGCTTTTTCTTTGCCGTCTGTCAGTTCGCTAATAGTAAAATCGAACGTGCTAAAACGTGCCTTCTTACCTTTGAACTTGCTAACCAACTTTTCCAACGCTTTTTCTTGCGTTCTCTCATCGTGCTTATCAGGTAGCAGCGAATCGAAATTGATTAAACATGTGTACGTCTTACCAACAGATGCACCAGCCTCTTCGAAATCAGCTAACGACAATAAATCCTCATCGTTATCATCTTTTGAACTTTCGGCGGCGTATGCAATACGCAGTTGTACTCGGAACGCGTCATTATCCTCATTCCACTCTTTGAGCTTATCATTGAGTGCAACATCATTAATAGTAGCAATTTGATTAATCTTTTTCATTGTGCTTTGAGTTTTGAATTGTGAATAAATTTGTTTTTGTCATGGGGGGATACCCCAATCCGAAAGTATATACCGGGGTGTGATTTATTGCTGTTTCGCGTCTTTGCACCTGTAAAACAAAAAATAAAAAAAACAAAAAAGCCGAGGTTATAGGCCCCGGCTAATAATACTAAATGTTCTATATACATCATTCATGAATTCTCTGTTAAACATTAAGAACAGAGTTATTTCATACGCTTTATTTGTTACGCATGGAAGATGCTTATTTTGCTCTGTTGGAATCTTCATCGTTTGACTTTTTCTCTTTTAATTTTATTATTTTCTAGAAATATTCGTCAGCAGATTTAGAATCATCTTGTGCAGGATCTTCACATTCTATTTCTTTTACAAGTATTTGCTTACCTCCTTCATGACCTCTAGGAACATATCCAGGACCAAGCGAATCTTGTACCATATCAGTTACTGTCTTCTATTTCCTTAAGTATACGTCTCCTCCAGGCAATGGATTCATAGCCTCTATACACTCGAAATTTACTATAAAATCAAGTATTTCACGAACATACATATGATTATCTTTGCTATACATTACAGCATCAACCCATGAATCACCTATCTTAAATCTACATACGCCTTCATAAGCGTATATATTCCCCTTGTATTTAAACTTTGCTACTGTACTCATTATTTCTTTAAACTAGCAAGCTTTAATCTAATTGATAATAACTTTCTATGAATGTTCTTGTCATTTTTAACCAACCTCTTTGCTATAACTATGTATTTAGCGAGCTCGGCAATAGGGATTGCAAGCTTTATTCCGATAAGAGAAATAGCAGCCCATAAAGGAAGAATTGTAAAGCATACGTACAAGAATATTACGGCGAACGCTATGTTTAACATCTTTACTGTAACACTTTTGGTATTCACAGCCTTTATTACCTTATCAAATATCTCCTTCTCCTCTTCGTTTAATTCTTTTCTAATCTCAGATATATCTACTAACATATTTTAATCTCCTATTTTTAAAACCTCCACCATTTGTCAGATTTCTTTTTTAATTCTTCAAAACATTCCTCATACTTGTTTTTCCAGTATTTAGTCCAGTCTTCTTGGTGTGCTAACTGTTGCTCTAACAGCTTTATTTGGGCATCTCTAGCCTCTAAAGCACTCTTGTTGCACTCTGTTGGTTTACTGTTTTGTACGAGTTTTTCGTAATCCTTTCTGTCTAGAATTACGTAATCCCTAAGCTGTCTAATCAATTGGACAAATTCCGTTTCCTTTATCTCCATCTGTAATACCTAATAATATTTTAGTTATTTCCGGGCTTTCTGATAGCATTTTTATCACCTATTTCGCTATCCCCGAATACTTCTATAAATTTGTAGAACTCTCCTTTTTCATCAAGCTGCAGTGCTAATTGTAGTATTTGTCTCGTTGGATTCGCTTCCTCCCCTAGATTCTCCATCTCCTTCAATAGGTTCTGATACGCATCCCTCTGTTCCTGGCTCATTTTCTCTTGTTTCTTCATCTTTTATATCGTTTAAGGCGTTTATAACTTCAGCTTTGGTAGTTTTTGTTTTAGACTGCTCAATAAGCTTTTGTATAAGTTCGTCTCTATGGGGATTACCTTCTTTCTCGTACATATGCATGAGGATCGCTGTGGCATTTGCAAACTCTCTAGAGTTTTTGTCAAGCGTGTCTATAAGTGCCTCAAGTTCATAGATTGAGTAGTTCCCTGGCTTATGTAAGAACTTTCCGTCTTTATCGTACAAATTGCTATATTTACTAATTTTTCCCATTGTTTTTACTCTCTTTAAGTATTATCCAACATGCAGTAGTAGCTACTATTGGAAGTATTAAAAACACGAATATTATATCAAATGGATTCATCTTTATCTGGTTCGTAAAATCCTAATCTTCTACCGTTTTTCTCGGCTTTTTGTATTATTTCTGCCGCTCTTAAATATTCTTTATCTTTCGCTATTTCGCTCAGCATGGGCTATGTATTTCGTGCACTCTTCCTCTACAATTTCACCATCGTCGTTATGTGTTAAGTGAGTATATTTCATCTTTGATCTATTGAATTTAAATGCTCTAAACGCTTTATCTCGCTCCTATTTATCGTCGTATCTATGTATGTATTTCATCATTTGTGTAGCATTTACTGATCCTGCTACCCCCAGATTACATAGGTTTTTAATAAAGCTCATAGCTCCATCTTCGCCAAATTTATGCTTTAGCATACTATATTCCTTAAGGCTCTTCTAGAACCATTGGTTATCAAGGTCATATATCGGCTCCTGTTCTACAATATACGCTATGTTCACTGGTACTCCATGTATAAAGAAATATTTACACTATTCTGTACACGGTTTATTCTAGTATTGTAGAGACAAGAAGTCGGCGTAATATAGTACAGCACTCATCTCAAACTAATTCATCGTTTACTTGCTGTTTTGTTTACACACTCTGTAAAGTACCCAATTAAGTATGCGAATACTTCATTTGTATCCTCTGTTAGCTTTATATGGCAAGCCTCAAGTACGTCTACAGCTGCATGAAACGATTCATGAGCAAATGTATTTATATCTTCCCCTGTGTTCTTTAACTTGTTTATTACTATGATCTCACAGTCTTCATCAACCTCTTTATCATATGCTCCTCTAACAGTATAGGCTGTATAATCTGCCCATTCATCATCAATTATAGACGTATCATCGCATCTAAAGCTAAATCTTTTATCTACTACAGACTTATCTGGGTTAAGTATAACGAATAAGTTAAACCCGTATACTGTGTTATATTTATCTATTATACACTTCTTCTTATCCATATTATTATTAGTCTTACAATTATTATTAAGCTTATATATAGCTCTACTATAGTTGTATAGTCTTACTATACTGTAATAGCTGTACTACTAAAGTAGATCTCCTAAAGAGAATATATAAGAGAAAGGGTTCTTGGTCTGACTAACCCCCTACTATCCCCCTAACGTAAAAAAGCCTAAAAAGTTGCATATTTGCAAGAAAAATGCTATTTCAACAAAATTTATACACCATTTGCAACCTTTTTGAAAATTATTTCGTTATGGCAGCGTAAAACAATAAAAGCAATTGGATATGACAAAGATTTTAAAGGTTATTAAGCCTTTCTTCGTAATGGAGAATGGTGATACATTTGAGTACAACGCTGATACAGATCAGTACGAAAGTGTATATAACGAAGAGCATAATAGCTCAAACGAAGACAATTCAACGGTTGTTTCTTCTTATAATTCTGTTTATAGAATCTCAAAGGAATATGCCAAGATGCTTCTCGATAACGGGTATGTTGAGGAAGTTGACGAAAAGAAGAGATTCGTAAATATCTTTGACGAGATCGACAATAAGCTCTCAGAATACAACGAGGAGCTTTATAATCTTAGCAGAGGAAACAACGAAGATACTCCTCAGTGTTTGCTTGTTGAGAAGGAGACAGTATTGAGAAACATGATTAAATTACTTGAGTACCTTAAAGGATTGAAGAAGTAATATGGATGAGAAGATGATAGATCAGACCCAGTTGGCTGAAGACTTGAGCTCAAAAATAAAGTATGAGTTCAGACAGATGTTCTTGGTAAAGCCGCTTGAGCCTGTTAAAGTTAAGAAGAAGATCTCCGAACCTGTGGCTAAAGACACTAAGCCTAAGAAGGATAAGGATGGGATCGAGGCAGTTGATTATGATGAAGTAAAGACAGAGATTAAGGAAGTTGATTCAGATTTCTCTAGAGCCGTTGTACTTAAGTTGCCATATGAGTATACACATCCATATGACGATGAAAAGATACAGCAGATGCCTATCAAGGTTGGAGATATCGTTATATATAGATCATCTAGAGGTGCTATGTATTTCGATTTGCTTAAGGACTCTCAACTCGTATCACTTTACGATATTGTAGCAACTGAAATAGTAGAGAAGTAATGAATATAGATAAAGTTTGTAGATAGATTGGACGTACATTGAACGATGACCCAGAGCTAGTAAAACAAATAGTTATGCATTAGTTTTAGTTCGTAGTCGATGTTATGAAAGATCAAGATGATACTAGAGACGTATTAATAAACAAACTATTTAGATTCAAGCTTAAGAGTAGATTTAAAGATAATAAAAATAAACCATTAAGCCCATATGAAAAAGATAATAAACATTGATCGCAAGCCTATTGTTGTTGATGTAGAAACAGCTGAGGTTAAGGCGATCGAAAGATCTGCAAGAGGAATTGACGACGTTTACGTTGTTCCAGAAGATGCTCATATAGAGTGGACATCTAAGTTCTTCCCTAATGAGACTATTGAGGCAGATGTAAAGAAAGATGATATCCTTATCACATTCTACGATAGAGATCTTGGCGCAGACTTCGTTATAGTTAAGTCTGAAGATTGGTTGAAAGCCCTTAATAATGCTAAAGAAGCTGACCAGAAGAAAAAGGAAGAGTGGGCAGCTAAGCAGAAAGAAGGTAAGTCAGACGCGCTTCCAGAAGTAGGAGATGCTTGTTGTAAGTCATGTTAATATTTAAGTTATGAAGAAAGCTATTAAAAAGACAGTTAAGGTAAAAAGACCTAAGTATGTAATCTCTATGCTTGACATTGCTAATGCAAACGATGTTACAGCATATTTCATTGGTAAGAAGGTTTCTCTTGGTATGAAGATAACTGATTGTGATTACGATACAATCATATCAATCTTTACAGATTATTTGCTCGACGAGCTTTTGCCAGAGAATCTCTCAGCCATAATAAAGGATGGTGGGGTTTACAGAAGATGTACAGCTGTACCAGCAGAAGAGAAGGTCAAGAAACCTTGGTACAAACGCTTATGGAATTGGATTACTCGTACTAAGTAATCACCTTTAGAGTCTATTAGTCAAACGGTAAAGACGACCCGATACAAAGGGAATAGTTAGCAGGTTCGACTCCTGCATAGACTCCTTTATTTTTTTTGAGAAATTTAAATTCGACATATTGTAAGATTTATAAATTATAAGCGGCGTCCCTGTGCGTACGCTATAAATAAAAGGCTACCATGGTAAGCTGACACAGGGACCCAATACTGGTTGTAAGTCCAGCTAAAACTTATAAGAGTCAAAGAAAACGGGCGAATATACAGTTCACCGAGAGGTTTCCGCCATTTCTGAAATCTCTATAAACTGGGACATCCGGGCGAAAGAAAATCTTTCTGCCCTAGCAGCGCTCGGAGCTGCAGGATCCAAATGGCGCCAATACTGGTTCTACGTAACTCCAGCTAAAGGTTACGTGCTTATCGCGGGATGGTGAAATGGTATCACGTGTGGCTCATAACCATAGATTGCTAGTTCGACTCTAGCTCCCGCAACAATATTGCCCATTCGCGTAACAGCTAGCGCGCCGGGCTCTTTTGTCCAATGAATAATTGAATATATATAATAATGGAAAATAAAATATATAAACTCTCAGACGAACAGTTTGTTGAGTTACTCAAGAAAAGTTCAACAATATCTGAAGTGTTGTTTAAACTTGGTTATACAGTCAAAGGAAACTCTTGGGGATACTCCCAAGTAAAAAGAAGAATGGATGATTTGAATTTAGATTATTCTATATTTAAAGGTAAGTCCGCTGTTATAAAAACAAACAAGTTAAACAATGTAAAGAAAGAAGATATACTAAAAGAAAATTGTAAGCATCAGCGTATAGTATTAAGAAGGTATATAATAAAAAACAACTTAATTCCATACAAGTGTGCAATATGTGGATGTACTGAGTGGCAAGGTAAAACGTTAAGTTTGGAACTTGATCACATAAATGGCATAAACAACGATAATAGATTAGAAAACCTTAGGTTTTTATGTCCTAATTGTCATAGCCAAACATCAACATATGGAAGCAGAAATCAACAGCTTAATAGTTCTGAGTACGATATTTCTGACGATCTAAGAAAGATGGTTGAGGAGAAGTATAATGAAGTGAAAAGCGTTAAAAAGGTATCGTCTATACTTGGGATACGAAGATGCGTTGTTACAAAAATAGTTAACGAATCAGGTCAAAAGCATTCTAATCAGAAGTATATAATAAGGTATGATAAAGATTGGAACGAGATTGCAAGATACGGTTCTCTCGTAGAAGCTGCTAAAGCTTTAATAGAAGCTAACGAGGTTAAGACTAAGAGAGTAAAGACTTGTACTAGAACCATAATGTACAATAAAGATAATTTTTGGTTGAACAGTCATTGGAAAATATTGGATGGTAGCGGGATAATAAATAATCCGCTATTAGAACCTTCTCTAATTGACTCGGAAGACACTGTTGACGAGGCGCAAGCGAAAGCAGCGTGACAGACTAAACGAGAAGGCTGACCTTAGGGTTGGATGCAATAGTCGAGCTATGAACCCCGGAGGAGTGGGGGCAGCACCTACATGGGCGACAATAATAAATATTAAAGAATACTATGGAGTTAAAATTTAAGAGACTTGAGGATAATGCTATCCTCCCTATTCGTGGCACAAAAGGTGCTGCAGGAATTGATTTGACTTGTACTAAGATTGAAACAGCTCTTAATGAAGCAAATCAGCTAATGTTGGTTTACCATACAGGATTGGCAGTTGAGATTCCTGCCGGATATGTTGGTTTACTTATACCACGCTCTAGTATTTGGAAGAAGTCATTATGGCTTACTGATAATGTCGGTGTTATCGACAGTGACTTTAGAGGCGAGATCGTAGCATTTATGAAGGCTACAACTGATACTGTTCCTGCTATTTATAAGCAGGGTGAGCGCTTCTGTCAGTTAGTCATCGTTCCTATACCAGAGTATACAATCACAGAAGTTTCCGAACTTTCATCAACAGAGAGAGGTGAAGGTGGATTTGGTTCTACTGGCACAGGAGCTGAAAACGAATGTAGCGCAGCTACGGGAACTCAGTCACAGCTTAAGGAACAGGTTGAGTCCGTACCAGAGCCAGCGGCGGCACAAGATGGTGCTGAGGTAAGTGAAGGATAGGCCTAATTCGCTTACATAAAGGGGATTACCGAAAGGTAGTTCCCTTTTACTGTTTAAACACATATATCAAATTAGACATTATATATAATGAAGAAAAAGTTTATTAAGACACCTTTGAAAGGTGTTTATGTACATGGCGCTAAAGATGTTGGTACAAGAACAGTTAACCTCTTGATGGGCGAACATGCAGGCGAATACGTGCGTGGTGATATTATGGATGCAAACGCTGTAATCCAGGCATTTGACGAGCTTAAGGGCAACGTTGATAGCGAACACGATTCTCTTGAAGAAGTAGTAGATGAACTCCATAATCTTAGAGACGCTACAGATCAGAGCTTTGAGGTATTCTAGGAAAAGGCAGAGGAAGAGACTGCTAATAGAATCCAGGGTGATAAGACTCTTGATGAGAAGATTGATCAGAAGGAGAGTGAGTCAAAGGAAAGAGACAATGTGCTTCAGTAGAACATCGATACAGAGAAGCAGGAAAGAGTAAACGCTGATACTCAGCTTCGTAATGATCTTACAGCTGAAGTTAATCGTGCTAAGGCTAGAGAGAATGCTCTTGATTCAGATATACAGGCTGAGGCTACAAAGCGCGAGAACGACGACAATACAATCAAAGATAATCTTAATGCTGAGGTAACACGTGCTACAGCTAAGGAGAACGAGATTAAGGCTGAGGTAGATGTTATTAACGGAGACTCTACAACTGAAGGTTCATTCAGAAAGGCTATTGCTGATGTAGTTGGTGCAGCTCCAGAGGCTTATGATACATTGAAGGAGATTGCTGATAAGCTTAATGAGAACGATGATCTGCATGCAGCTATTAATGATGCAATTGCTACAAAGGCTACTACAGTTGCCCTTAACGAAGAGATCGCAAGAGCTAAGGCAGCAGAGGCAGAGAATAAGGCTGAGATTACAGCAGAGGCAGCTAGAGCAAAGAAAGTTGAAGGTGATAATGCCCTCGCTATTCAGAATGAAGTATCTAGAGCTACAAATGCAGAAGAAGCTATTAATGAAGCTGTTAATACAGAGGTTGAGCGTGCTAAAGGTCAGGAAGCATATCTTCAGAACCTTGTAAATACTAAGGCTGATACTACAGCTTTGGAGGGCGCTAAGACAGAGCTTGATAATAAGCTTGCACAGAAGGCTGACACTACTACACTTAACGAGCAGGTTGATGCGCTGAATACTGCTATTAGTGCTAAGTAGGATGCTGGTAACTATATCCCATATGATGATCAGTATGAGCAGGCTTATGTACCAGATAGAACTTTAAGAACAATAGGTAATGATATTGAAGCATATAGCGATGCCAGTGGAAATAATCGAAGCGCGTTATAGCCGGGCAATATTCTTGTTGAAAAAGATGGGTATACTGCCAAATTAAATACTGAAGGTTTAACTATACGAAACGCCTACAAAGATATTTATATCGACAAAGGCGGTCTCAGAATATTTGATTCTACAAATGGTAATGTTGATCTTATCATTTAGAAATAGGGCATATCGTTAAAAGACGGAGATAATAGACATGTATTAACCTCCAATTCAGGAACCATAGATATAACAGAATACGCGCTTAAGGCAGAGCTCCCTACTGTTCCTACAAAGGTTAGTCAGCTTGCGAATGACTCTAACTTCATAACAGCTGCTGATATTGATTTTACTCCATATGCTACAATAGAAGCATTGACTGCAGTAGAGTAGAAGGTAGCAGCTAATACTACAGCTATTACAAACATTAATAAATCAAGTGGTATTCCATATGATACTAGTATAACTGATAAGTATTAGACAGACAAACCTCTTTATATAGATTGTGGTAGTGGTCATATGGCTTATATTAACCCATATAGTGGTGTTAAAGTAGCTAATAGCGACACTTCTTATGTAAATATAACTCCTAGTGTAATGAAGCTTTCAGACGGAAACGCCTCTTGTGAGATTAACGAATATCTTGGCGGAATACAATGCTTGTCAGGCACTAGTGATGATAGCAATGGTTTTAAATTAAGTTATAGTGGTTTGCGTATTGGTAAAAAATCCGATATAGATACCAATGATGATATGATATCTATATCTGCTCCATTTGGCAATGTCACAAGTTTATTTGAAGTAAATCCGCATAATGGCATAACGATGTAGACAGGTAATTCGATAATAGCATTAAATTTCAATGGTGTAACTCTACCTATGCGTGACCCTAATCGTGTACTAACATCATTTGGTACTACTATTGATATATCTCAGTATGCAAAGAAAACAGATTTACCGAAAATGCAATTTGTAAGTTCTTTACCAGAAACAACAGATAGCAACACATTATATTTTGTTATATGAAAATAAATAAAATTTATATAGGAGACAAACATCCTTCTGAAATACATCTTGGAGATAAAGTTGTAAAAGAAGTGTGGCTTGGTGACGTTATCTTATACGGAGGTTCTGATGACGAAATACAAGATAATACAATTTATTGGCAAGGTGCTAATTCTATAGAAATAGGTAAATATGGCAGCACTAAAACTAGTTTTAGTGCTGATGACCAAATGTCTACAATAAATGGAGAAGATTATTTTAAACATTCTCCAACATAGTAGTTTGGTCCATCATTTTATTCATTTTCAAATGGATCATTTTCAAAGATATTACTGAACATAGATACTAGTGCTCTTACTTCTATGTATGCAATGTTTGCAAATTGCGCAAATGTAACTAATATTATATTTAACATAATTGATACATCTAATTGCCAAGAATTTGGATCAATGTTTTCTGGCTGCTCAAAATTAACAAATATTGATGTATCTGGTTTCAATACAAGCAAATCACTTGAATTTGAGGGAACATTTAATGGTTGTTCTTCATTGACTTAGTTAGATTTAAGCAAATGGAACGTTTCTGAATCTGATACATTTCAAAATATGTTTTTAGATTGTTCTTCTTTAAAGACATTAAATCTAAGTGGATGGAGTTTTAAGAACTTCGTAAGTGTAGATGGCATGTTTGGAAACTGCTCAAAATTAACTACAATTATAGCAAAAGGTTGCGACAGTAATACTATTGCAAAAATAAAATCAGTAGCTCCACAAGGATGTTCAGTTACACAATAACTAATTGCTAGGTCTTAACGAAAGCATGACGGGGTTCACTACCCCGCCTAGCACAACAGATTCTACCATGTATTACGGTAGGACTTTTATCACCCC
>ERZ869995.65-NODE-65-length-14863-cov-5.172596_pt1 | contig 14863 bp, 17 predicted proteins | sample MGYA00521105_ERZ869995 | MGnify/ENA primary metagenome ERZ869995 (study PRJEB32232, sample SAMN07284959) | human gut metagenome | biome: human-associated habitat; material: feces | host: Homo sapiens | place: Tanzania | collected 2014-01-26 ...
CTGCTGCTTCCGTTGGAGTCGGTGTTATCGGTTCTTCTGTAGGTATCGGCGTTGCCAGCGGTTTCACTTCATCTTCTGTATAGTATCCATTATCGATCAGAATTTCATAATTCTCACCATCGATCAGCTGTGGATCACAAAGATAGCTGGCTATGATCTTAATTCCATTATCATACTGTTCATAATCATTCACTTCAGGATCATCTTCTCCATGAAGATAAACATTCACCATATCTTCACACTGATCTGCAAGCTCTCTTCGATCCATAAAAATACTGAATGTCTGTTTTCCTTCCGCAATTCTTCGAACTCCCTCTGCATCACATCCTGTTCCTGAAATCAATGGCCAGTCTTCTGTCCCAGGAACTGCTCCAGACTCTTCCAGTGCTTCTTCTGCCCCAAGTGCTGCATTATCAAATCCTGTACAGATAATATCCGGCACACTGTCTTCCTGATAAGCATCTGTCAGAATATCTGTCATTCTTGTTTTTGCAAGATCTGTACTCCAGCGAAGAATCCCGGTATCCTCAAAGGATAGCTTTCCTGATCTGCATACCAGTGTTCCTGCATCAAAATACGGCTGCAGAACCTCCATTACGCCATTATAAAGAAACAATGCCTGTGTATCATCCAATGAACCCATCAGGAATTCTATTGTACGTGATTCTCCGGCTTCCTGTACCTTATCCAGTTCTTCACTGTCAATAATCTGTTTTGCGATCGTCTGTCCAATCTGGCGTCCCCCAAATGTGACATAGTATTTAACAGCGTTAGTATTCATAATCAGATCATCATAGGAAAATACGGGAATCTCTGCATCTTTCACAGTCGTCAGCACATCACTGAGTCCATATGGATCTACCGGTGCAATCACCATGGCAGACACATTCTCTTCTGTCATCTGCTGAATCTGAGATACCTGTTTGGAGCTGTCACTGTCCGCATAAAGAATCACCGGCTCATATCCATCTTCCTGAAACTGTATTTCAAGTTCTTTTGCGTCCCTGCTCCAGTTTTCGTCATCCGGGAAAAATATCGCTATTTTTTCTTTGTCTTCTAAGGAATCTTCTTCTGTATTTTCTGTCTCTTCCTGATCTTCTTTTTTATCTGTTTTCTCCTCCAACATTTTTATTGAATTCAGGTAGTCTTCTTCCACCGTGCTGAGTGTTCGTGCTTTATATTTTTTATACTCGTCCGTTGCTTTATCAACAGCCTGCTTGTGTGATATACTTCCATTCCCCTGCAAAAGCTGTTCCCCACTCATTGTCAGAATCCGATCCAGATGTTCGGCCCAGTCTCTCATTGTCATAGCCTGTTCGCGTTCTGCCTGACGTTCTGCAAAATCAAGGTATCCAGATACCAACTGTCCCATTGCACGCAATTCTTTTTCAGATAAATAATTCTTTGCAACTACCGCTTCCTTTAAGGTTGGCTGATTGCCTTTAAAAGTATTTTCCATCAGTAGCAGTGTAGGCAAATTTTGCCCACACTGACTCTTTTTCTAACTCTCCCTCTTTAAAAATATTTCTGACATGTTTTCCAATCACACTACGATCTCTCTGAAACAATTCTGCCATCTGATCAATAGACAACCAGACTGTATCACCATCAAAAGTAGTTTCAACTTTCGTCAGACCATCCTCTGTCGTATAAATAATCATATCTGCTTTTTCTTTGTTCATAAATTAATTTTCCTCCAAAATCAGATATATTATCAACTTAAAAAATAAGAATTCAACATAGTCACTATAGCGAAATCATCATTCCGCATCTTTACCATTTATAATACGGTAGTAATCATCCATATCCACGATGAGTTTTACCGTGGCATCTGGTTTTCGTTTGCCCAAAAGGCACACTGTCTCGTTTTGTGTATCATTGTCCAAACTTAATGTAAACTCTTTTTCTATAATCGGCAACTTAAATTCTATGGATTTCAGCCACTGACCATTCTCTTTGCGTTCTTCGTAAATCTGCACATTATCCACTAACTGCGACAGGAACTCCCGTTTCTCAGCTTCGTTCATTTGAGCATACAATTTATCAAAGAAAATGAGTGCCTTGTAAATGTTATCCCCTGTAATCTTATCTGCCAGCAGAGAGCGTTTCTTAGCCTTTGCAGATACCAGCAATTCCTCTGCTTCATCTATTTTATCATAAGTCTTGTACAAATGGTTCTCTAAATCTGTTTTTCTTCGCTGATAATGCTTATCCTCATAATCAAGAGAATCCATATCTGATAAAATAGTATCTTTGTTATGATATAGCTTTCTTAATTGTATTTTATAGTTTTCTATTTCCTAATCTAATGCACCAGTATCTACTTCCATATTTATTTTGTTGCGGATTAAATCCGAAAATTTAGGATTACTAACCAGTTTACTAATCACCTCTGCAATAGAAGCATCCAGCATTTCTTCATGCACCTGTTTTTTGTAATCACATTTATAACCTCTGGTCATGTTTCTGTGTTTGCAGCCATAATACTAAAAGTCCTTATAGTTGCTTCCATCCTTGCGTTTCTTAATAGACTTGTTGCCATACATTCCTGCACCGCAAACAGGACATTTCAAAATTCCTGATAATAGATGAATCTTTTCTCTCTTGTCACGATTGACCTTTTCATACTTTTTAGCCTGTGCCGCCACCTTGACCTGCGCCTGCTCCCATACTTCTTCTGATACAAGAGCTTCGTGCAGACCATCTACTAACAGATAATCGTCTTTCTTAACCTGCCTATACTCATTTCTTGTACCATGAACCTTTTCTGTCCTTCTTCTTCCATAAGAGATTTTGCCACTATAAACCGGATTCTGTATAATCCTTCTGATAAGAGCAGCATCAAATAACGGATTTTTACCATTCTGTCTGGCTATCTTATGGATTCCATGATTTTCAAGATACTTTGCAATTCCATTTGCACCCAAATCCGTATTTACATATTGGTCAAATATCACTCTGATAGCCACTGCCTCTTCCTCATTTACTTCCAGTTTTCCATCAATGAGAGAATATCCATACGGTGCAAAACCACCATTCCATTTACCTTCCCTGGCTTTCTGCATCCTTCCTTCCATTGTCTGAACACGAATGTTCTCACGTTCAATCTCTGCCACTGCTGACAGAACAGATATCATAAGCTTCCCGGCATCTTTGGATGAATCTATTCCGTCCTCCACACAAATCAGATTCACACCAAAATCCTGCATTACTTGTAATGTTGCAAGTACATCTGCCGCATTTCTTCCAAATCTGGAAAATTTAAATACAAGAACATAAGATACTCCATCTTTTCCTGACTTAATATCCTCCATCATCTGATTAAATGAAACTCTTCCCTCTATTGATTTGCCGGATTTTCCTGCATCCTACTCATACTCACCGGCAATTTCATATTCATTATAGTCGCAGAACGCTTTCATTTTTGTTTTCTGTGCATCCAAAGAATAGCCATCTATCTGCATGGTTGTCGAGACACGGGTGTATAAATATACTTTGATTTTCTCTTTCTTCAATTTACATATCACCTCCAGGAAGTGCCGAAACTGCCGACAGATTGATACTGGCTAATGTATCCATCTGCCTGATTGCCAAATTTCTAAGCAATATAAGTCTTTCTGATTGAGGTTTCCCCTGCTCAATTAAAATAGCATTATAACTTTCCATATTTGCCAACACCAACAACTGATTTAAATTTGCATCATCACGCACATTCCCCTTTTTACCCGGATTATTATTTTTCCATTGCTTTGCAGTCTGACCAAATAACGCAACATTTAAAAGATCTGCTTCACTGGCATATGTATAAGCAATCTGCTCCGGTGTCAGCTCTGGTGGAATCAAATTTTCCTTCACCGCATCCGTGTGAATACGGTAGTTCACCTTTGATAAAGCCCTGTTCAAGTTCCAGTCCAATGAAAGTCGACTATTTTCATCTTGTTTTAACCTGCGGTAATCTTTCATAATATACAGTTGAAATTCCGGAGAAATCCATGTAGCAAATGCCATTGCAATATCGCTATGTGCATAAGTTCCTCCACCATATCTGCCTGCTTTTGACACTATTCCAATAGCATTGGTCTGTTCAATCCATTTGGTTGGCGTCATAACAAACCTGTTTAATCCTGCCTCACTTCTAACCGCCTCGAATTGCACACGGTTAAAATCTGGATTATGAAGTTCTTCCCAAACAGCCAAAAACTCAACTGTATTTCTGTTTCGCATCCAGTTCTGAATTACAAATCTGGGATCATTATCATTTCTATATTTTGCAATATCTGTCAACGAAATATATTCATTTTCAAAATCTTTCGTGTAAATCCCAATATCAATTCCTTTTGCGTGAATAATTTCCCTAACTATTTTATTTGCCATCTCTATTCCTCCACCATGTTCTCCATCTGTTCCAACTTCTGCAAAGCTTTCATATACGCCATCAATCTTTTATACTGCGCATCTCCAAGGCTGTGAATCTGCTTTAAAATCTTAATATCCGACCTGGTAACTTCATAATCCATATCTGCATCTTTATATTCCGGATCAATTCCTTTTCCAGTCAAAAGCTGTTCGGGAGTGATCTCCAGTGCATCACATATAGACAACAGACAGTCCGCTTTAGGATTCGTCTTTTTCTTCTTCCAGTCACTGATGTTACTTGTTGCAATCCCAGTCCTTTTTGAAAGTTCCAACTGCGTTATATTCTTCTGCTCCATCACATAAAAAATTCTTTCACTGATAATCATGATTTTTCCTCCATCAACATTCTGTATATGTCCGTATTTATGAATTTATTTATCCGTCTATACGGCTATAGTATCATGCTGCAACTTTTCTTTCAATAGAGATTTTTGTATTTCTGAACTTTGTTATATTCTTCTCTTTATATAGCTCCGTGTACAACTGTCTTATTCTTTCCCTACGAAGATAAAAATCCGGATCCGGCAAATTATCCAAGTCCATTGATTCTGCATACTTTGCTACCATCTCTCCGATAAAATTTGCCAAATCACTCCAGGCATCTCTTTCTTTTAAAACCACTTTATTCTTAACCATAAATTTAAGGCGGGCAACTTGCCCGCCGTAAATCTTTAAATTATGCTTTGATTTTTCCAGAAAATATTTTCCTTACTTTGTTTTTCATGAGTATGAATACAATTTTTACCTATTTCCGTATCTGCGAAAACTTTTATAAATAAAAGGCAGTAAGGCTATTGCCATCACTGTATACATTACCATTACAAGCGGAATTTGTCGAAATACACAATTCCCAATCTGATAAATAAGTGGGACTTTTACACTTGCCTGTACATTTGTCAAAATTGTTGGTATCAAATTGAAAAGCGTTGTATACCCAGAAAGTGCCCGTCCTATAAATGGCAATAAGCAATATAAAAAGAACGGAATGCAAACAGCGACACTAATTGTATGCATTTTAGCCGCTACTAACATAGACACTGAAGCCGCCAGCATACTGGCTATAAATCCACATACAACTGTCAACAAATAGTATTGTCCATATGACATAATGTAAATACTATATGCCTGATACATTTGATAGGGTGTATTCATACCACTGGTTCCCATAATTCCAAAACAAATCACACTAAGTAATATAATTCCCATACAATAAATCATAACTGTCGTAACTATTCCTGCCAGTATTTTTGTTTTAACAGCTTTTGTACGTCCATACTTTGTAGAGAAAAATACTGCATCTGCTTTTGTCTGAAAATCATCTGCAAATATTCCAGCACAAATAAAACCAACTATGATTGCCAGAATAATAGAATACGTTTCTACATACATAATCATAGTATCCCATGAACTATAAGATTCGTATTCTACTGGTAATTTTATTTCATTATATTTCTTTTCCAAGTATTTTTTCTGAACAGAAGTCTTTCCATATTCTTCTGCCATCTTTTCCATATTTTTATGATAAGTGTCATAGAACTCTTGTATATTTTCTTCTGTAATTTGATTCAGAACACTTTCATCATATTCTGCATCCGGTGTTAATACCGATATTATAAAACCCCTAATATCATCTATCGGTTGTAATGTCGTTCCGTAAATCGCATTTTCTTCTGAGGATTGTGTCATCGCATTTTTATTTTGTTCTATAACTTTTCCAAGTTCATCTTCTGTCAATGTACCTTTCCATGCTCGTCTGTTATCTGTAAGTTTTCTTGTTGCCATAATTCCAGTACTAGCATTTCCATTCTCATCCACATAGCGATTACTTGTAACTGCAAATCCGCTAAAAATGACAGCAAGTATCAATGCCAATCCGATTGCAAATACATTAATTTTCTTTGAAAAAATTCGTTTTAATTCTAATTTAAGCATCTTGTTTTTCCTCCGATTTTTCTCCAAAATAAAATAGAAATGCATCTTCCAGATTTTTTTCTACAGCCACAGCATCTTCTGTTGGCTTTTCTATTGAAATAATTCTAAGCTCTGCTCCGGTTTTTGTTGTTTTTATATTTCCAACCAAATATTCATTCATATATTTGTCTATCATACTTCTCGAAACATTACATTGCCATACCTTTTCTTTCATAGAAGATACTAAATCTTCCGCAGTACCTGCATAAAAAAGTTCTCCATCTTTCATTAACATAATGTTATTCGCAATGTACTCAATATCCGATACAATATGTGTAGACAAGAGCACCAAACGTTCTTCCGACAATTCACTAATTAAATTACGAAAACGTATTCTTTCATTCGGGTCTAATCCAGCGGTAGGTTCGTCCAGGACAAGAATTTGCGGATCGTTTAACATCGCCTGTGCTATTCCTACACGTCTAACCATTCCTCCAGACAAATTCTTCATTTTTCTTTTACTGAATTTTTCCATTCCTACTTGATTTAATAATTGCTTCACTTTTTTTCTGGCAAACGGCATTTTTAACCCTTTTATAGAAGAAATGTACATCATATAATCATATACGGTCAAATCTGGATAATATCCAAAATCCTGTGGTAAATATCCCAGAACTTCTCGGTATTCACCTCCTAGTTTCCATATATCTTTACCATTCCATAATATTTGTCCTTCTGATGGTTGAACAATCGTACAAAGCATACGCATTAATGTGGTCTTTCCTGCTCCATTTACTCCAAGCAGTCCATAAATTCCTTTTTCCATAACACAATTCACTTTATTAACAGCATTTACTTCTCCGTATTGTTTTGTTACATTTTTAAATTCTAATTTCATACGTGTAATCCTCCAAAATTTTTTCATCAAATACCAATGACTTCTGAACACAAAAAACAAAATATACAAAAGTCAATATCAGCATAGCCACCCATACCGGAGTTACAATTTTCTGATAAATAACATCATTTGCAACAATCATCATCCATAAACCAACCCATACCAGACAGGAAAGCACTGCTATATATTCTGATTTTTCCCATCTGCTGTACAATACACGAAAACATATACAACATGAAACATTTACTGGAAGCAAAAAATTAACCACCAAATCACTTAACGAGAGTATTGTTGTTTGATATGTAATTGCCAAAAACACCATAACGATCACCAGATCCACTACTCCAAACATTAACATTCTTGCTGTACAAATCTGACGCAGTGTGTAATAAGACGCCTGCTCAATCTCAATCGCACCATTTCTTCTGTTTTTCCAAATTTCCGGGACAATCAGAACCACAAATATTGTGGCAGATATTCCCATAATCCTCATCATATCTTTTATGTCTGACGTATAATTACTCAACCATATCCATAGACACATAAGAATACAACCTTGTAAAATCCACCATCTTTTTTTTATGAATTTTGTCTGCTCATACAAAAATTCAAAATAAGATGTTCTATGCGATTGTTTCGATAAAATTGACTCTGACAAAATATTCTGACATGCTTTTACTGTTTTGTTCTCTGCTTCAGCCCTTACATACTTTTCTTCAATCTCCTCTTTATATTCCTTTATTTGTTGCTTATAATTCTTCATCTTTTTTCACCTCCAACTCTTTCATTAAAAGTTCTTTTGCTCTTCCGATTCGATATTTTACAAGCGAAAGTTTTATGTGAAGTAATTCTGCAATTTCTCTTTGTTTCAATTCTTGAAAAAAATATAAAACTGCCGTTTCTCTAATTTCTTCCGGTAACTTTCTCACTGCCTGTTCAATAGTTAATCGGACTCCTAGCTCTTCTACATGATTTTTACTACTGTCCTCTGATTTTAGCAGTTCCTCTGATGGAATATCTTTTTTCTTTTTGTAATAATTTTTAACGGTATTTCCGGCAATTGTATAAAGATAATTCTTAACTTTTCCATATTCTTTATATCTATATAAATTGGAAAAGAAACGTGTAAATACTTCTTGTGTCAAATCCTCTGCCTCATAGGGATCATAGATATGTAGCAAACAATATTGATATATACTTGAGTAATATTTTTTGACCAGTTTTTCACACGCATCTTCATCTCCTGCTCTTGCTAGATGTACTAACAAAGAATCAGTTTTGTATTCCATTCGCAAATTTGCCTCCCTCTGTTTTCTAAATAATATAACAATCCTACTATAAAAAAAGTTAGGATTTTCTTTTGTTTTTATTTATATTTTTCTAAATATTCTTCCAAACATAAATTTTCTTCTTTCATTATTTTAGCGACAGTCGTTCCAACATAACGGTAATGCCATGGTTCATTACTAATTCCTGTTATATCCGTTTTATCTTCCGGGTAACGTTTTACAAACCCATATTTATATGCATTTTCGTCTAACCATTGATATACTTTTTCAGAAGAACATTTGTCGGTATCCGCATTAATATCAACACTCAGTCCTAATTGGTGTTCGCTTGTATCGGGAATTGCAACATATTTCTCGGCTCTTTTTTTTGCTTCTTTCGCAGAATATCCTTGTTTTTCATATTCATTGATTTTCTCGTCCATAATTTTTTGTTGTTCTTCTGTTGTTCGATATCCTTCTCTAACAAACAGTGCCAGCCCCTCAGCTCTTGCATCATTAAACATTTGTTGTAACTCTGGATAAATCCGTGAATCTACTTTTTTACCATTCGACAATTCTGTCAATTCTACTTGATAATTATTTGGAATATAATGATTTCGATCGACCAAAATAAGATTCCATTCACCCGAAGTGTCTGCAAAGGACTTTTCTGACTGCAAAATTTTCGGTAATGTTAATTCTCCAACCTGCACATCGATTTTTATTGTTCTCCACATTACAACGGTTATTATGATAGTCATTAAAAGAATGAATACTCGTAAAATATTCTTTCTTCTGCGATTGCTGTATCTTCTTTTGTTCATTTTCTCTCCCACACTTTCATTATCAAAATATTTCTACTTTTAATATAATTAACAGCCAAAACGACAAAAAAGTTAGTATCTAAACTTATTTATCAATAAAAAGTTTATTTTTTCTCAATTCCAGCTCAATTTCCCCTCAATGCCTTTTTCCTCCGATTTTCGTATGCTTATCCCACAGCAGAGCAGTACCACACCGGTACGACCTGCTGAATCAATCAATACGAAAACGGAGGTATTTTTTATGCGAGAACTCAGAAACACCAAAATCATTGCTGTAGATCATGGCTACGGCAATATGAAAACAGCAAACACCGTCACACCAACCGGAATCAAAGCCTATGAAACAGAACCAATCTTCACCGGGAATATTCTGGAATATAACGGCATTTACTACCGGATTGGCGAAGGACACAAAGAATTTATCCCGGATAAAGCTATGGACGAAGAATATTATCTTCTGACGCTAATGGCTATTGCAAGGGAACTGAATGTCTTTTCCATCCGTGAAGCAGATGTTCATCTGGCTGCCGGACTTCCTCTCACATGGATCAGAAATCAAAGAGAAGCTTTTCGTTCCTATCTGCTCCAGAATCCAGAAGTCCATTACCTTTTTAACGGCAAAGAGTATCATCTCCACTTTGTGGGATGCAGTGTTTACCCACAAGGATATCCGGCTATTGTAAACCACCTTGGAAATTTCAAGGGAACCAATCTCCTTGCAGATATCGGAAACGGAACCATGAACATTCTGTATATCAACAATAAGAAAGCGCAGGAGAGCCGATGTTGGACAGAAAAACTTGGTGTAAATCAGTGCATGATTGCTGCCAAAAATGCTGTTTTGGATAGATTCGGAGTGAAGATTGAGGAATCCACAGTAGAACAGATTCTGCGGTTTGGAACTGCTGACATTTCAACACCATATCTGGATTGTATCAGTTCCATTGCCAGACAGTATGTGGCAGAACTTTTTTCCACGCTCCGCAAATATGAATACAATCCTGACCTGATGCGCCTGTATGTGGTTGGCGGCGGTGGATGCCTGATCCGTAACTTCGGAACGTATGACAAATCACGAGTCACCATCATTGATGACATCTGCGCCACCGCCAAAGGTTACGAATCTCTGGCTTATATGAGCCTGAAAAGGAGGGGATAAACCATGCAGAACAATATCCGCAACACAAACCTGCGCTTTAATCTGGACAAAGAACAGCAGCGGAGAGCCTGGGAATATTTACAGACGATGGACAGGCAGGATTTTAAATCTTACAGTCAGGTAATCTCTCTTGCACTGGTAGATTATTTTGACCGCTACTACCGCACACAGGCTGATCCTTATCTGGAAACAAGAGAACGGGAAGAACTTTTTGTGAAACAGATTGTAGATGCAGTGGAAAACAGTCTGAAACAGGCATTGCCACTTTTTCTTTCCGGACTGACTGCAGGCATGGCGCAAAGGGAGCCCCAAATCAGGGCGTCCTTTCCAGCACCTGAAAATTCACAGCCAGATAGTGATGTAGACTGGGATTTTCTTGGCGAATAACTGATTGGAGGTGAACACATGACGGACTTTCTGACAGCAGACACCAACCTGCCATCTTATATGATGTTTCCCCGTTTCCTTCTGGACATGGAAATAAACGAAACTGCCAAAATGCTTTATATTATCCTGCTCGACCGGGCAAGGCTTTCCCAGAAAAATGAGGGCTGGTCAGATATTGATGGTCATGTGTTCATTTACTTTACAATTGAAGCACTGGCAGAAGTTCTCCACAAAAGCCAGATGACGGTTAAAACTGCTCTGGCAGTACTGGAAAAACAGGAGCTTATCTTCCGAAAACGGCAGGGACCCGGACAGCCCAATCGGATTTATGTAAAACTCCCAAAAGAAACCATCCACTATACAGACAGATTTCTTTCCCTAAGACAGACAGAAAACTGTCCTATTGACAGACAGGATTCTTTCCCTGATACAGACAGAAAACTGTCTGGTAATAAGAAAGAGATAAAAAAGAACAATTTAGCAATAAGAGGGAGTAAGGAGCCACGCTCACCCTATGGAAAATTTCAAAATGTTTTTCTGTCAGAAAAAGAGCTTGAAGATATCCGACAGACAATCCCTGACTGGAAGGATTATATTGAACGCTTATCCGGTTATATGGCTTCTACCGGAAAGCAATATCAGAACCATGCAGCTACCATCATCAGTTGGGCAAGACAGGATCATCCTGCTTCCCGGCAAAGAAATTACGAAAGTGAGGAATACGAAACACTATGACAAGATTTACAGAAAAAGCAACCGCTATAACACCAAGCAGAGAGCTTCAGCCTGATGAATATTTTAACGAAACAGACCACCTGATCTACTGTTCCAAATGCAATACGCCAAGACAATGCCGGCATGAATTACAGGGAAAGGTTCTTATTCCTTCCATCCGCTGTAAATGCCAGCAGGAAATCTTTGAGCAGGAAGAAGCCCAGAGAAAACTTCATGAAAAACAAATGGAAATAGAGCATCTTAAAACCAGCGGCTTACAGGACAAAGCACTCTATGACTACACTTTTGCCAGGGATAACGGCATCAATCCGGAAATAAAACTGGCACACAATTATGTAAGCAACTGGGAAGAGATGAAAGCAAACGCTTCCGGACTTCTCATCTGGGGTGATGTCGGTACTGGAAAATCTTTTTTTGCAGGCTGCATTGCCAATGCCCTTCTGGAAAAAGGCGTTCCTGTACTGATGACCAACTTTTCCCGGATTCTGAATACCCTTACCGGAATGCATTTTGAAGACAGAAACCAGTTCATCAACAGCTTAAACCGCTACAGTCTTCTGATTATTGATGATCTCGGAATTGAGCGGAACTCTGACTTTGCACTGGAACAGGTATTCAATGTGATAGACAGTCGTTACCGCAATAAAAAGCCCCTGATCATAACGACTAATCTCACTTTATCAGAGCTGAATAACGCCGCTGATATCGCACACAAACGAATTTATGACCGTATTCTGGAGAGATGTATTCCTATCCGTATCAATAACCGGAATATTCGTCAGGACAATGCAACAGCTAATTTAAAACAGGCGAAAAAAATCCTGTTGAACAATCATGCTCCGAACCAGAATTGACTCAAAGAAGTATAACGCAATGATTATTTTTCACTGACAGTGGTACTACTATCTTTCCTTATTTTTCACCAAGAACATGCCACTGTCAGTTATCTAAAGCCATAGTACCAAACCAAAAGATTTTAAAACCAAAACTGCCCGGATACGGGCATAAAAAGGAGGTGCCAGATATGGCAGATAAAAGAATCATGACACCGGAAGAAAAAGCACTTTTACAGGCAAAACACCGCCAGGAAGAAGCCGAAGCAAGAAATCGCAAAAAAGAACGTGATGCCAGAACACACCGATTAGTCCAGGAAGGAGCCATTCTGGAAAGTATTGTTCCCCATATTAAAGAAATGGATTTAGATTCCCTGAAACGGGAGCTGATGATCCGGCTACGGGGAATGTAAACGCACAAGTTCTACTCCCGAAGGGCGCACTTACTCACCACCTGATAAATCAGGCAGTGGTATCCCCTTCGGGGCTCGTGCGCTCTGCCGAGGGCTTTATCCGCTGTTGCAGGCAACATCGAAAGGAGGTGCCAGATATGGCAATTTATCATATGCAAGCCAAAGTCGTCAGCCGTGGTTCCGGTCGGTCTGCTGTTGCTGCTTCTGCTTATATGAGCTGTAGCCGCATGTACAATGATTATGACGGCATCCAGCATGACTATACCAGAAAGCAAGGGCTGATCTATCAGGAGGTGATGCTTCCTCCAATGGCTCCATTGGAATGGAATGACCGGGAGCAACTCTGGAATGCCGTGGAAGAAAGCGAAAAGGCCAAAGACAGCCGACTTGCAAGAGAATTTGTTGTCGCACTCCCTGTTGAGTTGGATAAAGACAGCAATATTTCTCTTCTTCAGGATTTTATTAAAAAGAATTTTGTAGATATGGGGATGTGTGCTGATTTTGCCATTCACGATACAGATGGTCACAATCCCCATGCACACATTCTTCTTACTGTCCGACCACTAAATGAAAATGGAACATGGCAGTATAAAACAGAAAAAGAATATCTCTGTATCAAAGATGGAGAAGAAAAAGGATTTACTGCTTCTGAATTTAAAACTGCTCAGAAACAGGGATGGGAAAAGCAGTACCGCTATAAAGTCGGTAAAAAGAAAGAATATCTGACTCCATCTTCCGCACAGGAAAAAGGATATGAACGGATTGATAAGCACCCCAAGAGCAGCCGATATGGCAGACAGAATCCTATTTCCGAACAATGGAACAGTGATGAACAACTTTGTATCTGGCGGGCAAACTGGGCAGATGCCGTAAATAAAATGCTTGCACGTAATCAGATAAATGCTACCATTGATCACCGCAGCTTTGCAGATCAGGGAATCACCGAACAGCCAACCATCCATGAAGGCTACATTGCCCAGAATATGGAAAAGAAAGGCATGATAGCAGACCGCTGTGAAATCAACCGTCAGATTCGTGCGGATAACAAAATGCTCCGAGAATTAAAAGCAAAAGTAGCAAAACTGGCTGAAGCTGTAGAAAAGTCTGTTCCGATAATTGCAGAAACATTGGAAGCAATCCGAAATCACATGATTTTTACACAATATCATTTGCTCCACAATGAGATGCAAAAAGAAGTGATCCATGACTGGATGAATCATTTTAATCCAATACTGAATAAATACAACACCGTTAAAAAGAAACTCAAAGCTAAAGTTACAGAGCGGAAAGAACTGAATGTGAAAAAAGAGAAAACCAGTATTTTGAATCCCATCCAGCATATAAAATTGAATCAGCAGCTTACCACTGTTACCGAAGAAATTGAAGAACTGAAATCAAGGAAAGAGCAGCTAATCTTCCAGGCAGAATGCTCTACCGATAAAGATATGACGAATCTATCCAAGAAATACGACCAGATGAATAACAATCTTGATATCCTGGATTCTCAGGACATCTCGCTCAAAAAACAGCTTGAAAAAGATGCCGCCGCTTTCCGGGAAGAAAAATTTCGTCCTGAACCAGAACAATATACCGAGTTACTGGATACCAGAATCCAGATACGTCCTGATTTCCGGGATAAGCTGATTGAACAGCTCAAGGGGACTTTCGGTAAATATTATGACTATCACCGTCGTGATATTGCAGCCAATGAGGTGGATTATCTCAATGTGGAAGATCCTGATGTTTTTTCCCATCGTGCCTGGGAACTTGAATATCAGAGGAAACAGGAGATGCGGCGAAATCAGCCTGTTCGATCTAAGAAAAGGTCACATGATATGGAATTATAATTTCCTTTAAAAAGAGGCGCATGGATCAGCAAATCCATACGCCTAATTTATATATTGTTATTATTCCTTACGAATTCTTTCAACTACACTTTCCTGACTCATCTTTTCAAACTGATACTTTGGTATCACATACGCAATCCCAACCAAAATTGGAATCATAAGCACACATGGC
>ERZ869995.78-NODE-78-length-13532-cov-3.640059_pt1 | contig 13532 bp, 15 predicted proteins | sample MGYA00521105_ERZ869995 | MGnify/ENA primary metagenome ERZ869995 (study PRJEB32232, sample SAMN07284959) | human gut metagenome | biome: human-associated habitat; material: feces | host: Homo sapiens | place: Tanzania | collected 2014-01-26 ...
TTGTGAATCGTATTATATTTTTACCCACAATAATCCGGATTGTGTTGAAGCTATTATAGACCATGTCGTGCATCTTTGCGCCATAAATCGTTCTACAAAATTCTACATTTCAGCTTGTCATTTTCGCGGTCTGACTATTTTTCTTTTCCCTTGAAAATGCGTAGATATTCATAATAACACGCTCAACTAAAGCTGTTTTTCAGCTCTTCCATACCCTTTGCTATTCCATCTTGCTCCCCTATGCCCTGTCGATTTTGCATGAATTTAAGCAGGTTCTGGCATACGATTTTTTTGTGTATAATAAAATATTGAATATTGAAATGTGGCCGCTTATCATTTACTTTTCTTTACTATTTTGCTATAATCGGTCTTGCTTAGAGAAGTTTGTTATATTCTTATACTTTTTTAAGAATGAACATTACAATTCTCTGATTCACATATTTAGGAGGAATATATCATGGAATACAAAACAAAAGGTGTCTGTTCTCAGATGATTCAGTTTGACATTGAAGATAATAAAGTAAGAAATGTTGCATTTACAGGTGGATGCAATGGAAACTTGCAGGGAATTTCCCACCTCGTTGAAGGAATGGACGTGAATGAAGCAATCTCCCGTCTGGAAGGAATCCGCTGTGGATTCAAATCAACTTCCTGTCCAGATCAGCTTGCTCACGCATTGAAAGAAGCAATTGCCGAATAAGCAAAACTTTCATATTAGATTTTTATAATTGAAAAGCTATACATAACTTTGCTGTCATGTATAGCTTTGTTTTTTCTTTATTAAATTTTTACCCTCGAGCAATCACACCAGTCGCCGTCTGCTTATATGGTTTAGGTTTGCGGTTTGATGGAATCAAGAGGATTTTTCCTTATTTTTTATTTTTTTAAGTTATAATTTTCTCAATTCCAAGCAGACAGCGACCGGTGTGATTGCTCGAGGAGGGTAGGGCAGTTGGTTAGTCGATCATGATACCATCGGTGAAACAGAATGTTTCTTCTAATTTATCGCCTTTGAACACAAAATGTTCACTTTCTAAACGATAGTATGTACCACGTTCCACATTTATTCTCTTTCCTAATGATACATAATAATTATCTTTACTTTCCTTAGAAATCACATCTAATCTATCCCATTTATCTGTTTTTTCATTATATTTTTCAATATAAACTACCACTACTACTTTATCTACCGTTTCATGCGCAGTAGTCTGTCCATAAACATAAATCTTACCAATCCCGGCCTTGCTGATTGTACAAGAACCATCCATCAGATATTCACCACGTGCCAAATCATTCTTTGTCGTCCCCTCGGACATCTCTTGATTAGTGAGATATGATCCATCTACCTGTTTTAAAGATACTTCTTCTGCATTTATTGTTCCACAAAACAGAAAACAGACTGACAATACCAAACTTAAAGTTGACATAATTTTCTTTTTCATTTGTCTTCCTCCACAATTTTAAATAATTTGCTTTATAATATATAGACAAATGAACTATAAAATCCTTACGCGTTTTTTAATAAAATTTTAAATTTTCCAATATTTTATTAAACTCCTCTTTTTTCAACTTCCCTCTGAGTTGATACAATACCCCTTTATATTCAAATTCTGCCGTCATTACATTTGTATCCGTTTCCTCCGTTTTTCTCTGTTCTACTTTGATTTTATTTCCTTGCACTTCCAATTCATAAAGGTTCTCTGCGTCATCTTCTTTAGTCACTCCTTTAGAAGAATCCTTACGATTCAAATAAATTTCATATCGTATAGTTTTGTCTTCATATTCGTAATATAAATCAGCTTGTTGAATATTTTTGTCTATGGTATATGACACAAAATACATTTTCTCTGGCATAGCCCAGATTCGAACGCAATTCACTTTTATCATTTCATCAACTTCTTGATATGCCTTTCTTTCAGCCCATTCTTGCTTTTCTTTACTATCCATATCCTTCACATTCGTCACATCCACCTGCGACTTCCCTGTAAACTTCTCTATCAGCTCCTTCATATACGACTTACTTCCCACACTGGACACACTCATCCCCATAACCAGCACGAGTATCGCTACCAATGCGACGATCAGCTTGGCTCTTTTCTTTTTCTTATATGTCCGAAGCGGAAATTCTTTGATTTTATCTTCTTCCTGCTCTTTTTCATACCGCTGAATCTCTGCGTAAATTGCATCGTCCAGCTCTTTACTGACTTCCAGAGTATCCAACTCGGGATCTTCTGCAAGTTCTTTTTCTATTTCGGCAGCTTCTTTTTCAAGCTCCTCTTTCAGTGAGAGTTTTCTCAATTTTTTCATCTTATTGCCTCTTACTTATAGGTTTTGTTTGTTGCTGTTGTTCGTTTATAGATTGTCCATAAACGATATTATATATTGATAAACATCAACTTCCGTTTATCTTGACTTTTTTCTAAATACGTTTATTATGAATTTATGATGATTTTATTGCTGATTATATATTCTATGATAAGCAGCTTTTGATTATAACTTCTATGGAGGTCTTTTTTTATGAAACGAATTATCCTTACCGGCGGTGGAACTGCCGGACATGTTACTCCAAATATTGCCTTGCTCCCTAAATTAAAGGAACTTGGCTATGATATTCACTACATCGGTTCTTATAATGGAATTGAAAAGGAACTGATCGAACCTTTTGGAATTCCATATTATGGCATTTCATCCGGTAAACTCCGCCGTTATTTCAGTTGGCAGAATTTCACTGATCCATTCCGAGTATTGAAGGGACTTAGTGAAGCCAACAAGCTTGTTCGCCAGTTGAAGCCGGATGTTATTTTCTCCAAAGGTGGATTTGTATCTGTTCCTGTCGTTATGGCTGGTAAACGCAACAAAGTTCCGGTTATCATTCATGAATCTGATATGACTCCGGGTCTTGCCAATAAACTTGCTTTTCCTTCTGCAACAAAAGTTTGCTGTAACTTCGTTGAAACTTTAAAGCAGCTTCCTGAAGGTAAAGCCGTTTTAACCGGTTCTCCTATCCGTCAGGAACTTCTTTCCGGTAATAAGATCGCAGCTCTTGACTTCTGCGGATTTACAGCCGGAAAACCTGTTATCCTTGTCATCGGAGGAAGCCTTGGTTCAGTTGCTGTCAACAACGCCGTCCGCGGTGCCCTTCCTGAATTACTTAAAACATTTCAGGTTATCCACCTTTGCGGAAAAGGTAAACTGGATCAATCCTTAGTTGGCACAGAAGGATATGTACAATTTGAATATATCAAAGATGAATTATGTGACATATTTGCACTTGCCGATATCGTAATCTCCCGTGCCGGTGCTAATGCAATCTGTGAATTACTTGCTCTTTGCAAACCAAACTTGCTTATTCCGCTTTCTAAAAATGCAAGTCGTGGCGACCAGATTCTAAACGCCCGCTCATTTGAACGTCAGGGATTCAGTATGGTTCTGGAAGAAGAGGAAACAACAAAAGATTCTCTTCTCGAAGCCGTTCACAAGCTTTACGACAATCGTGCCTCTTATATGGATGCCATGCGTAATTCCGGACAACATGATGCAATCAATACCATCACAGGATTAATCGAAGAGGTTCGTTTAAACAAATAATATATTTTTTATACTTATTTAAAAACGTAATAATTAAGTTCAAGGCTCAATCACGAGTCTTGAACTTTTATATTTCATCCAACTCTTCGTATTCTATTCCATACTTCTTACGAATCCATACCTTTGCTCTATGCAACATCGTATAAAATGCCTGAGTACTTATCCCCATGATCTCTGCCGCTTCTATCTGAGTTATTTCAGTATCGTATGTAAGCATGATTGCCTGATACCATCTTTCATTTTTATTTAGCACGCCTGCCAGTACATTATCATGCACCGACTTATGCTTTTTATGTCTCAATTCATTTAAACAACGGCTCTCCGCACTCGCTTCCTGTGCTTTTTCATCTATATACATTTCCAGTGTTTTTTCTGATTCCTCACTAATGTATATTTCATGCTTCATTTTTATCAGATAGTTATATGTCGTATTCCTCGTTGTCACTGTCAACCATGCTTTAATGTTTGTATACTCCTCGATAGACTTTCGCTGTTTCGCATCCTGCATAAATAATACAAAAACATCGTGTGCTATATCACTTGCAACTTCTGAATTCTGTGAATATTTATATGCTACCTTGAAAACCATCTGCTTATATTCATCATAAATCTTTTTGATTTCATGACCTTCAATCAATGTTCTTCTCCAGTGCTATTTTAATTTATTCAGAATTTCTTCTTTATCTTCATCTGTTAATGTTCCAAGCTTCCATCCAAGCCCTACATTATCGTCTTTATATCTTGGAATCATATGCATATGGAAATGAAAAACTGACTGACCGGCCACTTCTTCATTATTCTGTACAATATTGTATCCGTCACATCCCAATACATCTTTTAATTTGTTGACTTCTTTTTTCGCAAGTACCAAAACTTTTGCCGCAAGCTCATCATCCAGATCATACAGATTTCTATAATGTTCTTTTGGTAAAATCAGTGCATGTCCTTTTGATGCCGGATTCAAGTCCAGAATCACACGAAAATCATCGTCTTCATACAGTGTTGCTGATGGAATCTCCCCTGCTGCTATTTTGCAAAAAATACAATTATCATCTCTCATGACAGTTCCTTCTTTCTAAAAAATTTTATACTGTTTTCAGTATATCCCATTTTTCCAGAAAATAGAAGAATAATAATTTTTCTTTTGCATTTTCGACAATTTGTCTGTTTTGTTCACTTTCGTATCACATCGAATCTGAATCCTCATCTCCTTCAAGTATAAAATCATTCCAGCTTCCCCAGCGGTTTCTCTTTAACCTCTTTGCGGCCTTTCTCCATGACTTCCAGGTACCGCCTTCTTCTCTGATTGCCTGCATCCCTTCCTCTACTTCATAATACCCATTTGTATCTTCCGGGTCATACTGCTCTTCCTCTTCCGTAAGACGAAACACATTTCCATAATCTTCTGCAATTCGCATCTGGACACCTTCTGCCTGTTCTCCAAACATCAGACGGTTTCTATTCTGCCTCTGTTCTTCTCTCCACTCTTCCATTGTACGTTTTCTCTCTTCCTCATGAGCTTCGTACTGTTTCATAATTTCTCCCAGATTATAGTTTTCCTGCAGCGTTGCTTTATGCAGTTCATATGCCAAAACAATCCCATTTGTATCTCCATAATCCAACGTTCTCACAAAATATTCTGTCAACTGATGAAAGGATTGACTTAGTTTTCCGTCCCATCCAGGAAGATAACAAAAATACCACTGTTTTTCATTTAGGAAAATATATTCTGGATCTAATATCAGGCAATTGGGATTTAACATATAATTTTCCAGCTTTTCTATAATTTGAAGAAGTTCCATCACCAATAACTGAATTTCTTGTTGTTGGATTGGTTTCTTTTCATAAATAACAGCCATCGTTTGAAACCCTTTTGTTTGATATGTGTATTTACTTCTTCCGTCTAATGCTGCACCTCTCACCGGCAGGATTCCAACAATCGGATTTTTTTGAAGCATCGGAATCTGATAATCTTCTTCATAGGATTTATCCAAATAAATATGTAAATTGCTTTGATTTAATTTTGATTCGAATTGCGCCTGAAACATATTTTTCCTCACTCGCTTTCGCTATTCTTTATTGCCTTTTCTAGAATTGCTTTTCTTCTAATCTTCTTTTCCGGGTTAACAACCGGTGCTCTTTGCCTGATATGAAGTTTCATTTTCTTCTTTCTTGCATAAATATCTACGTCTACCCATTCTTTCGTCACTGATGTTGCAACCTCAGTTTCTGCAAATAAAATTAACTTTGCACCGATTCTCTCTCGGCAAAATTGCTCTGCATCCACACCCTCTCCCGGCCACCTCTTCTGCTGTGCCCCAATGGTTGCTGTTTCTGCCGCCGCACCAAGCAAGATTTGTTTATCATGATAATAAAATGAGGTATAAACAACGAGCACAAACACCATAAAAATAATTGGCATCAAATATGCCATTTCAACTGTTATAACACCCTGTACTTCTCGATATTTTTTTATTCTTCCCATATCTGCACTATCCCATCAATATCACTGCAACATAACCTATACACAAAAATGGAATGAAAGGCATGCTTTGTTTTTTAGTTCCTTTACTCCACACTAATAGTAGTATCGCTATAAGTGATGCACCAAGAAATGAAACCATCAATACGATTAACAAATCCCATAGTCCTAAACAAATTCCCAAAATTAGGATAACAATTCCATCTCCATAACCAAATGCCTCTCTCGTAATCTTACTAATCCCTAAAAATGCAATTCCCACAGCTGCACCTGCCACAATAAGTATCGGAGAAATCGACGTTCCTTTTAAACTTTTCCATATCTGCATAACAATTGCCGTTATCCCACCTGCACCTAACAACCATATTGGAATTTTACGTGTCCGGATATCAATCAACGATAAATAAGTCAAATATACAATCCATATTCCCTGACTTAATTCGCACATTTGCTGCATGCTCTTCTTCCTCCTGCCTGTGATTTTTTGACGGAACGAATAGTTCTCTTTAAACTGCTGCAATTCAATGAATTATGATATTTTGTTCCATAATCAGCAATGTAAACTCCCGACATTGTGCTGCCATGTACACAATGTTCACAGGCATAATATCGTCCTCCCGACTCATTTCGATATCCAGACAGTGCTGACTGAGGCACAAACTGAATCTGTACGTGTAATGCCGAACACTGATAATTCGTATGATAAACACTCCCCGTATCTGCTATATATACAATGCTGTCATCCTCGTCATCCAAGCCATTATGTGGATATCCGGTCCACGCCTTAATTTCAATCTCCTGTCGGATTTTTTGCCCCACATGCATATGCTGTGGAAATGGCAATTTCACTCGATAATTGACATAAATATGTAGCACTTCATCTCCTGTATCATAATAAGAAGTAAAACATTGAATCCCTGCACTCCCGCCATCAACAATACTTCGATCCAATCTCTCTGCCCCAACCATATTGACAATATCCGCTTTTAATTTGATTGGATTCAACACTGACACAATTGGAATCTGCTCCGCTGCCAGTTTTCCTGCATGCTGTGCCGCAGTTGAAACACTAAAACGAATACTTTGTATTTCTAGAAGATATACGATACACAATATTGCAAATAAAAATATCGGTATTGCCATAGCTGCCTCTACAGTCACACTGCCATTGGTATAATCCTTGCCTTTATTTTTTCTATTCCACCGCTGTTTTTGTACAGTACTGATTTTAGGATCTGATACAGGTACCTTTTCCTGCAATTTTTTAGATGAGTAATTATAATTTTGCACCATGCGGATTTTCCTTTCTAAAGATTTTCACATTTTATTTTTTTGAGGGATTTATAAATGCCGAAAAGGCACCCGTATCAAACCCCAAAACCAGCCTGTTTTTTGTACTCTGTTTATAGAAACGATTCATCACTTTTATCGTGATTCATACCCAAATTTACATGGAAACATATATGTTTTTCCATTCCAGATTTCTGCCTTGTTTTGCAGCTTCAGTCTTGTAACACATGAATCTGCTCGAAAATATCCCAGATTATTTTCATATACCAGATTTTCTTCTACCCGGTCTAATGTCCTCATTGTAATTTCTGAGTTCTGTTTCAGAAGCAAAAGCATTTGCAAATATTGGGTATATTTCATACCATTTTCATCATCTCTTCCCTCTTGCATATCCAGTGCAGTTCCAAGAAGGAATAACGAACTCAACTGCAATTGCCAGTTTGAATCATCTTTCATCATTGCTACACGATTGCCTGACAAAAGTGCTCGTATATCTATCACACTTTCTCCGAAGCCCCATAACATTAAAATTACCTGCTTTGCTGTTTCCATCAACTCCGGCTGTAGTAAAATCACCGCAACGGTAGCCGCCAATGCCGCTGCTTCTTCCTGTTTTTGTACGCTTCCCATCAAATGTCCGTAATTCAATGCGAAACGTGCCGCCATCAACCGTTTTATAACCGCTTCAAGATTTTCTTTATCTGACGATTTTCCACACAATATATATTCCAATTCATAGTCCAATGTCCGATTTTCTGATTTCTTTTCAACAGCTGAACTAAAATGTTGTTCTATATATTGTTCAAATAATACTCTCTCTTCTAATCCACCAACCCCAACTCTTGCCGGAAAGCTTCCTCTGCCTCCGTTTAAAGTACGACTCGACAATTGCTGTTCTTTCGATATTGACCTGTTCGATAAAATAAAATTTTTCGGCAAAACCAGTGCCAGAAGTCCCGATGCCTTCATCTGAAGCAATTCTGAGGCCTCTTCCTTTATAACACTTCCGTTTTGTAATAATTCATTTTCCATCTGTTCTGTCAACTGACTACCTTCTATCTCTCTTTCTTCCCATTGTGCAGATAATCCGATCACATTCTGTATGCTTTGAATCCCTGCCTGTTGTTCCATAAATGCCAGAACTTGCTCCCTAAAAGCCTGTCCCTGATTATCTGTCAGCAGCTGTATTTCCGAAATCTCCTGCTCGATTCCGGCACTTCCATAATATGCAAGCCTGTCCAAAATCCGATTCTCATCGTATTGTCCCGACTGGTAAGAAGCATCCAACGCAAACACTTCATATTCCTTCCATAATTTCTTTTGATATTCTCCAAATATTGAAAAGATTGCTCGATCCACATCTAATCGCTTTTGATTCTTTGTGGTTTGAATTGTCGCACTTTCAAGCAGTGCAAAAATAAATGAAATAAGTAGAACAAAAATTAAACTTAAGAATGCTGTAATTTCCCCTGATACCGTTCTTTCACATTGCATCAGATGCCTGCACTTTCACTTGTAATCTTTTCAAAAATTGTATTTACCAAATCTGTCAATTGATTCTTGAAAATAAGAACCAATGCAATAATCACGACCAGAATCAACAACAATTCTATAACCGACATCCCAGACTGGTCTTTCAGAATGTTTTTAATTTTTTCTGCTTCTTTCTGCAGTCTTATCTTCCCCATTAATGTAATTTGTTTTATCATAATGTCCCTCCATATCCTACATGCCTTATATTTGCAACGATAAAAATGCCGGTACGATAATCATCAGCAATACAACCGCCAGCATCAAGAACATTGGAAATAATATCTTTGTGCCCGCCTTTTCTCCAAGCTGTTTTGCTGTGTTCTTCCGCTCATCAAACGCCGTATCTGCCTCCTGTCTCAACAATTCAGTCAATCCTTTTGTGCCTTTTTTTAAATTCTGTGACAGCATTGTTCCAAACTTTTTATAGACTTGTAATCCACAGCGTTCACCAAAGCGTTCATAGCATTCACTTTCTGCCATACCGCCTTTCATCTCATGCATTGTGTATACCATCTCTTCATATACTTCTCTTTCAACTTTTTCTTTTTTTCTTTTTCCTTCTTCTACACTTACAGCCCGTCTTTTTTCCTGTTCATAATCGTTGACAATCTTATTCCACGCATTTCTTGGTGTCATGCCAGCTCCAAGAAAAAGTGTAAAACGACTTATCATTTTAGGATAATCCAATGCTAACTGCTGCTCTCTTTTTGAATGTGTTTCCTTTACCTTTTGTTTTTCTGACACGTACATCAACATTGCCATAACAATACCGATCAGAAATACTGCTGCAGCACGTAGATTCTTTGCATATTTCCAGATTATAACCTCCCCGTTTATACTTGTTGGAAGTAACATCCGTTTTTCTGTCTCACTTAACTTGTCCTGCTCATCTACCTCTGCATTTAAATTTGATATCAGTTTTTCCATATCTGTCTGTTTCGGTGGCAATATTCTTGCATAAAGAAAATACATTTCCTTTATTTCCTCATAAGATAACGTAGCTCTCAGTTCAACTATGCGTCCTTCCTTTGGTAAATCATCATTCTGAACTTTCCCCTGCAAATTTAACACTTCATAATTATCCAATTCCCAGGACACTTTAATACCCGTTTCAGGAATATTACGAATAAGATTCAGATTGCTTCGCACCTCATCAAGACTTCTATTATCTCCTAATATCAACTTCTCCAGCTGAACTTCTGCCTTGGCCAGTTCTCGTTGTAATTCTGCCTCCGTATATTTCTGTTCATGGATTCGGACAGTATATGGTTCTTTGGCATCTCCGATCCATACTTGTAAATCTTCTTGTCTGTCTCCTTTACCTTGCTTGTTACGTTCCACATAATTTATCCCTTCTTTCGTCATCGGAAGACTCTTAAGATTATCTGCAAGAAAAAGAATCAAAGATAATATCCCTGCTGTGAGAAGAATTATCCCTATTTTTTTCTGCATCGTATTCCGATTTTCTTTAAACTTCAATGTGTACCATCTTCCTTCCCATGTAATATGCCGCTATATAAATAATCAGGCACACACTCATCAACACAACTCCTGCAGCACTTCCATACAAGACAGATAAGAACTCCGGAAATGTAAAACGCATATACAGTACCATACCTAACGGAATCATACACATCACTTGAAATTCTAAGTTCTTCGCCGCTAACATCGTCTGGATTTCCCGCTCTACTTCCATCTTGTCTCCTATCATATGAATTGCCTCTTTTAAAATTGTAATGCTGTCTCCACCCATCCGCTTGGCTGTCGCAAACACTACCGCAAAATCTTCTGCATCTTCTTGTTGAACTCTTTTGGCAAATGCCCACAATACTTGTTCGGCAGTCTGATTCATACTTAATTTATGTGTCATAAGTTCAAACTCCTGACATATACGGCTATCCTTTGAATGTAATGTTTGTAACTCCTTTTCTGTAGAGCGAATCGCATTCTCTACCGAATATCCCACCTTCAAGGAAGACGCCATAATCTGCATTGCATCTCGAAACTGCATACGGAATTCTAATTCTTTTTTTCTACAACACTCTTCTCTCCACTGCTGAAAATATCCGATTGCAACCGGCAATAAGACAACACCTGCAATCCATGAATCATAAAACAAATACGCTAAAAGTAAATCCAGTACAATGGCCTTTGCAATTGCAATCATGTATTCCTTACGCTGTATATCCTGCTGCCAGCAGTTTGTCCCGATGAACCAATTCCGCACTCTTCACCAGTGTTCCTTGAATCTTTCCACCTCGCATTCCCTCCTCTCGAAATTCATATAGCGTCTGTGTCTGAATCCGACCGTTCTCAAATCCTAACACCTCCACTATCTCCAACACCTTTCTTGACTTGTCCCTCAATCTTCCCAAATGAATAATAATATCTAATGCAGATGCAATCTGTCTCTGGATTGCTGTTAAAGGAAGATCTATTCCCATCATCATCATCGTCTCCAGTCGATGCAACATATCCGTCGGATTATTTGAATGCCCGGTGGACATAGAGCCACTGTGTCCGTTCAACATAGCCGACGATATCATGTCCACAGTCTCATCTCCTCTTACCTCTCCGACTACAATACGATCCGGTCGCATTCGAAGTGCCGATTTGATCAAATCCCTGATTGTCACCGCTCCTTCTCCTTCCAGATTCGCATTTCTCGCTTCCAGCCTTACAAGATTCGGAACCCCCTTTATTTGTAATTCTGCATTATCTTCAATCGTGATGATTCGTTCATCCTTTGGAATATAATCCGATAAGGCATTTAAAAACGTTGTCTTCCCTGAGCCGGTTCCTCCACTCACAAAAATATTGTATTTGGCTTTGACAAGCATCTTTAAAAATTCTACTGCCTCTTCTGTGATACTCTGCCATTCAACCAACTGTTTCATCGTCACCTTTTCTTTTGGAAACTTTCTAATCGTCATGATTGGGCCATTCAAAGCCACTGGTTTCAACACAACATTCACACGTGAACCATCTTCCAGTCTGGCATCTACGATCGGAGACAATTCATTCACATAACGATTCGTTCCTGATACAATCTGCTGGATCACATCTTCCAGTTTTTCCTGCGATAAAAACGTCTTGTCAGACCGAACAATTCTGCCATCCCTCTCCACAAATATGTGATCCTTTCCATTAATCATAATCTCCGTGATTGAGTCATCCTCTACCAACTCCTGTAACACGTCCAATTTACGAAAAGAATGAAACAATCGTCTGCTCAGCCGTATCTGCTCTTTCAATGGCAAATACTCTTCCTCCGAAAATTCCTGTAACACACTATAGATAATCTCGGATAATTCTTCGTCCTCCATCTCTCTTGTAAGGTCTATCCGTTCCATCACCCGTTCATATAGTTGTTCTTCTTGTATATTCACGTTATCTTCTACCTCATTCTTTTTTGAATCGTTTTCTCCAAAACCTGTTCTTTTCCAGTTTTCCGCAAATTTTCCGTATACTCTGCAAGCTTTGTCATTGCTGCCCTCTCTTCGATATATGGTGTGTAAACAGTATGGCATGCCTCTAAAATCTCAAACAAACCATTCACACTGTCTCCCAAATCCAAAATAATCTTCCCATAAATGCACTGATTTAAAATCTGTTGGAATAATTGTAACCATTCTTCTTTTTGTATTGCCTGCATATCCAAAATATATGGCATCGGTTTAATATAATCTAACTTCTCAAGCTGACCTGCCATCATACTGATCCGCACTCCAAGATTCCCCTTTTCCTGACGCAGATAATAAATCAGATCTGCCAGTGTCTGCTCTGTTGGATCGGTAAAATAGTAAGACGATCCCGCATATCCTTCCAGATTCAAATACAATACCGGTTCCCTCTCCGCTAATTTCTTTCCCAGTGCAAGAGCAAACCTTGTCTTGCCAATTCTATGAATCGGAGAATACACACCGATCAATTGTCCTCCTCTTCGTGCCTTTGTACTCCTCTGCGTCTCCTTTCTCTTAACTCTTCTTTCCAACATCTGCGCACGTATTGCTTCTGCACTCTGATATCGATAAACACCAATCTCTCCGTCTTCCAGTGCACTCCTTTTATCTTGTACTAACACAAACCTCCTTACCGCCGGAATCTGCCTTCTTTTTTCTTTTGGACATTCTTCTCCTGTCAGCAATGCATAAATCTTCTTCTCTTTTGCAAATTGCTCTGCGTCCTGCATATTATGAAAAAGATAAAACTGTACTTCCGGTGACTTACTCTTTGTTAATACTTGAAACAGATTTTCCGAATATTGTTTTTGAGAATCACAAATTACAACATTTTTTACATACACTTTGTCCTCCTGCCTCTCTACACACCACACCTATAGTCCTATAGAGTTTGTCCGTATTTTACTTTGATTCATTCAACTTGAAACATTGTTGCGAAATATGCAACGGAATTCATAATTGATAATTGAATGATATGCTTGCTCATCCAATCCCTAGAAATATCCAAATCAGATTGATTTGAAATGAAACAGCAGATGTGATAACTACTGTGTGAATCGTATTATAAACGTGTATTTTTTATTTGTCCAGATAGATTTTTCATCTTTTTTGTTTTTGTGAAATCCTTACAAATTTTGAAAAATTAAGATGCTATACAACAGCTACACCCCAGGTAA
>ERZ869995.87-NODE-87-length-12083-cov-6.488672_pt1 | contig 12083 bp, 7 predicted proteins | sample MGYA00521105_ERZ869995 | MGnify/ENA primary metagenome ERZ869995 (study PRJEB32232, sample SAMN07284959) | human gut metagenome | biome: human-associated habitat; material: feces | host: Homo sapiens | place: Tanzania | collected 2014-01-26 ...
GCTAAAAGCCACTACGCTTTCAAATCTAACTTTTGGGGGTCACCACAGATACAGAATTGCAGTTACTTTGTAACATTTATATCATTTAAATTACAATATTATTTGTACCATTATTTTTGTTTAAATCAACCCAACGATATACTTCTGAATCAAGGTTGCGTCAACAACACTGATTTCACCGTCATGGTTTACATCGCTGTTAAAAAGCTGAGTCTTGCCGAATTTTACAATACCTACAACATATTTCTGAACAGATGTTGCATCTACAACCGTAATGTTTCCGTCTGGATATGCATCACCGCAAGTCAGGCAGTTCAATTTGCCACCAATCGTTGTTTTACACTCTGCGCCGTTTTTAAGTCTGCAATATTTATAAGCCATAAGGCCCGTATCCTCGCCAAGCTGTCTTGAAATATAAAACTCCGCATAGCCGTTCTTATCGGGGACAAAAGATGTTACCGCACCTCCGCTGACAAAATATGCGCCCGAGGTTGCATAGCAAGGTTTGCCGCTGCTGTCTGTACCGAAATCCTCATATGTAAAGTCAAAATTCTTGTATGTGCCATCGCTGAGTTTTCCGGTCATTGTGCCATCATCATTAAAGCCATAAGGAAAATAGTCGGAGAGTTTAATCCTTATCTTAACATATTCTCCGCCTGTTGAATCATAATTGAATTTCATACCCGTATCACCAAAATAACGATTATCCGCTGTTATCATATGGCGAGTAAATTCCTGATTTTTCGGGAGATTTACAAACTTCGGTGCATCAATACAGTCCTTAAACATCACGCTGTACTTTTGATAATCCGTTGATATGAACATTGCCCCGAAATTCTTTGCCGTATTTTCGGTATATCCCGTTGTTGTAACAAAAAGCTGATTGTTTGAGATTTTCTGCGTTGTACCTGTAACTTCAAAGTCCTTGCGATCTTCATACTCGCTTACCGCACCTGTCATAAGAACCGAACCGACGGTAAGCACACCGCACATTGCGATTGCAGTTATTTTTTTAATTATATTTTTCATTGATTACACCCGTTTTTTATTGTTTAGCTGTCCAAACCGACGATATACTTCTGAATCAAGGTTGAGTCAACAATATTGATTTGACCGTCATGGTTGACATCGCTGTTAAAAAGCTGAAGTTTGTCAAAGTCCTCAATACCTACAACATATTTTTGAACAAGCGTTGCATCTGCAATTGTGATAGAGTCATCCTTGGTTATATCGCCTCGAACAAGACCGTATAGGCGTGCACCCTGTACAGCACGATTAAAGGACAATCCGTCTTTTCTTCTGTAGTTAAGATATATCGACAATTCGGTTCTTACACCGATTTTCTTTGAAATATAAAGCTCGGCATAACCGTCCTTATCAGGGACAATTGCCGTTACAGCCGCACCGCTCTTTACACACATACCCGAGGTTTCGCAATAATCGTTTTTGTCGGAGCTTGCGGAATCGTAATCTTTGTGAGTCCAGGCAAAGGTATGTGTGCTACCGTCATCAAGGGTTTGAGTAACAGAGCCGTCCTCGTTAAAGTAAGGCGAAAAAGTAGATAATTTGATTTTTACCTTTACATATTCTCCGCCTGTGTTATCAAATGTATAAATATCATATATATTTGTAAAATAAGAACCGCTCAGGTTTGTCAATTTATTGTAATAAAACTCCTGATTTTTCGGAAGATTTAAAAATTTCAGTTTATTCACGCAATCTTTAAAATATACGCTGTATCCTTTGCCTGCCATATTTTCAAACATAACACCGTAATACTTTGGATTGCTTTCGTTATAGCCTGTTGCCGTAACAAGAACTTGATTATTACTGATTTTACGGGTTTCGCCCATTAGTTTGAAATCTCTTTCATCACCAATCCATTTTGCGTTTGCAACAAACGCAGAGCTTACCGCCAACACACAGCACATTGCGATTGCGGTTATTTTTTTGACTGTTCTTTTCATTATTTACACCTATTTATATTGTTCAGCTGTCCAAACCGACAATATACTTCTGAATCAAGGTTGCGTCAACAACACTGATTTCACCGTCATGGTTTACATCGCTGTTAAAAAGCTGAAGCTTGTCAAAGTCCTCAATACCTGCAACATATTTCTGAACAAGCGTTGCATCGGTAACAGAAATGTATCCGCCTAAATCCGTATCACCGCAAGTTAAACCGACCAGAGTATCTCCGATTCTTCCGTAATCGCAATGAGCTCCGTCTTTAAGTCTGCAATAGCGGTATGACATTACTTTTGTATCTACACCAAGCTGTCTTGAAACATATATTTCAGCATAGCCGTCCTTATCGGGAGCAAAGGATGTTACCGCACCTCCGCTTGTTGCATATACACCGGATTCCGCATAGCAATTAACACCGTTGCTGTCAGTTCCGAAATCTTCGTATGTAAAATCAAAATCCTTGTAAGAACCGTCTCTAAGCTCAGCAGTCATTGTTCCGTTTTCATTGAACAGACGGGAAAAATCGGAAAGCTTAATTTTCACCTTGACATATTCACCACCTGTTTTGTCAAACTGATAGAATGTCTGAACATTACCGAAATAACCGTGCCCCTGCGTCATCATATACTTTACGAATTTTTCGCCCTTTGGAAGATTTAAAAATCTCGGTGCGTTGATACAATCTTTAAACCATATATCGTAATCCTTTTCGTTGGTTGTTCTGAACTTTGCACCGAAATTTTTATCGGTATTTTCAGTGTATCCCGTTGTTGTCACAAAAAGCTGATTGTTTGAAATTTTCTGCGTTGTACCTGTAACTTCAAAGTCCTTGTGATTTTCATCTTCGCTTACCGCACCTGTCATAAGAACCGAACCGACAGTAAGCACACCGCACATTGCAATTGCAGTTATTTTTTTAATTATATTTTTCATTGTTATCCTCCGTGTTTGTAATTTTATCCACAAATTTGTTCATACTTGTTTAAGTTTATCAATCTATTTTTCTTATGTCAATAATTTTGAAATAAATTCGGCATTTACGGCAATATATGCGTATTTTCCCGATATTAATTATTACAAAATGACAGACAAAATACTCGGTCATTTCTGTTTTAAACAATTGGTCTTTAAACAAAAAACAGACTGCACCGTGATGCAGTCTGCTGTAAATTATGACGCACGCTCACATATTACATAGTAACGGTCAAAACCGCCGTTTCCGTCACTTATGCAGGTAAACATCGTGAGCAAATCTCTGTCCTTCTGCAAATAGCAGTCGCCTGATTCGTTCGGCTTATTGACTTTGGTTTCAACAACCTTGTAATTGAGTGTATCCCAATAATTTGTGATTGAAACCCTGTCACCGATTTTGAGGTTGCGGAGGTTGTCAAAGAATATTCGACCGATGTATCCCGTGTGACCCGCAAGGACTGCGTTTGTATTCTTACCGCCGATCGGCAATGAGGTTGCACTCATATGTGCCGCACCGTAGCTCATATTTGAGCTGTTCGCACCGAGGTAAATCGGCAGACGCATGTTTATTGTTTCGGCGGTAACATAGCCGTAAATGCCGTCGGTTATGCCGTAATCTTCAAGATTGACGGCAGCCTGCGAATAGGTATCGTTGCGGAGCATTTCATACTGGTTCGTTTCAAGTTTTTTGTTGTAGGCAACGCTGTCATTGAAAAGTCTGTCGAGATCAGCCTTGAAAACAACGGGCTGTTTGGAGGTGCGCTTGCCCTCCCTGTCAATTTTGTAACCCTCTTCGTCAACCCTGCCGTCCTTGACCGCCTGTTCAAAAGAGCCGTCCTCAGCTTCTTCAACACGGGTATCAAAGCCGTCAGCCTCACCGTTTGAAATCTGTGTTCCGATAAAATTTGATATAGGGGGGAATGCGACAAGACCTATTCCGACAACGAGCATTGCTATTGCCACACCCGTAAGTATTTTTTTAATCATCGGAATCACCGCCCAAATCATTCTGATTTTCGTCAGCCGAGCCATCTCTCAGCCGTTTTGCACCGTTTGACTTCTTCTTTTTGCGTTTGAGCAGGAATACAACCACAAACACAACAAGTGCAACAAAACCGACAATTATGCCGATTGCGACAGCATAAGGGATTTTGTAACCGAGAAAGAATATGTAATCGTTGTCAAATTTCGCAAGCGACTCGCCTGTTTCAATATACTTTGTATCGTCATAATCGACACGCTTGCCACGCACGAGAAGTCTGTGAGTATTAATGCCGTATGGGGTACAGGTGAGGAGCGTTACAAGGTCTTCACCGTCAACAATCCGCAAGGAATTGATTTCCGAGGGAAGAACAACTTCGATTTGATCAACCTCATATTTCAGCGTTCTGTCGAGGATATGAACATAGAATTCATCGCCGACTTTCATATCGGTGAGGTAATCGAAAAATGTTTCGCCCGGATAACCCGAATGGGCAGAAATTACGGAATGTGTGCTTGCACCGCCGACAGGCAGGGAAGTATTTTGAAGATGTCCTGCACCTTTGGAAAGAATCTCTTCGCTTGTGCCGTGATAAATCGGAAGATAAACATTGATTTTCGGAACATCAATGTAGCCGATAAGACCGTTATCATCAATATTGAGAGTTTTCTCATAATTTGCACCGATTTTCTGAAAAGCCTTTTCGTCGAACGGGTCGGTAATTATCATATTATTTGAAAGGCTGTTATTGTACTTAGCAGCCTCTTCAAACATTTTTTGAGTTTTCTCACTCGGCATCTGAGCAACCCTGTCGGTGTACTCCTTAACCCTGCTTCGACTGACATAGTTATTAATTGCGGAGCTGACAAGCGGATAGCTCATTATGCCGATTCCTGCAACAAATATTAAAACTATTAGTAAAATTGACAGCTTTCGTTTCATAAAATTTTCCTTTTCTGCGTATTTTTGTTCCGTTATTATTATACTATATTTTGCCGTGCAGGGCAATATATCGACAGCACAGCGATTTGTGCGAACAGTAGGGGCGTTCATTGGACGCCCGCAAGTAGAGACACAACTTGTCTGTTATATTATTGTTTTATAAATGCGATATTGTGATTACTGAATTGTAGGAGCGAACCGTGTTCGCCCGTTCGTGTGCAATGCACACGATTGCACGCATTGCGTGCAAAATTGAATACACAATTTATGTTATATCAAAACATATGTGTATGAACATAATATTTCATCAAGCGGGCGTCCAATGAACGCCCCTACAAATTATACACTACTTTTTTGTATAAAAAGCTATGTGTATAAACATATAAATTCATCAAGTGGACGGATAATATCCGCCTCTACGGCTCTTCTGTAAATAGAACGGGGATGCGTTGCCGCATCCCCTGAAAATTACATATATCACAGATTTTAAGATAAAGATATTCGATTAATTATTTAGCTGCTTTCTTTCTCTTAAGAACAAAGAGGAGAACGCCTGCGCAAGCGATAAGTGCTGCACCGCCAACATAGAACATCATTGTACCCATACCACCTGTCTTAGGAACAGTTACAGGGTAGTTAGCAACAGCATTGTTGCCGTCAACTGTAACATTACCTACAAATGTGTACTCCTTGCTCTTGTCGATGTTTACTTTGAATACTGAGCTGTTGAGGTTGTAGTCTGCAGGAGCTGCTATCTCTTTTGCATAGTATGTCTGTGTAGCATCAAACTTGAATGTTGTTGTTGTGCCTTCAAGAACAAATGTAGCCTCGCCGTTATCGCCTGTCTCAGCAACTACATTTACATTCTTGTCGTCAACTTTAACTGTAAGAGGTGTTTTAGCTTCTGCGTCTGTGAAGATCTGGAATTTAGCTTTAGCAAGCTTCTGAGTTGTGTCATTGCCGTTAACCTTAACAACCTTCATGCCGTATGTAAATACATCAGGTGAATTTTTACCGGGTTCAAAGTTTGTTTCTGCATCGTTACCATAAACAAGACCGTCTGTGTTGCGGATAGCTGTGTTGAGCTTAGCTTTTTCGTTTAAATCAGCTGTGTATGTAACAACAACTGTGTCGGCATTATAGAAATTCTCTGATTCAAGTGTAGCAGATTCGAATACAACTGCGAATGTAGCAGTTGTCTCACCGTTCTTGCCTGTGTAAGTATAGTTCTTTTTAATAGAGTAATCTGTACCCAAAGTAAGAGCATCACCTGCGCCGTCGTACTTAACTACAACTGAATTCTCGTTGAATGTAAGACCTTCATCCATTGTATCAACGATTTCATACTTTTTGAGCTGGTTGTCGATTGAACCTGCTGTTGAAGCTGTAAGTGTGTAGGTTACAGTCTTGTTGTTGTCGCCTACATATGTCTTGTCAGCTTTCTTGTCAACTGTAACAGAACTTGTTGAAACCTTTTCAGCAAGGTTGTGCTTTGTTTGGTCAACTGAAACATAATTTGTACCATCAAAGTAAGGAAGTGAAGCAAGTGAGCTCTGAACACCTGTTACTTTAGCCGGCTTAGAAGTACAATATACATAGTAAAGACCGGGGTCTGTTACTGTTGCAGTAGCCTCTGTAACTGTTGAAGAAAAGCTGATTGTTGTAGCTGCTGTACCGAATGCTTCTTTGTTATTCTTGTAGAGGGTGTCACAAGCAGTAAGGATATTCTGTGACTTTGTATCTGAGTATGCACCATTTACAGCATTCTTAAGTGCTGTGTCGGTGATAGTACTTGAGTACTTACCTGTTGTGAGATCGAGGTCTGCAATCTTGAAGAAGCTGAATGTGTAATCACCGACTTTGTCAGTGTCAGTTGCATCAACTGCGAGTTTGTACTTAGCTGAATAGCTTGTTGCTGCACTTGCTGAGAATGGAATCATGAGAGCGATCATCATTACTGCAAGAACTGCTGCAAAGATTTTCTTTGTAGTTTTCATTTTGACTTTCTCCTTTGTGTTTAATTTAATATATGTAATTATATTCTAACCGAATGGTTAAACTGAATTTGGGTGGCTGCATGGCGGACACCGGCTAACAACGGTGTCCGTAGCAGTCAAAGAGGTTTTCTATGAAAGAAACATATGATTAAAAAATCACCTGTTCTAACAAGTTAAATCATATTTGGTTACTTTCTGCGTCTTGCACTGCGTTTTTTACGAACTTTTCCGTAATAGATTGCATAACCCGTGAACATTGTCACCGCAAGACCTACAACCGACAAACCGAGAACAACAAAGCCGTTCATTCCGTCACCACTTGCCTTAGGCATTGTAATTGCACCGTCAACATACTCGTATGTAACATCGTACTTACCCTCAACAGGGAGTGTGAAGTAGGAGAGTGTGTAGTTCGGGGTGTAACCCTCTGACGGTTTGTACTCAAACAGACAGTATGTCTGATATGTTGAAGTACCCTTTAAGTAGTTATCGGAACTGCTGTTCCAAACAACATTGCCGCCTGATTTTGTAAACTCACCCTGACCGTCCTTGAAGATTGTCAGATTGTTAAACTCAGCCTGACCGTTGCTGTCTGTCTTTTTAGAAGTCATATGAGTATTCATTGTGGTATTTTTAATGATTGTATTGATATCATCTGCAGTAAAGATACCCTCCTCGGATACCTTCATCACCGCAAATTCCGTATCACTTACATTACCGCCTGCCTGATTCTTCTTGTTTACTGTTGCACTTCCGTGTGTGGTTTCATTTTCAAACACGGCTTTTTCAACAGAAGGAGAATTGTTGAAGTAATCTGCAAGCTGAGCATCGGTTTTGCCTTCAATATCTGAGTTCTTAACCTTAATATACTTAGGCCCCTTTACTTCACCGCCTTCAAGAAATTCAATCTCGGCAAGCCAGGTGTTTGTATCCATTTTATAATCGGATGCATTTTCACCCTCGGCAAGAGCCTCGGTAATCTTAAATCTGTAAACACCCGCACTGACTAAGCTGAGGTCTTTGAATTCAACCTTACCGCTTGCGTCAGGTGTTGCCGATTTCTCGGAAACTAATGCTGTACTGTTTGTCTTGATAGTATTGCCGTCGGTATCCTGTTTTGCTGTATCCATTGATTTAAGACCTGTCAATGTATAAACGAACTTGCTGCCGCTGTAAGGCTGACCGTCAAGAGTCTTATTTACCGAAACGGCAATGTTTGTAGGATTAACCTTATTGATAAAGTCAAGCGCATTTCCTGCTTCGGCGAGAGTACCGACGAATGTACCGTTGAAATTCTGATTGCCTACTTTATATGGAATATAACCTGTAACGGTTTTCTCTGTAATCTTATAGGTTGCACCTACAGGAATATTGAGAAGCTTAATACTTTCGCCCTTTTTGATTGTGAACGAACCGTCCGAAGATGTGCGGTAAACTGTGCTTGAATAATCACTTGCACCCTTTTCTTTGAGCTGATACTCAAGAGGATAGGTATTGTAATCATAGGTTGAACCGTCGCCGTCAAAGTCGAGAGCAATTGCAAATGTAAACTGCTGGCTTGTATCGTAATCGGTTGTACCGTCTTCACCAACAACATTCTTTGAAATTTCAAGAGGTGCTGTCACTATCTTGTTGGTATAGTCGAGCTGGAGCTGTGCATAAGCACTGTCATCATCGGGATCTACAAGCTTGAATGCCGAGTTTGTAGTTGAACCGTTACTGATTGTTGAACCGTCTCTGTTGTTAACAAGCTCCCAGTTCGTTGTGTATTTAAGCTTACTGCTGTCTGTTGACTCGTTAACCGTCATATCATTGCCGGTCTTGAATGAGTTGTCAAAGTCAGCCATATAATCATCTTTAAGTGTGAAACCGCTGTTTAAAAGAGTTTCACTGCTTGTGCTTTCGTCTGATTTTGTAAGCTTGTAGCTTTTACCGGAGGTATCTTTACCGTTCTCTTTGATTGTATAATCAAAAGTTTCATTAGCTTTGAGGTCATCTGAAATTTCAGAAACAACATCGCCTGTATCAAGTGCCTTTGTAACCTTGAGATCATTGTTGGCAGGTGTCATTGTGAAATTTACTGAGAAGTTAGACTCAGCCTCACCACGCTCCATATAGAATACCACCATATGGTATGTCTTGTTAGGATCAAGCTGAACACCATTGTTGATTGTCTTTGTAACGGTGTGAAGATTTGTATGATGTAACACAGCATCTCCGGTATACTGAGTGCCGTCATCGTTCCACATTCCACCGTAAAGGTCTGAAAGCGTAAGGGGGGCATTTGGTGTAAGATTGCCGTCAGTTATATTCTGCCACTTACAGAAGTTAGCTTTTGTATTGTTGCCAAGGTCTGCCTTTTTGAATTTGTAAAAACCGTCTGATTTGTCATAAGGTTCTACATAACGTTGACCATTATTATCTACACCAACAGTTGTATCCTCCCAAACATTCAGACAGAAGTATTTATTATTTGTCTTAACCCAAAACTCATCACTCGGAACTGTAGCTTTTGTCGACGATGATGAAGGTGAGTAGTCGGCAAATACATCGTTAGCTGTTGCTTTCATTGTATTAAAGTTAATTGAACCTTTTGCCTCTTTATGGTCACCGCCGAGGTCGAGGGCAAGCTCTGCGTCAGCACCTGTTGAATCTTCACCGATATAAACCCAAAGGTCATCGTCACCGGTGAAGTTAAAGGTTACAGGTTTGTTGTCTGCAAGCATACCATCTTTCGGAACTCTGAAGTCTATATCAAGTCTGACACCAAAGCCATAGTTAAGGTTATAGTTATCACCCTTGCCCTTTGATGTAGCCGAAGTATTGTTGAATGGGAAAACACCATAACCGTCTTGTCCACCGGCGAATTTTGACAACTCATCATGTATACCAAATTGTTCGCCCGCACCGTAGTTGATTTTTTTAGGTGTAAGGCCGTCCCATGTAAAGTAGATGTTATCGGTTGCATTTTTTGAAGTGAATTGATAAGTAGTAACACCATTATCGTCAGTAGTTGCGCGGAACGGGAAAGATGACTTATAAACATTGGCAACTCTTTTATCATTATATGTAGCGGTTGAAAGTGCCTCAGCATCAAAGTAAGGAGCCTTGACACCAGCTGCAACCTGAAGATTGCCCTTACTGTCAAGCTTGTTGTACATAAGACCCTGTAAGGACTGGTTAAAATTACCTTTGCCCCAGCTCATACCGTTGGCGTTGTTTACTGCATAGTAATAGTTATCATCATAATTGTTGATGTTTGTAAGTCCTCCTGCGTGGGTCTTAAATTTTTCGTAGTGTTCATCACCCTTATACATATTACCGAAGTAGAGAGGATACTTCCAGTCCGAATTATGATTTGAAGCAATGTTGCTTATGTAGTTGTTGAAGTTATCAAACTGATACCAATAGTCATACATTTCATCCTTATTGTTCGTATCGTCATGACCCTGACACTGAAGATACCCTTTCTCCTGCTCCATATCCGACAAGTAGTCAAAGTATGTTGCGTCAACGCCTACGATGTTAAGATCAGAATTATCTTTGAATGAATTTTCAATGACAGCACTATAGTCTACATTGCCTATTTCCGAGAATTTTGTCCAGCCTTCGCCTCTGGCTGTCTTAACATATGTAGCCGTGTTCTCGTTGTAGCCCGAACCATCATATTCCGAACCTGTCGGATATGAAGTTGCGGAAGATGCACCGTTGAGGTTAAGTTCGTTCGGATGGAATCTTAAAAGCGCACCCGCCGGAATTTCACCTTTGAACACCACATTACCGTTTACCGTGTCTTTTGTAAGCTCAACTGTTCCTTCATAGGCATCGTTATAGTCAAAAGTTGCATAAACCTTTTCAAGCGACTTCCAGTCATCGTTTGAAACATAAACTGTTTTATATTCTGCTTTCGACTGTTTGTCAGGAGATTCAACAGAAAGGTATTTACTTTCTTTGAACGAGCCGTCAGTTGTAAGATAAAATTCCGTGTCGCCCGAAGCACCCGAAAGGTCGAGAGTCTTGATGAACGGGTTAGTCCACTGACTTTTTGAGGCGTCATAAAGAGCATTATCGGTACTGTATGAATCGTTAATACTGAGGTCGCTTGTTTGTTTTTCGCCCTTACTGTTGAAGATTACATATTTATAGGATGACTTAACATCCACATAGTAGTAATCGCTGTCCGAAGATGTGAGCTTGTTCATTGCAACGCCCGGCCACTCTGCGTTGGAGTCAGTATCGGTTACCCAAGAATATGCATAAGCTTCCTTATAGGTATTGCTGTTATTAAGATATATACGGCGGAAACCGCTTGCAACAGTCTTTTCGGGAAGAGTAAAATTAACCCCGGAAGAAAGCTCAATTTTTGTTGCACCGAGTGGTGCAACAGTTTCAAAAACTCCCGAAGAATTTTTGTTTACAGTACCCGTTTTGAGAACCGTACCGTCATCCTGAGCAAAACGATATGTAACAGAAGAAAAATCTTTCCATTCCTTATTCTTGGTCAGGTTAATATAAATCTTCTGTCCCGAAGATGTTGCCGCAAATACATTAAGCGACATACCCGACACGGCACATACCGAAAGCATGATGGTAAGTGCAAGCACAAGAGAAAAGCTTTTCTTTGCGGTTCTGCAAAGCTTTTTACCTAACTTCATAATTTTTTTCTCCTTCATTGCCGATTACTTTGTTTTGGCAGTCAAAGTACAATTAAATAGGTCTGTACAGAACAGTCCGATATATCTGCCAACTAATTATGAAACGCAAATTTTTCAATTTGTTCTTCTTTTTGATTTGCATACAATTATATAATATTTTATTGCGCATTTGTAGAGGCAATATAACCAAAGTTCAAGTAATGTTTTTGGCTATTTTGCACATCTGCAAACACGGTTTTATATTTTTTGCCATAATGTGATTTTATTACTTATTTATCACCATTTTTTGTGTTAAAGATAAATTATACCCATTACACAATCTCAACAGGCAATTGAAAAGTCAATTTCAGCACTGAATTTGTTGATTTTTAATTCTTTTTTCAAAAATATCAAAAATTTTTATGCAAATTTATGCCAAGCTATATGCGTAGAAATATATATTTTTTTGCGATTGTTGTTTTTTAACATAAAATGCCCCAAAACCAGCATTTTGCAGAAATTTTCAGATATATTTTTATAATCAATATCTATATCTCATCAAATTAATAACCGAACACCTTGAAAATT
>ERZ869995.89-NODE-89-length-11970-cov-2.958463_pt1 | contig 11970 bp, 10 predicted proteins | sample MGYA00521105_ERZ869995 | MGnify/ENA primary metagenome ERZ869995 (study PRJEB32232, sample SAMN07284959) | human gut metagenome | biome: human-associated habitat; material: feces | host: Homo sapiens | place: Tanzania | collected 2014-01-26 ...
AAAGGATCAATTAAAAATTTTTTTCCACCATAACATAAAAAAATGGTGGCATTTCGTATCTGCTGAAGGTACATAAGAATATTCTCCTGTCATATAATGTTCTGTAAATCAATCTGCATGGATGTTCGCTGATAATAGGTATTTATGATGTCCTGCAGAGTAATCGTATTCATTTTTTCTTCAGCAGTTTTTTGGATTTCATTATAGAATCCCTGCAAAGACAACTGAATATTAATGCCAACGCCACAATCAGGGTTTGTATGAGTATCTAAATGAAGTAGCGGTTTCTCGCCCTCCACTGCTTTATAAATATCCAGCAATGTAATCTGGTCTGCTGGTTTTGAAAGAGAAGGACGGGCATGTCCGGCTACACTGGTCATAAGTCCGGCTTTTTTTAGTTTTAACATAAGCTGGCGTACAAAGCCGGGATTTGTATGGACACTTTCTGCAATTGAGGCACTGGAGAGAGATTTTTCCTGGTTGATAGCAATCAGAACCATTACATGGACAGTATCGCTTAATTTCGTTGAGTATTTCATGATAAGAAACTCCTTATAGTATGATATAATGATTTTGGTTTCACGTTTTTGAGGTGAAAATATTTCTGGTTTGTCAAAAACATCCCAAGTTCTCAACAGCTCTTTTTAATGTGTTGAGAAACTGTACATATTTTTTATTTTGATGATTGTAAATAATATAATTACAACTATAATGAAATTTAAAGGAAAAGTCAACATAGTAATAAAACTTACGGAGGATTGTATAATATGCTGATTGTGGACAAATTAAAAGGAAATTTATACACCAGAATCAAAAAACATATGACTAAAAAAATGTATCACCTTTATTATCGTGAAAACAGGGAAGTTTCACAGTCTAAAGAAGAATATGAAGCAAATGTATTAAGAGCATATCGACATTTAGACGCGTGCAGATTTAAAAATAAGGGATGGCCATGTCCAACATGCCCGAGTTGCTGTTTTCGTGGAAAAGATTATGAAACTATGACTGAGGTAATGGATTTTGTCCGGGAATGGATGAAAGAGAATCCGGACAAAGCCAGATTTATGAAACCACCCAAATCCTTGCATAAACATTGATTATTACATGATGCGATAAAATGTTCGCAAAGGAGAATTTATGGAATACCAAAATCAAACAGAAAATCGTGCATTTCAGGAAATGCTGCTGGCAGCAGTAAAACGGTTACAAAATCGTTCCGGAGAGGAGATTGCTGCAAAAAGTGGGGCTGTTTTTCATAGCAGTCGAAATATGCTTGAGGTACTGAGCTTTCATGAAGCGATTGAACTTCAATTTCCTGAGTTTTGTATTAACTCTGACATGGATGAATGGCATTATCTGACATTGCTGCATTATCTGGATATGGCAGATGGAACAGAAGGTTCACAGAAGCTCATTACTTTTGGTAACCTGAAAGATGGATTGATTCGGGGAACCAAGTTTGACCGGACTGCAGAGCAGAAACTGGAAAAGCTTTTGCAGGACAAAGAGCCTGAGAAAATTCAGAAAGCATGTACAAGTCTGGGTGCAGAATTCACAGAGACAAAGGCGGATCTGTGTGCTGTTTTTCCAGTTCTGCCAAGATATCCGGTAACTTTAAAGATATGGTTTGCAGATGAAGAATTTCCTGCATCTGGAAAACTATTTCTTCAAGATCATGCCGATCATTATCTGAGTGTAGAAGATGCAGTAACAGTCGGAGAAATCTTGCTGCAAAAATTATCGGAAGCATTTTCTTCCCTTTGATCATGAATCAGAAAACTTTCCAGTCCGGCTTTGATAAATTTGTCAATTGTTGTCTGAATCTGTTTCCAGTCATTACAGTGATTGCGGAGCATCAGTCTGTTGATGGAAAGGCAGCCATTCATTTGAAAATAAAAAACCGATTCTGCCTGTTCAAAGGTCAGGAGGCTGTGTGACATAAGCCAGGTCACATAGCCTTCTTTTGTATTTGCTGCTATTTTTTCCAGAAGAATGGGAGCGATTGTGTCATCCAGAAACAGAGATCTGTATTTTGTTTCCATTTGAATCTTTTGGCAGAAGGGATAGGAACAGCTTTTCTGGTTTGGGCAAAATAAATGTTCTACCGTTGTTTTCAAATCCTGTGCTATATCATTTAAAATATCTTCCAACACGTCATGGATATCGTAATAGTGCAGATAAAAAGTACCTCTGTTTATTTCAGAAATTTTACAGATTTCAGTGACCGTGATTTTTGTGAAATTTTTCTGCTTTAATAATTCTAAAAAAGTTTCTTTTATAGTTTGCCTGGTATATCTGGTGCGGCGGTCCTGCTTTCTTGTTTTTTCCGACATAATGTCCTCCATTGAATGTATGCTTTACAATGTATCATTTCTCAACAGTTTTTGGGATGTGTTGAGGAACAGAACAGATTTCATAGATTGATTATTGTAATTTATATAGTGACAACTATAATGAGGTTTAAAGAAAAAGTCAACAGATTGTTCAGAATTTCAGGAGGAAAAAACATGGGACATGTAATTGCAGTATCAGGAAAAGGCGGCGTAGGAAAAACTACCCTTTGTGGATTATTGATCCAGTATTTGTGCGAAAGTGGGAAACGTCCGGTTCTGGCCGTAGATGCAGATGCAAATGCCAATTTAAATGAAGTACTTGGTGTGGAGCCGGAAATTACACTTGGAGAATTGAGAGAAGAAATTGAGCGGGCAGGCGTAGACCCACAATATCAGATTCCCTCCGGTATGACAAAACAGGCATATCTGGAAATGCGTCTTTCTGATGCGATTGCAGAAGAAGACGATTATGATTTGATGGTAATGGGACGAACCCAGGGACAGGGCTGCTATTGTTTTGTAAATGGTCTTGTGCAGACCCAGGTTCAGAAACTGCAAAGCCATTATCCATATATTGTGGTTGATAACGAAGCGGGTATGGAACACATCAGCAGAGGGATCCTGCCAATGATGGAAGTTGCGATTCTTGTGAGTGATTGTTCCAGAAGAGGTGTTCAGGCAGCCGGACGTATTGCAAAGCTGATGAAGGAGTTAAACTTTAAACCACAGAAAACTGGATTAATTGTGAATCGTGTTCCAGATGGAAAACTGGATGCCGGAACTCTGGAAGAAATTCGGAATCAGGGACTGGAGCTGCTGGGGGTGGTGCCTCATGATAATCAGGTTTATCAGTATGACTGCGATGGAAAGCCGATCATACAGCTTCCGAAAGATTCTCCGGTCAGAAGTGCACTGGGAGAAATTGTAAAGAAGCTAGGACTGTGAGAGAGGGAGGTTCTCCTTATGATTTCAGCCAGACAGCAGTAGATGAGATAAAAAAAATAAAAGAAAAATTAGGTTAAGAAAATAATAGAATATATACAGGAAAAAGGTGAAAAGATGGGATTTTTTTCAGGATGTATGGATGCCAGAAACATGACTTCAATTGAAGAGGTTAAATGTCCGAAATGTGGTGCAAATATAGAAGTATTCGTGAGGGATGGGAAAACAGTTGGTGACAGTGTATGCGATAGCTGCGGATATACGATAAAAGAAAACCAGACTATATAACTGTAATTTATAATATTACATCCACTTGACGCAAGAAAGAAGCAGTGATATACTGAAATAAAAGTTATTTATAAAATAACAGTAAAATATGAATCTATATTGTGTGGGTTTGAGCAGTTACAAAGAATGCAATTCTTGTGGAGGGTATGGGATGATACAGATTGCAATTGTGGAAGATGAAGAAATTTATGTAAAACAATTAACAGAGTATATCCGGAAATATCAAACGGAAAGGGGAAGATCAATAAAGGTTACGGTATTTGGTGATGGAGAAGATATCACTGAGAATTACAGTGGCGGTTTTGATATTATTCTGATGGATATCCAAATGCAGTTTATGGACGGTATGACAGCAGCAGAAAAAATCCGTCAGATGGATCAGAAAGTAATTATCATGTTTATCACAAATATGATCCAATATGCAGTACGGGGATATGAAGTTGATGCAATGGATTATGTAGTAAAACCAGTTGAGTACTTTTCTTTTTCGCAGAAACTGGATAAAGCAGTTGGACGTATGCGTTCTGAGGTTAAAGAATTTCTTACGATTCCGATTGGGGAAGGAGTTGTAAAGATAGATATAGCAGATATCTATTTTATTGAGGGACAGAGACATAACGCAATTTATTATACTTCGAGAGGAGATTACTGTTCAAGAATTACGATGAAAGAACTCGAAGAAAAACTTGCGGCACATAATTTTTTTCGATGTGCAAAGGGATATCTGGTAAATATGAATCATGTAGAGGGATTTGTTGGTTCTGATTGTGTGATCCATAATGTGCATATACCTGTCAGCAGAACCAGAAAAAAAGAATTCATGAATCTGCTTCTGCAAAACATCAATCTGGAATGATTTCATGTGAAATGGAGGATATTATGTTATATCAGGATATTCCAAGAATTTATACAGCAATAGCAGAGTGGGGAGCATGTCTGGTTTATCTTTATATCTTAAAAAAAGAAAACATGAAATCTGTACATTTTCTTACAGGCAGTCTTTTCATGTTGGCAATGCAGAGTATCTTTCTGACTTTGACAGACAGCGTAACTGAAATTTTGTGGATTCCCTGTATGATGATCGCAGCAGGTATGATGTATGGATTTCTTATGGTCGGAGGAAATATGAAGCCTCTGGGAGCGGCTTATTGTTGTGCCCGTGCATTTGTTCTTGCTGAGTTTGCAGCTTCGCTGCAGTGGCAGATGGTATCTGTTGTACAGACATGGGGAAATCAGAGTATCTGGGTTGAAATTCTGATCACGATGGCTATTTTTGGAGGCTGCTTTACGATTGATATTTATTTAGAAAAAGATCTTCTGAAGCAGAATTATCTTGAACAGATGACAGTAAAGGAAGTAGCAGCGGCGGCAACCATGGCTGTTGCAATCTTTGCTTTTAGTAATCTGAGCTTTTTAAATGAAAATGCACCATTTGCGAGCAGAGAACGTGCAGATATTTTCTCTATCAGAACACTGATTGATTTTGGAGGAATTGCAATCCTGCATGCTTATCAGAGCAGAATCAGTGAGTATGTTGCTGAGAAAGAACTTTCAGTGATGAACGTGATGCTGAAAAGCCAGTATGAGCAATATCGAAATTATCAGGACAGCCTGGATCTCATACAAATGAAATACCATGATCTGAAGCATCAGATAACAGGACTTCGTGCGGAATCAGATGAAGAGAAACGAAAAAAATGGATTGATTCCATGGAAAAAGAAATCGCTGCTTTTGAAAATATAAGCAGAACAGGGAATCAGGTACTGGATACGATTCTGGCAGCTAAGATTTTCCATTGTCGAAAAAATCATATACAGATTACCTGTGTGGCAGATGGCAAATTATTGGATCATATGCATGTAACAGACATATGTTCTATATTTGGAAATGCTTTGGATAATGCGATTGAACATGTGATTTTGATTCCGGATCCGGAAAAAAGACTGATTCATCTAACAGTATCCGCTCAAAAAGGATTTGTGTTTATCAAGATAGAGAATTATTGTGAAGCAGAAATTTCCAAAAATGAAGAGGATCTGATTACAACAACAAAAAAGGATAGTAAAAACCATGGTTTTGGATTAAAGAGTATTCGTACAGCTGTAGAAAAATATGATGGTTCTGTAGTGTTTGGAGTACAGCAAAACTGGTTTGAATTAAAGATTCTTTTACCCAGAGTATTGTAATGCTCTGGGTATTTTTGTTGCCAAGCATACGACAAAAAGGTCCGGTGGACCTTTTTTAGTATTTTGTGCCATATTTATTACATCTTGTGCCAAAAACGGCACGAAATAATAAGTATGCTATAGTAATGCCAACAGGAAATGATACCTGAAAAAGACGAGAGAGTCAAAGGAGGAAAAAAAGAAAATGATCAGTGTTGAAATGGAAGATGTGCTGGCAGTATTACAATTATGCAAACCGTATATTATCGGTATTGTTGCTGCACTTGTAATTGGAATCGTAATTATGATCGCATGCCGCAGAATGTCCAAGGACAAAAGATTTCTGATAAGAGGGGAAGCTGCGATTGCGATGGTTCTTGCAGTTGCTGTCTGCGTGAATATGATCTGTTTTGGACCAATGGCTACGTTGATCGGACTGGCAACGGGAAATGGAACTTTAAGTGATGAAACAAATGAAGAAGCTGCAGGGGTAGCAGAAGAGATAATGGAAGACGGAATTGTTCTTCTGAAAAATGAAAGCCTGCTTCCTTTAAATGAAACAAAAAAACTGAATATTTTTGGCTGGGAATCTATTAATCCGGCATACGGAGGAGCTGGTTCCGGTGGAATTAATGATCTGTATGATATTGTCAGCTTGAATCAGGGGTTTGAAAATGCCGGATTTTCTATTAATCAGGAACTGGTTGATTTTTATAACAATTATGGAGCGGACAGTCCGGAAATGTCTATCCAGAAACAGAGCTGGACATTACCGGAGCCACCTGTAGATACTTACAGTGATGAGCTTATTAAAAATGCGAAAGAGTATTCTGATGTGGCAGTTGTGGTTCTTTCCAGAAAAGCAGGTGAAGGCCATAATGATATTCCTATGGATGTAAGTAAAGCGGCATATGATAATAATTCAGATAAGTATGACGATTTCTCAGAGGGAGAACATTATTTACAGCTATCTCAGACGGAAAAAGACATGGTGGATATGGTCTGCTCCAACTTTGATGATGTTATAGTAATTTATAATGGAGCAAATCAGTTTGAACTTGGTTTCGTAGATGAATATCCTCAGATTAAATCTGTTGTATGGTGCCCCGGAACGGGAAATGTAGGATTTAATGCACTTGGTAAAGTATTTTCAGGTGAAGTTAATCCTTCTGGAAAAACACCGGATACATTTATTTATGATATGACGACTGCTCCGTGGTGGAATAATGCAGAAAAAACGGAGTATACAAATCTGGCAGATATGGCAGTTGAAGGAATGAATGCAGGAACTGCCCAGGTGTATGCTCCGGCATTTACCAATTATGTGGAAGGCATTTATGTAGGATACAAGTACTATGAAACAGCTGCACAGGAAGGTGCGATTGATTACGACAAGACTGTACAGTATCCATTTGGATATGGTCTGAGTTACACAAAATTTGAACAGAAAATGGGTGAACTGGAGGAAAAAGACGGACAGATTTCTGTAGATGTAGAAGTAACCAACACCGGAGATGTTGCCGGAAAAGATGTAGTAGAGGTGTATTATAAACCGCCATATACAAATGGAGGAATTGAGAAATCTTCTGCAAATCTGATCGAGTTTGCAAAAACAGATCTGCTTCAGCCAGGAGAATCTCAGACCGTTACAGTTACATTCAGTATAGAAGATATGGCCTCTTATGATGAGAATAATGCAAAAGCGTATGTTCTTGAAAAAGGCGATTATGTGATCTCCATCAACAGCGATTCACACACTGTGCTGGATCAGAAAACTTATACTGCAGATACTGATGTAGTATATGAGGGAGAAAATAAAAGAGCATCAGATGATACTGCAGCAACAAATGTATTTGAAGATGCAAAAGGCGATGTGACATATCTGTCACGTGCAGATCATTTTGCAAATTATGAAGAGGCTACAGCAGCACCGGCATCTGCAGAGCTGGGTGAGCCATATGTTTCTGAATATCATCTGAACAGCAACTTTGATAAGACTACATACCTCAATGATGAAGATGTAATGCCGACAACGGGAGCAGATAATGGACTTACATTAGCTGATATGCGTGATGCTGATTATGACGATCCTCGTTGGGAAAAACTTCTGGATCAGCTTACTGTTGACGAAATGGCAAATATGATTGCAATGGCTGGTTATCAGACAGCAGCCATGGATTCTGTGGGAAAAGTGGCTACACTTGATTTCGATGGACCGGCAGCAATTAATAACAACTTTACAGGAGTTGGTTCTATTGGATTTCCAATTGAAGTTGTGGTTGCTTCCACATGGAATAAGGAACTTGCACAGGCCTGGGGTGAATGCATGGGCAAGATCAGTCAGGAAATGGGTGCAGAGGGCTGGTATGCACCAGGTATGAATACTCATAGAACCGCATTTGGAGCAAGAAACTATGAATACTTCTCAGAAGATGGAGTTCTTGCAGGAAATATGGGAGCAAAAGCAGTAGAAGGTACAAGAAAATATGGAGTTTATTCTTATATCAAACATTTTGCTCTGTATGAGGGAAATGCAAAGATGGTAAGTGTCTGGTCAAATGAGCAGGCAATCCGGGAAATCTATCTGAAACCATTTGAAATTTCTGTAAAACAGGGTGGCGCAAATGCGGTTATGGTTTCCTGGAGCTTCCTTGGAGATAAATGGACTGGAGAAAGCAGTAACCTTATGAATACAGTTCTCAGAGATGAATGGGGATTCAGGGGAATGGCGCTTACAGACTTCTTCCGAAACAATGGTCATGGATTTATGAATGCAGATGCAGCTTTGGCAAATGGAGTAGATGCAATGTTGTCCACGTTCAACGGAGAAGAGAACAATGTAGCCAATCCGGAGCATCCGACATCTGTACTTCAGATGAGAAATGCCTGCAAAAATGTCATGTATACAGTTGTAAGCAGTTGGGCTTATGACGGAGAACACGAAGAAACAGGTATGGAAAACTGGAAAAAAGCAGGAATTGGTATCGACATTGTAATAGCACTTTTCATGGCAGGAATGGAAGTACTGGTAATCAGAGGATATAAGAAAAGAAAGAATGCTGAATAAGGATGAAAGTGGGATGGAAAACAGTTATGAAACAGCAAAAATTGGTTGAAAAGATGACAATAGAAGAAAAGGCAGCGATTCTCAGTGGGAAAACTGTCTGGCAGACCAGAGAAATTGACAGGCTTTCCATCCCGTCCATCTTTCTTTCAGATGGACCGCATGGAATCAGAAAGCAGGCAGGAGCAGGAGACCATCTGGGACTGAATGCATCCTTGAAAGCAACTTGTTTTCCCACAGCAGCAACGATTGCGAACAGCTGGAATCAGGATCTGGGGGAAGAGATTGGACAGGCTCTTGGAGAGGAAGCCGCAAGTATGGATGTAAATATCCTGCTTGGTCCGGGATTGAATATTAAAAGAAGCCCATTATGTGGAAGAAATTTTGAATATTTTTCAGAAGATCCATATCTTTCCGGGAAGATGGCGGCATCATATATTCGTGGAATACAGAGTAAGGGCGTTTATGCCTGCCCGAAGCATCTGGCGGTTAACAGTCAGGAACTTCGGAGAATGGCAATGGACGCAGTTGTTGACGAACGGACATTAAGAGAAATTTATCTGACCGGTTTTGAGATAGCTGTTAAAGAAGGACACGCAAAAGCAATCATGAGCAGTTATAACCAGATTAATGGGATTTATGCTAATGAGGACAAACATCTTTTGACAGACATCCTGCGCAAAGACTGGGGATTTGATGGAATTGTAGTAACAGACTGGGGCGGAAGCAATGACCATGTGAAAGGTGTTGCTGCCGGCTCAAATCTGGAGATGCCGTCCTGTGGATACGATTCTGCAAGAGAAGTGATTGCTGCTGTCCGAAATGGAACGCTGAAGGAAGCGGATTTGGATGAAAGAGTTGGAGAACTGGTGGATGCAGTGATGGAACTGACATCAGGGAAGAAGCTTTCAGATAAAAACTTTGACAGAAATGCACATCATCAACTGGCAAGGAAAGCAGCAGCAGAAAGCATGATTCTTCTGAAAAATGAAAAACAGATTCTTCCGCTGGATACTAAAAAATCCATCGCTGTTATTGGAGATTTTGCTTTTTCACCCAGATATCAGGGGGCAGGCTCTTCTATGGTCAATCCAACAAAAGTAGAAGATATGTCATCGATTTTGCAACAATATGATCTGAATATTCTGGGGATGACAAGAGGCTATCAGAGAAATGGAGATGTAGATGAGAATGATAGAAAGTTTGCATTAAATTTGGCCATGAACGCAGATATTGTAATTTTCTGCTTTGGTCTTGATGAGATCAGCGAATCAGAAGGACTGGACAGAACACATATGCGTATTCCACAGAATCAGATCGATCTTCTGCAGGATATCAGTAAGGTGAATGAAAATATTATTGGAATACTGAGTGCAGGATCTGCGATAGAAATGCCATGGCACACCTGCTGCAAAGCGATTTTACATGGTTATCTGAATGGACAGGCAGGCGCTTCTGCAACATTGGATATTCTGACCGGAAAAGTGAATCCATCAGGAAGACTGGCAGAAACATATCCCATATCCTATGAACAGACACCGGCATTCCGATATTATCCAAGTAATGAGAAAACATCGGAATACCGCGAGAGTGTTTATGTAGGATATCGCTATTATGATACTTCAAAAGTCCGGGTGCAATATCCATTTGGCTTTGGGCTTTCCTATACGGAATTTACATATTCTGATCTTATCATAGAAGAGGATGGAATCAAAGTTTCGGTTACTAATACAGGTGACAGAGATGGAGCAGAGGTTGTTCAGATGTATGTAGGACTTCCTAATGCAATCGTGTTCCGACCGGAAAAAGAACTGAAAGGTTTTGCAAAAGTTTATCTGAAGGCTGGAGAACGCAGACAGATCAGAATTCCCTTTGATGATAAGACATTCCGTTATTGGAATATAAAAACAGGACAGTGGGAAATAGAAACAGGAACTTATCAGATTATGGTAGGAGCCAGTGTTGCAGATATTCGTTTAACAGGTATGACTGAGAGAACAGGAAACAGTAAAGGGTATCCGTATAATCCGGCAAAAATGCCTTACTATTATACAGGAATCGTGCAGAAAATATCAGATGAGGAATTTCGTGAACTTCTTGGCCATGAGATACCGAACGGAAGATGGAGTGGAAATCTGGAAATCAATGATGCAATCTGTCAGATGTATTATGCAAAAAGCCGACTTGCAAGGCTGATATATAGATGTCTCACAAAAATGAAAAAGAAGAGTGAGGCACAGGGAAAGCCAGATCTGAATATTCTTTTTATTTACAATATGCCGTTTCGGGGGATTGCCAAGATGACCGGCGGGGCAGTCAGTATGGAAATGGTATATGGAATAGTCGATGCTGTGAATGGCCACTTTATGCTTGGAGTAAAAAAAGTAGTTGGCGGATATTTCAGAAACAGAAGAAATAATAAGAAATATGAAAAATTATTAAAAGGAGCCGGAGGGAAGTGCAGATGAATCGTATAAAAAATTTATGGAAATGTTTTAAAGAGAAACATTCTGCTCTGGCAAAATGGCTTTATCAGATATTTTATTTTGTTATATTCAGTATGGGCGTGACAGTATTCCAGTATCTTGTATTCACATTTTTACCAGGGATTTTGGGAATTGGTCTGGCTGGTACAGAATTTATGTGGCCAAAGGTTTCCATGAATCTGTTTGGAGTAAAATTTACATGGAGTCTGCTGGGGTATAATGTATTGCGTGATGCAACGGGGAATATACTGATTGGTGGTGGACTTGGTTATTTTATCAGTTATGAGCTGGGATCATTTCTTGCACAGTGTATCAATTTCCCTCTTCAGAGAAATATTACTTTTAAAAGCCATGGAAATCCTGTGTATCAGGCAATCTGGTATTTTGTTGCATGGGTGGTAATTTCACTGATCTGTAATGGATTTAATAATCTGTGGATGCCAGTTGCATCTGCATATGTGGCGCCGGCAGTCTATAACATGCTTGTAACAATTATTACAGGTGGAGTTTCCATGGTGATTTTTTTCTTTGTGTTTAAAATTATTTTCCCAGAGGGGAAGGCTGAATAGAAGAAAATAGCAGGTATGCCTGAAATCTAATAATAAAAGGGATGAGGACAGGATGTGTTTATTTGAAAATAGCAAGATTTTAGAAACCGGTATTAAAATGATGCAACCTGATATGATCC
>ERZ869995.90-NODE-90-length-11969-cov-2.901026_pt1 | contig 11969 bp, 9 predicted proteins | sample MGYA00521105_ERZ869995 | MGnify/ENA primary metagenome ERZ869995 (study PRJEB32232, sample SAMN07284959) | human gut metagenome | biome: human-associated habitat; material: feces | host: Homo sapiens | place: Tanzania | collected 2014-01-26 ...
CATGCTCTTTAGCAAGCTTTGCTACTCCTTCCAAATCTACAACATTAAATAAAAGCGTTGTAGGACTCTCCAAAATAATCATTTTCGTTTCTGGACGGATTGCATCTTCGAATTCCTTTACAGTTCTTCCATCAACATAAGTGACTGCTACATCATATTTCGGACTAAGGAACTCATCAAGTAAATGCTGTACCGGTCCATAACTTTCCTTAATACAAATCACATGACTTCCTGCTGTACAAATCTTAAGAATAGCCGCTGCACAAGCTGCCATACCTGCTGAAAATACAACTGCTCTTGAACCGTGCTCTAGTGCCGCAATTTTCTTTTCGAGAATTGCAACAGTTGGATTAGATGCTCTTCCGTAATAGAATTCATCTTTAAAAATATCTACGTCGAAATAATCTTTTACCGTATCAAATACATGAAGTGAATTCATAAAAATCGGAGGCGTTACAGATTTCATATACTTTTCTGGATCTTCTCCTACGTGTGTCATTGCCAGTAAATCCTGATTGTCTGCTAATTGTTTTGACATCTTCTCTTTCCTTTCTTTTATTGGTTTGATGGTATTGTGGTTGATTGGCTCAACCAATTTATGTGATTATTATACATCTGCTGACGTTTTTGTCAATATTTTTATGTGTATAAAATATTTTTTATGCTTTCCGCACAATTTTCATTTTCTTCTTTTGTGCATATGATACAACATAGTGATCAGATAAACATAATATAATAGCTTTTGAATATAAAAACTCCTCATCTTCTAATTTTCGATCATACACATCACAATCAAAACAATATATCACTTCTTCGACTTGTCGTTTTTCGTTCCAATTCCTATATAGACTGAATCCGAAAAATGCAGTAAAATCAGTAATAGATCGACAATATCGAAAGCGAATATAGATTGTTGGAGGAAATTATGATTCAAGAAATTGAGAACAGAAGAAGTATAAGAAAATATAAAAAAGATAAGATTAGTAAAAAATTAATCGAAGAAATAATATATAGTGCTACCCTTGCACCATCTGCCAAAAACAGACAGCCTTGGAAATTTATTGTATATCAAGGCAAAGAAAAAGATAAGTTGGTTGATATTATGCGTCAGGGTATAAATTCAGAAAAAATCAATCATACACTTATGCCTGAATGGGCATTTGCCATACCTGATGCTGAAAATACAGTAAGGATCATGCAAGAAGCTCCTTGCCTTATAGCAGTGTTAAATACAAATCAACATACACCTTTTACACGTATTGAAAACGAAAATAGAATCGTAGAAATTTGTGATTCTCTATCAATAGGTGCGGCTATTGAAAATATGATATTAACAGCAACAAGCTATGGATTAGGCACATTATGGATTGCGAATACTTGTTTTGCGTATAATAAACTGATAGATTTCATCGGGACAGATAGCCAACTGACAGGAATTGTTGCTGTTGGAGTTGCAAATGAAGCACCAGCCAAGAGGCCGCGGAAACCATTCGCAGATATTGTTGAATTTAGAGATGGATCAGAGTGCGAATGATAGTCCGCTTAAAAGGAGCACGAATAAAATCAATGACTACATTTTATCAATTTTTTTACGCACCTTCAGCATTTTCTGGTCCAATTGTGTAATAACAGCTGCGCACTGTTGTAGTTCTTCATCAATCATATCCGTTTCTTTCTCGCCTCTTTTATATCTGAGCTGATGATCCAGATTAGCCCAATAATCCATAGCAGCTGTACGGAGCTGTAATTCCACACGAATCCACTGCATTTCTTTCTGAAATGCAATCGCTACATCTAAAATCATATGAAGACTCTGATAACCGGATTTTTTCGGCTGCTTGATGTAATCTTTCACTTTGACAATTCGAATGTCTTTCTGTTTTTCCAATAGATCTGCCACCCGGTAAATGTCATCTACATAAGAACAGATTGCTCTTACACCAATGAGATCATTTATTTTTTCTAACGCAATCTCACGATCAAGTTCTAACCCTTTTTTCGACAGTTTTTTACAAACACTATCGTATCCTTTCACTCGTCCTATTTTCATCTGTATAATATTTCTATTGTATTTCATCAACAAAAATGTGTTAATAATATCCAATTTGGTCATCATAAGACTAATTGCACATTTTCCTTTCACAGTGAACTCGCTGTCTGTGAGCATACGCTGTAGATTTTCTTTTCTTTTCATCTTATCTTTCTTTTTCAATTTCTTTTACCTCTTCATCAGCATACACAATCTACAGTATTTTATAATATTTCTTTATTAACAAATTCGGGTTGCTTATACATTAAACTTGTGTTAAATTTTTCAATCAGACTACTTTTTATTCTTTGGCTTTATTCCCCAGAATACAACATTCATGATAACCACGATCAACAGCACAACCGCCATAGATACCCAGAATCCCATATTAAGCCCTAGCAATTCACTTGTTCCAAAAATTGTCATCCAAATTTCTTTCCAATTCATCCTCATTACCTCCTAGAGCAGTTCACCATAATGACGAACATATGCTTTTTTCAAGCTGGTTGCCAGTATCATGTACAACAAAATGCATGGTATTAAATATGCAAAATAAGATATCGGTAACGCCACAAGACCAAGGGCTGTTCCGAGTGGTGTAAATGGAATCACGGTTAAAACTGCAATACCTGTCATAGTAAGTAATGTTACCGGAGCAGAGGCACGGCTCTGGATAAATGGAAGCTTCGGTGTACGAATCATATGGATTACTAATGTCTGACTCCACATAGATTCCACGAACCATCCTGCCTGGAACATACCGATATATTTTGCCTGCATAGCCAGAAGCTGTGCCCCGCTATAATGAGCAGCCAGATCATTAAATAGAACACCTTTCGATACAAAGAGTGGGCAAAATACAAAGTACATGAAAATATACGTTGTAAAATCAAAAATTGAGCTTGTAGGTCCGATCCAGAGCATGAAATTTCCCACACTGGAAGCATCCCATTTACGTGGTTTTGCAATAAATTCTTCGTCTACATTATCCCATGGAATTGCCGTACAGGATAAATCATAGATCAGATTCAGGAAAATCAGATGTACACTCATCATTGGAAGGAACGGCAAAAGTGCCGAAGCCGCCAGTACTGAGAACATATTTCCAAAATTAGAGGACGCTGTCATCTTGATGTATTTAATCATATTGGCATAGGTTTTACGTCCTTCTATGATTCCCTCTTCCAGAACCATCAAATCTTTTTCAAGCAAAATGATATCGGCAGATTCTTTCGCAACATCTACTGCAGTATCTACAGATATCCCGATATCAGCATCTTTCATAGCTGCGGCATCATTGATCCCGTCACCCATGAATCCTACGGTATGACCGTTTTCTCTGAGAACTGAAACCACACGTGACTTCTGATCTGGGGTCAACTTAGCAAATACCTCTGTTGTCTCTGCTGCTTTTGCAAGCTGTGCGTCAGTCATATGAGTCAGGTCAGAACCTAGAAGCATGTTGCGGACCTCAAGGCCTACCTGCTTACAAATGGTACGTGTTACCTTATCATTATCACCTGTCAGAATCTTTGTTGTCACACCATGCTCTTTCAATGCACGTATCGCATCTGCTGTAGATTTCTTCGGTGGATCAAGGAATGCAAGATATCCGATCAATACCATATCTCGCTCATCTTTCACACCAAATGCACCAACCGGAGAAGGATTGCTCTTTTGTGCAATCGCAAGCACGCGGAATCCTTTGTCATTCAGTTCGTCTACTGTCTTCAGAATACGCTTGCGGACTTCCTCGGTAAGTGACTGCACAGTACCATCACACTCTGCAAAAGAACAGATGGAAAGCATTTCTTCTACAGCACCTTTTGTTACCATCTGCGTCTTTCCTTTTTTATCCTGCACTACCGTAGTCAGGCGACGACGCGTAAAATCAAATGGAATTTCATCTACCTTTACATAGTTTTCAGACAAATCAAGAAGTTTTGGATCTGCCGCCTCTTCTTCCTCTGTTCTGTGAATGATCGCCAGGTCCATCAGGTTCTTATAACCGGTCTGGAAGTAGCTGTTTAAATATGCGTGGCGCAGTACTCTTGTATCATCTTCTCCATTCACATTCAGGTGATATTCCAGCACAACCTTATCCTGTGTCAGAGTTCCTGTTTTATCTGTACAAAGAATATCAATTGCTCCAAAATTCTGGATAGAATTCAGGTTTTTAACGATGGTTTTCTTTTTACTCATAGAAACAGCACCTTTTGCAAGGCAGGTTGTTACGATCATCGGAAGCATTTCCGGGGTCAGACCGACAGCAATGGAAATTCCAAACAGGAAGGCATCCAGCCATTCCCTTTTTGTGATACCATTAATAAAGAATACTAGTGGAACCATGACCAGCATAAACCGAATCAGAACCCAGGAAACTGCATTTACCCCTTTGGTAAAGCTGGTTTCTACCGCTTCACCTGCAATCGCAGATGCCATGGATCCAAATAAAGTGCGGTCTCCTGTGCATACAACCACTGCCGTTGCACTTCCGGAAATAACATTACTTCCCATAAAAGCAATATTGCTATAATCGGTGATACTTTCTTTCTGTGCACATGCCTTCGGTGTCTTTTCCACCGGTTCACTTTCACCTGTCAGACTTGCCTGACTGATAAATAAGTCTTTTGCATCCAGAATACGGACATCTGCCGGAATCATGTCTCCTGCTGAAAGATGTACAATATCCCCTACAACCAGATCGTCCATAGGAATCTCAATTTTTTCTTGTTCCCTTCTTGTAACGGTACAAGTAGTTGTGATCATGGATAACAGTTTTTCTGCTGCATTTCCACTTCTGGATTCCTGCACAAAACGAAGCGTCCCGGAAATCATAACCATAGTCAGAATAATCACCACTGTTAATGAATCAAAATCTTCCGGTGAACTTCCTAACAGAGAAAAATATGGAAACACCATATCTGTCATCGTAGAAACAACTGCCAGACAGAAAAGGATCGCTGTAAATGGATTGATAAATGCTCCTGCCAGACGTTTCGCAAGGGATTGTTTCTTCTCATGGGTTACTTTATTTGTTCCATATTTTGTACGGCTCACTGATACATTTTCAGCATCCAGACCGCGAAGCGTTGTATGAAGACTCTTTAAAACCTCCTTGATTGGATTGGTAGCCGCATATTGGATGCGGTTGTTCTGCTCGTCACGGATTACCGCCTGCTGTACTGCCTGACGAACAGCTACGCGATTTTCTTTCTTATTCATTGGTCTTTACCTCCTTGTTTTGCAATTATTTTTTATAATATCGATCACTTTTCTCGATATACCAAAGATCAAATCCCGCCACAATAAACCATGCAATCATAGCAGTCACAAACCAGTGATTTTCAAAGCCTGGCCATAGACCTTTTAGCAGAAAAATCAATCCGTTTAATGCAATGACTTCACCGATGTTACGGCAAAGCGGCACAATTTTAATCTTTTCTTTCTCTTCCTGCGGCATGTTTTTCCAGGAAGAGAAATGAATATGGCCTTTTCCACATGCAAACATAAAACCGGCAATCGTGAAAATGATACCAAAAAAGATACAGGTTAAATCCTTCAACTACAACACCTCCCAACCTGCACTGATTACTTCCGGAAGTTTCAATGCCTGACCGACAATACCTTCCAGAATATTGCTTTTCGGTTTTCCTGCTGAACAATACTTCGCTATGATCTCGACTTTATCCCCCACAACATCTCCACTTTCCAGATGATTCAGATACAAGGTCTTATTGGAATTGCTGTTGATCAGTAAAAGTCTTATATCCTGTTCTGCAATTTCCTGACAAAGTACTGTGATGCAGTATTCTTTTTCAGATTCATCTCCGGTAGCAATCGGATTAAGTTTTCTTGCAAGCGGACGCAGAATCAGATTTGAACCAATCAAAATGCCTGCTGCAGAAACTGCCATTGTAAACATTCCTGTGCTGGCAAGAATACCAATTGCCGCTGTACACCAAAGTGTTGCTGCTGTATTCATTCCTCTTACCGTACCGCTGTCTTTAAAAATCACACCGCTGCATAGGAATCCAACACCGGAGATAATGCTGCTTCCTACACGAAACACCTGATCGGAACCATAAAGCATTGGAAATAAAGTAAAAAAACTTGTTCCCATACAGATCAGAACATTAATCCGTATTCCAGCTGGATGCCCGGTCAACTGCCTTTCCAATCCGATAAAAAATCCAAGCAACACGGATAAGGAAATTCTTAAAACAAAATCTGTGTATACCATACATACCGCCTCCCTTCGACCTCTTACAGAATACAAAAAAAGCAAGGATAATCACATGACCAAAATCTTGCGATTTCCTTGCGATTTAGCAAGAACTACAAAAAAATTGGCGGACTGCTTTCAGCCCGCCTGTTTTACACCTTATCATTAAATTTATATCCGATTCCCCAAATCGTTATAATATATTTTGGTTCGTCTGGATTCGGTTCTATCTTTTTACGCAATTTCCGAATAAATGCCATGATATTGCTGTCGTCCAAAAGATAATTCTCAGACCATACTGCCTTATAGATCTGCTCTTTTGTAAATACTTCTCCTCTGTTTTCCGCCAGAAAATACAGAATATCAAACTCCTTAGGAGTCAGGGAAACCGCTTGCCCCATTCTGGTAACGCTCCTGCTTTTCGAATTGATCACTAATTCACCAAGTTTCATTTCGTCAGAAGGATGGATAGATGGAATTTCTGAATCCTTCGCTGTACTAAGTAACAATGAGTTCACATCTCCACTGATCATATCATAGATGCCAGAAAGCAATTCCTTGGCACTGTCCCCTTCCGGTGGTTCTTTGATCAGCTTTTGAAGAAGCCATTCCTGAAGGGTGGAATCCATAGAAATAACACTGATATTCTTTTTCACAATGGTTTCCTCCTTTCAGATCAACTCATGATATTTCTTCTGATAAACAGTTTTGACCACCGTAGTCAGAAGCATATATAACAGGGCTACAACAAACAAAAACAGAAAATACCTGATTGGTAATTTTGTCAATCCAAAAACGGCTGCACTCTTGGTAAACGTAAGTGCTGTAAAAGTAATAATTCCGGCAAGCGTCGTACCGATAACCGGAATGGAAGGACTGCTCTGCACAAATGGTATCTTCCGCGTCCGGAGGAAATGAAGGATCAAAACCTGCGTCCACATCGATTCCAAAAACCATCCTGTCTGAAACAAAGCAACATACTGCGATTGTATCACTGGATCTGCAATATTCAGATACGTTACTCCACCACACAACATCGGACAGAGAATATAATATAGAAATAAAAAGGTCACGATGTCAAATAATGAACTGATTGGACCAAAGAATAACATAAATCGTCCCAATGTTTTTCCTGACCAATCTCTTGGAGAGAGTGTCTCTGCCTCATCTACATTATCCCATGGAAGAATGATACATAAAATATCATACAGCAAATTCAATAATAAAATCTGCAGAGATGTCATTGGCAAAAATGGTAAGAATGCACTGGCACATACAATAGAAAAAATATTGCCAAAATTAGAACTTGCCGTAATCTTAATGTATTTGAGCATATTTGTAAATGTTTTACGCCCTTCTAAAATCCCCTGCTCCAATACGCCCAAATCTTTTTGAAGCAATACGACATCCGCTGCATCTTTTGCCGCATCTACTGCTGTATCTACTGAAATTCCCACATTTGATTCACAAAGAGCCGGAATATCATTAATTCCATCTCCCAAAAATCCTACTGTATGCCCATTTTGTCTTAGAGCAGAAACAAGCCGGACTTTCTGCCCTGGGGTCAGCTCTGCAAATACATGAATATTTTCTACTGTTTTACTAAGTTCATGATCCGTCATTTGATCCAACTTCGCACCAGTCACTATGATTTCCGAAGGAATCCCTACCCTTCGGCAGATAGAATCTGCTACATCTGCCTGATCACCTGTCAGTATTTTCGGTGTTACCTGCAGTCTTTTTAAAGCCTCCACAGATGTCTTTGCTGTCTTTTTCGGAGCATCAAAAAATGCAAGATACCCCATCAAAATCATATCATTTTCATCTGTCGATATAATCTGATTTTGTTTCTTAATTTTCTTCCGTGCAACAGCAACTACTTTCATACCATCTTGAAGCATCTCATCCACCACAGAAGAAACACTTTGCATCCCGTTTTTTTTCATCGGTAGGATTTCTCCACGAAATTCCACATAACTGCACCGAGACACAATCTGGGAAATATTACCCTTCATAATAAGCTGGCAATCTCCATTTTTATCTGTCACCAGTGTACTAACAAATTTGCGGGAATAATCAAATGGAATTTCATCCTCTTTCTGATACCGCATAAGAAGATCAGAAAAATGCTGTTCATGCCCAGGCATCGTCTGGCAGGCAAGAATTGCATTATCAATTGGATTACATACACCGGAATGATAAGCACTATTTAAAAAAGCAAAATCCAATACCTGCCCACTTTCGTTTCCCAGCACATCCATATAGTATTCCAATAGGATACTTTCATTGGTCAGTGTTCCTGTTTTATCCATGCAGAGCACATCCATGCTGCCAAATCCTTGCATTGCATTAATGTCTTTAATGATTGTCTGCTTTTTACTCATACTCAGACTGCCCCTTGCAAGGCAGGCTGTAATTACCATTGGAAGCATTTCCGGCATTAAACCGACAGCTACAGACAACGCAAATGCAAATGATTCCAACCATTTGCCACCTGTAATCTGTAATAATATAAATACAATAGGAATTAGTACCACAATAAAACGAAGCATAACCCAGGCAATAGAGTTTGCTCCCTTTTGAAAAGATTGTTTTTCATCTGGATCTTCTTTCGCGAAACTGCCATACAGTGTGTCTTTTCCTACTGCCAGCACAATCCCTTCACCTTTGCCACTGATAACAGTTGTCGCCATAAACGCAAGATTTTCAAGCTGAGTCAATGATTCTGGATTACTGTAACTCAATGCCTGTGCATTTTTTTCCAGAATCGCACTTTCTCCTGTGATTGCTGCCTGCGACAAAAAAAGATCGCTGACCTTTGTGAGCCTTAAATCTGCCGGAACGCGGTCACCTGCTGAGAGTAGAACAATATCCCCAACTACCAGTTTCTCCGCCGGAATTTCTTTTACTTCTCCTTCCCGCCGTACTGTAACGCTCTCATGTATCAGACGATTCAACTGTTTTGATGCATTCTTTGCACGAATTTCCTGGACCAGACGGATTGTGCCACTAATTAAAATCATTGAAAAGATGATAACCGCAGTCGTTGCATTTCTGGCAAAATTCGATACAAGAACCACATCTGTAGCCAATGAAATGATTCCAAGAACTAAAAGAATGATATTAAATGGATTGATGAAGGCACGCCGCAGTAGTCGTAACATGGTATCATTTCTTCTTTGCGAGAAACTATTTATACCATACTTCTCCCTCATCAATTCAGCCTGTGATTGTGACAGGCCTTCCCCTGATATCTCTAATTCCTGATATATTTGTGATACTTCTCGATAAGCGTATTTTTTAATACAACAGTCGATTAGTGTAGTCTTAGGCATGTAGTCTTGCCTCCTTTCGCAATACAGATATTATTATTTTAACATTATCTGGCAAAAACTCCATGCTTAGATTCTTGCTTTTTTCTTGCGATTACAGACTTAATAGACGGTCTCAACGTGACCAATGTGACTTACTTATATTTATAATACGCCCCATTTCTGCAGATACTCTATGTGAAATAGCAATCACTGTCCTTCTCTCTGAAACCCTCTTTAAAGCCTGCATGACTTGATGCTCTGTATCAATATCAAGATTCGCAGTAATCTCATCAAGGAGAAGAATTTTCGGTTCTGCTACTGCTGCCCTTGCAATTGCCATAAGCTGCCACTGCCCCTGTGAAAATAATTCATTTGTGCAAGCCGTATCATACCCATTTTCCAAAGACTCAATCACCTCATCCAGCCCTGTGAGAACTGCCGCAGCCTTAACCTGTTCATCTGAAATTGCCTCATCATATAATGTAATTTGATCCTTTACCGACCCAGGTACCATATGATATGACTGCTCTACACAGCCAAACCATTTCCGTTTTTCTTTCTCCGACAACTGTTCGACAGGAATTCCCTGAACCAATATTTCTCCCTCCTGCGGCTTATAAAGTCCAAGTAAAAGCTTAAAAATTGTACTCTTTCCCGCACCGCTACGTCCAGAAAGTGTTACCTGTTCTCCTTCTTCCACTTGAAAGCTGATATCATCCAGCACGACATGTTCATCGTAACCAAATGTAACGTGATGAAAGGAAATCATCGACACGTTTTCTTTCACTTCTATGTGTTTGCACTTTTTCATTTCTTCCAATTCATAAAATTCATTGATTCTGTGAATACCCGCCAATGCCGACTGAATTGTCTGAATCTCCATCCCCAGACTTTCTACCGGTGTAAAGATTTGCGAAATATAATTCATAATTGCGACTGCCGTTCCTGCAGACATTCTGAAAAATGTAAGAATGATTGCATTTCCAGAAGCTGAAAGTAGCATAACAACCGCAACAACGAGTGCATTCAAAATCAAAATAATTGGTGAATACACTGCATTATAAAAATTCGTCCTCTCCATTGCCTGATAACTATCATCTATATAAGTATCATAACGTTCTTCCATATATGTTTCTTTTCCAAGACAATGTATCGTACGAATATTGTGAAGCGTTTCAGGAACATGTCCTGCTGCACGACCTATTGCTTTTCGATTTCGAATCTCCGCTGCCAGCATATTTTTCTGAACATATCTCGTAAACAAAAAAATCAATGGTAATAATACAAGCAGGATGAGCGTAACTCCTTGATTCTGAATCCAAATCACAACCAAAATACTGACTATCTTACATATATCCGCAAACATACTGATGATTCCAGATGTAAATAAATTTTCCACTGTATCTACATCTCCGACAAACCTAGAAACCAATGTTCCGGGTTCCTGTTTATTAAGATTCTCTGTGGTGAGATTCGTAAACTTTTCCATCAGACTACTGCGCAGTGCATGTGTCATCTTTTGCCCAAATACGGTAAGCATTGCCTCTCGTGCCGACTCCAATAAACCAGTGCATATAAGCAGAACAAAGTACAGCAAAACAAGTACCACTGACAGTTCTCTCTTTTCCGTAATCGTATCTATCATTTTTGCTAAAACGAGCGGTGGTAACAATGCCGTTATAATTGCACCAATTACTGCACAAAAGATTCCAAGCGAAAGCATTTTTTGCTTCTTCACAATGTCAAAAAATATCTTGTCTAATCTATTTTTGTTCAAACAATTTCCGTTTGCACCATTTCTATTCAATGCCTTCGCCCCCCTCCTGAGCCAGATAGAGTTTTGCATATTCCGGCACTGTATTCATTAATTGAAGATGTGTACCGGACTGTACACGCCCATTCTCCAACCACAATACCTTTTCTATTTCCGGAAATAAATACAAACGATGCGAAATCAGAAGCACGGTACAATCTGTCGTCATATTTCGCAAATTTTCAAATATATCCCGCTCCGTCTTTTTATCTAATGCAGAAAAAGGATCGTCTAAAATTATTATCGGTCTTTTGTGATAAAGTGTTCGTGCAAGCGAAAGTCTTTGCGCCTGTCCGCCTGAAAGCCGAACTCCGCCACTTCCTATCAGCGTTTCTGCCCTCTCCTCCATCGCGGCTACTTCCTGGTCGAGACATACCGCTTCCAAATAAGATTTAATCTCCTTTTCCTCTCCCATTTTGATATTATTCTCTATCGTATCGCAAAACAGTTCTGGATCGTGCCCCATATATCCGACCATTCCGATTCTTTCTTCTTCCTTTAAGCTCCGCAACTCATTTCCCGCAAAATATATGCCGCCCTCATACGGATATTCGCACAAAAAGACTTTTCCCAATGTCGATTTACCGG
>ERZ869995.91-NODE-91-length-11936-cov-4.297749_pt1 | contig 11936 bp, 10 predicted proteins | sample MGYA00521105_ERZ869995 | MGnify/ENA primary metagenome ERZ869995 (study PRJEB32232, sample SAMN07284959) | human gut metagenome | biome: human-associated habitat; material: feces | host: Homo sapiens | place: Tanzania | collected 2014-01-26 ...
GAGAAAACAGGATGTATAGTTATGTGACATATGGTGTAAAACTGCATAATATATTGATGGTTTTGATGGAAATAGGTCTGATTTTGGAGTTGTGGATTTTCTTCTCAAGATTAATACGTTCAGCTGGATTAAAAAAAATAATGAGAATAGGAATTCTGTTTTTGATGTCCTTTGTGCTGATGTGTTTTTTCTTAAATGACCATAGATATCAGATTGGAGAAAATAATCACCCTTCGTTTTTGATGAAAATCCCAATATGGATATTTTTAGCAGGAATGTCTTTGTTGATTATCTGCTTGTGTCTGCTAGTTAGAAATGAAATACTCACATGTCGGAAAAATATTTCAGCCTGGTCGGTTAAAGAGACAATGGATGATGTTCCATGCGGTGTCTGTGTTTCCGATTCCTGGGGACGTATCGTATTATCTAATAAAAAAATGAGAGAATTAAGCAGGATGCTGACCGGGGCAGTACTGCAGAATTATGAAGATTTGAAGCAGGTATTAGATGGAAATAAATCAGTTCAAGGAGTGACCAGACTTAGTCCGGAAAATGGTGTGCTTTATTTACCAAATGGCACAGTGTGGATGTTTCAAAACTATATGTTAACGGAAGAAGAAGTTGCGGGGTATCTTCAGACAGTGGCATTTGATGTCACAGAAATATATTTTAACAGTGAAAAAATCCGGATGAAGAATGAAAAACTGAAATTGTTAAATCAAAAATTGAAAAAAATGTATGAGCAAATTGATGAAAGTATTCGTGAACAGGAGACTCTCAAAATGAAAATGCAGGTGCATGACAGTTTTGGACGTAGTCTTCTTACAATCCGCCGTATGCTGGAAGGTAATAAAGAACCGGATTATATGAAAAATCAGCTGGAAATCTTAAAGCAGTCAGTATATATATTGTCTGGGATTACGCAGGATGATACAGAGAAACAATATGAGGAATCAATAAAACATGCGGAAAAACTAGGGGTTTCTGTGGAGATTGAAGGTGAGCTTTGTAATGAACATCAAGTCGCACTGATAACGGATAAAGCAATTCGTGAATGTGTTACAAATTGTATACGGCATGCACATGGAAGAAGAGTGTATGTACAAAGTTATAAAACTCGTGAAGGGTGGAAGGTCTGCATTACAAATGACGGAGAAAGACCGAAAGAAGGAAGCAGAGAAGGCGGTGGTCTTTCTGCTTTGCGAGAAGTTGTCGAGAGAGACGGAGGAGAAATGACAACAAAATTTGAGCCGGAGTTTTTGTTGGTTTTAAAATTACCGTTTTCGGAAACAGAAGAAGAGTAAGACATAGACGGGGAAGAGGAGGTAAGCAAAGATGATACGTATATTAATAGTGGAAGATCAGAAGATCATGCAGAAATATTTTGAATATCTTATAGAGAATAATAAAGAAGAATTTCAGCATGTACAGACGATCGCAGATGCATATGAGGCAATAAAAATATGCAATAAAACAAGAGTAGATCTTGTGTTGATGGATGTACAGACATTTCATAACCACGATGGACTTAAAGCCGGTAAAGAAATCAAAGAAGCACATCCGAAAATCAAAGTATTGATCGTTACCTCTCTGATTGACCCGGAAGTGCTGGCAAGAGCAAAGTCAGGGAGTGCAGATAGTCTTTGGTATAAAGATCATGGGGACGAGGAAATTCTTGACGTTATTCGACGAACATTAGAAGGACAAAGAGTGTTTCCGGATATCTCTCCGGATGTGCAGTTAAATTGGATCCAGAGTGATGAAATCAGTCCGAGACAGTTAGAGATGCTGCGTTTGTACATAAAAGGTATGTCATATTCGGAAATTGCGAAAAAGATGGGATGTTCTACGGCAGGAGTTAGATGGAATTTCCAGGAAATGATCTCAAAAGCGGGATATTCCTGCAAAGAAGATTTGATCGCAGCAGCATTGGAGAGTAAATTACTTGTTACAACATTGAAATAGTGAGAGCATTGCAGATTTTCTGCAGTGCTTTCTTTTTTTGAAAAATACCTATCATAAGTGCTAGTGTCAGAAAACTTTGTTGATGTGATAATAATTATAACAGAAATGCTATAACAAAAAGGAAGGAGGAATGGCTATGAAGAGAAAAATAATTAGTATGTTATTAATCGCATCTATGATTGTGATCTCGACTACATCATGTGGAAAAGAAAAGCCAGCAGAAGATAAGAAAGTATCTGCGGGAACGGAAAAGACAAAGAGTACCAATACGCAGGATTACGAACCGGCAGGAGTTACAAAAAAAGAATACCAGAATATGACAGCACAGGATCTTCTTGATAGAATTAAAGATTTAGAAAACCTGACAGAGGACGAAGCGGTAGAACTTGTATCAACATTTGCATATGTAGATTATGATGAAGAGTTTAATCGAGAAGAAAATATAACGGATGAGGCATTAAAGGAGATTCGCGATGCAGGAGGATCACTGCCTGATTCAGAGAGTTTTCTTGAAACTCTTATAACGAGTGAGAACGCAAAAGTACGAGCATACGGATTTGGAGAGTTGGGAGGATTCTTATCTGATACATTAGGAAAGACGGTAAAAGAAACATTGGATAAAGAAACAGATCAGGTAGTTTTGTATGCAGCAATAGACTCACTTTCATCTTGTGGAGAGGATCCATATTTTGCGAAGTTTTTTATAAAAATGGCAGAGAATGAAAATCCGCGGATTCGAGAAGAAGCGGCATTTGCAATTGGAAATCGCTGGTCGATCGGAGCTGAGGGCATGGAAGAAACCATTACAAAATTAATGGAAGATGAAGATGAGAATGTACGAGCGACTGCATGTAGCCGTGCCGGAGAGCTCGCAAATGACGAATTGCTTGAACCATTAATGGAAATTTTAAATGATCCAGACCAAATAGATTTACATGATGAATGCTTTGAGTCATTAATGACAATGTGGCTGGATTCTCCGTTCTATAACAATATGAGTGAAGCAGCATATCGGGCTACAATAGATTACTTGTCAACCACACCACGAACAGAAGGAATTCCTTCCTGGGATTGTGTGTTTAGGTTACGTAATATTGATGAAGAAGATTTAGATGAGTGGAAAACAAAAGCAACATATTATGATTCAGACGAGATTTGTAATATTATGATTGATATTCTTGCAGATCCAGAAGCAGACTGGCTTGCAAGAAATCAGGCAATAAGTGTAATTCTAACAATTGGAAGTGATGCACAGAAAGAAAAATTAAAATCAACAGTGGAAGGTCTGACAGATGATGAGGCATCTTATCTGCAGGAACAATATGCAGAAGCAATAGAGGAAAGCTAAAAATTACAAAACTAAATAGTAGAAAGCCTACTAATAAAAAGTCAAGTATAAATTGAAAAAAGTTTTTACTTGAGAAATAGGTATGCCAAAAAAGCTGCCTTAATAGCCAGCTTTTTAAGAAGGTATGTCAAAATAGTTATTTAAGATTCTTCAGGTGGCAATGAGTTCTGTTCCAGATTGCGCAAGCATTCTTTGACTTTGCCATAATAGATTCTAAGAAACTTATTAGCTCCAGCAGTCATGTAGACCAGATAAGGCTTTCCTTCTGCTCGTTTTCGGTCAAGAAACTGATAAACAGGCTCATTTACAGGTTTATTTTGAAGGTAAGTGGTCATGATCTGGAAAAGTGTCTTGCGAAGTCTGGTTGAACCATTTTTAGAGGCACGATTGCTGCGCTGTCTGAACTGACCGGATTCATTTACACCCGGATCGACACCGGCAAACGCAGTAATAGCTTCACGATGAGTAAATCGGGAAACATCACCAATCTCAGCAATGAGTTGTGGTCCATAAGTCTCACCGACGCCATATATGCTCATTACCGTATCGTATTCGGGAAGGGTTGAAGCAAGCTGATTCATTTCCCTACGCAGTATTTCGATATGTTCCGAAGCAAGATTTAGCTGTTGGATGCTTTGGTGAATAAGGAGTTTATACGATTTTTCTTTGGGAAATACGGCAACCAGTTGTTTAGCTGCTTCAAAAAGTTCTGCAGGTTTTCCTTTTTGGAAGTTGTAGTGGTGTTTTTTGCAGAATGCCTCATAACGTTCTGTAAATGCTTTTAAACCGATTTTACGGACACAGTCAACATGCCAGAAGGAATAGGCATAATCAACCCATTTTTCACTGCCATCTTCCCTGGCAGGACTGTCGAAGAGCTTGTTTACGCCAGGATAAGTATTATCTAGGAGTGAAATGAGATTTGCTTTTGCAGCAACCTTCTGTTTCATAAAAAAATCGAACTGTGAATTCAGTGTTTTTAGTTGTTCTCTTATAGTATCCATACTAGAATACTGTCGCAGTTCTGCCCAGTTGTCAAGAGCATATCTGGCAATTTTACGGGCATCAGCAGGATCAGATTTTACTTTACGGAGAGAATTCTGTTTCTGACCTTTGATTAGCTTAGGATTGACGGCGGATATAAATATGCCAGCGTCTTCCAGAGACTTGACAACAGGCTCATGATAACGACCTGTGCATTCGATGACAGCTCTGGTTTCACCTTCCAGAGATTTTAGATAGGCAACAAGGGTGTTAAGCTCGCTTGATGTATGTAGGACATCAAAAGGTTTGCGGATAACGACTCCTGCGGGCTGAATTACGGTAACGGTGCTTTTAAATTTAGAAGCATCGATGCCAACTGCATTGTACATAAACGATTCCTCCATAAGTTGAATTTGCATGGTATCCAGCATTCCTCATTGCTTATTCAATCTCCTGTGGTATCAATCGGACGTACGCAAGGCAGTCCTACCTACATAAACCGAACGGCTGCATATGATAAGCTGGCTGACAGGCTTTCTGACGGACGCTAAATGGTCCAAGGAGAATTAGGTCAGACCGATGCTTATACATCATACAGCTTAAACAATGAGAGGGAAAAGTCCTAACTGGCTGTTAGGTGTCTTAATCCCTACAACTTATATATTAGGAGGAGAAGTAAGTATGGGATTATTTGATAAAAAAAATTGTGATATATGTGGTGAAAAAATTGGATTGCTTGGAAATCGAAAATTAGATGATGGTAATTTATGTAAGAATTGTGCGAAAAAACTGTCACCATGGTTTGAGGAACGCAGACACAGTACAATCGAGGATATCAAACGTCAATTAGAGTATCGCGAGCAGAATAAACAGAAGGTAGAAAATTTCCGTGTGACACGTCAGATTGCAACGCGGACATACAACATTTTTATTGATGATACGAATGGCAATTTTGCGGTAGCACATAATTTGGATATCTCAGAAAATCCGGACATTGTACCATTGTCATCTATTACAATGTGTAAGATGGAAGTAAAGCAGGACCGCAGAGAAGAAAAATATAATAAAGACGGAAACATGGTCAGCTATCAACCTCCGGTATATCATTATGAATATGATTATACAATGCGGATTAAGGTAAGGACACCATGGTTTGACGATATGGATTTCAAATTGAATAACATAAGTCTTGAAGAGAAAGACAGACACGAAATCATGGAAATTGAACAGACAGGAAATCAGATCGTGGCAGCTCTTACAGGAAATGTAGCAATGAATAGTGGAATGCAGAACATGAATGGCGGCATGCAGTATGGTAATATGGGAATGAATAATGGAATGCAGAACATGAACGGTGGCATGCAGCAGGGAAATATGGGAATGAATAATGGAATGCAGAATATGAACGGTGGCATGCAGCAGGGAAATATGGGAATGAACCAGAATATGAATGGAAATGCACAGCAGATGGGTGGCACATGGAAGTGTCAGTGTGGAGCAGATAATACTGGAAAGTTCTGCGAATTCTGTGGACAGCCACGACCATTTTAATCTATAATGAAATCAGAAAGGAGATGAGGTTGAATGTCAGGTCTTGTAGAATATAAATGTCCGGCATGTGGCGGCGCAATGGAATTTGACAGTGCTCTTCAAAAAATGAAATGTCCGTATTGCGATACGACAATGACGGTGGAAGAGTTTGAAGCAATGCAGAAAAAGGATGAAGATGATACTGGCAACGCACAGCAGAGTGAAAATGCACAGTGGTCATCAGGAGGAAATAATCAGTGGCAGGACGGAGAGACAGACAACATGGCAGTCTATGTATGTGAGTCTTGTGGCGGTGAGATAATTGCCGATAAAACAACAGGAGCAACAACTTGTCCATTCTGTGACAATAAAATTGTCATGAAAGGCAATTTCGCAGGGGATTTGAAACCAGATTGCGTAATTCCGTTCAAGCTAGATAAGAAAGCAGCGAAAGCAGCATACATAAATCATCTGAAAGGTAAAAAATATTTGCCAAAAGTATTTAAGGATGAAAATCATATCGACGAGATCAAAGGTGTTTATGTCCCATTCTGGCTGTTTGATGCGTCTGTACAGGCAGATATCACATATGAAGCAGAGAATATCAACATCTGGGATGATGGTGATACAGAATATACGGAGCATGAAATATATAATGCTGTACGTGGAGGAACAGAGACATTTAGCCACGTCCCGGCAGATGCATCCAAAAAGATGGATGACGTATTGATGGAATCTATAGAGCCATTTCACTATCAAGATGCTGTGCCATTCCAGTCAGCTTATCTGGCAGGATATGTTGCAGATCGTTATGACGTAGATAAAGAAGAGCGTATGCAGCGTGCAGAAGAACGTATGAAACAGGCAATATCAGATAATCTGCAAAAAACAGTGACAGGATACACAAGTGTGAAGCAGCTGGGCGGGAATTTCCAATTTCCGTCAGCAAGTTATCAGTATGCATTGTATCCGGTTTGGATATTGAATACAACTTGGCGTAATGAAAAATTTGTATTTGCTATGAATGGACAGACGGGTAAGCTGACAGGAGATCTTCCGTTAGATAAAAAAGCGTTTCGACTGACATTGTTGATGCGAGGCGGAATTTTTTCAATAGTTTTCATTGCACTTTTATGGCTTTTATTCTAAAGGAAGGGGTGGGATGAATGATGAAAATAAGAACAAAAAGAATATTACTTTCATTTCTGTCTCTGCTCCTGCTTCTGGTGCCGATTGCAGTAAAGGCAGAATCGACGGATGACATGTATTATGTAAAAGACGAAGCAAACTTGATGAGTGAAGAAGAGCAGGAAGAACTGGAAACAAAATTAAGTACGATAAGTGATTATTGGGGCGAAGATGTTGTTGTACTCACCGTTAATTCGCTGGAGGGAAAAACAGCAGAAGCATATGCCGATGATTATTATGACATGAACGGATATGGAGTAAATGGAAGGAGTGGCGGAATTCTTCTGTTGGTTGCAATGGATGACCGTAAATGGCATATGTCAACAGGTGGAGAATGTATAAGCATATTCACAGATGCAGGCCTTAATTATATGCAAGAACAGTTCAAGCCGTCATTGAGCGAAGGTAACTATGCAGAGGCCTTTAATATATTTGCAGATTTGTGTGATGATTTCATGGCTGAGGCTGATATGGGAGAACCATATGATACAGGGAATCTTCCAAAAGAACCATTGTCAATACTATGGTATATAGGAGCAGTTGCAGCAGCATTCTTACTGGCATTTATATGGGGATGTATCGAAAAAGGAAAACTTATTACAGTTCGTGAAAGTCAGACAGCATCCGATTATTCAGTGGCAGGAAGCCTGAATGTATATAACAGTCATGATCAGATGGTAAGAACATATGTAACTCAGCGTGCTCTTCCAAAAGAGGATTCTAGCAGCTCTTCAGGAAGTTCTACACATACAAGTTCGTCTGGCTCAAGTCATGGCGGATGCGGTGGAAGTTTTTAATAACTGAAAATTTTTAGCATAAAAGATAAAACGGATTGGATATGTGAAACAAAATGCTTCACGTATTCAATCCGTCATTTTTATAGATTAGGAAAGTGTTGCTGGTCACAGGTACTGTGAACAGTAACAAGTGTTTTCCTGCTCTATAAAGCTTTCTTAAAGATAATACCCTTATATTTGTTAAGTGCTCCATAAACGATAAGACCAAGTACACCGGCAGAAATAACTTCGCCGACACCGACTGTTAACATCATAAACGGTATCGGAAGCGGCACTTGGTATCCGTATTTTAATACGAATGGTACAACGATAATGTTTGCTACGATCGGTGGGACCGGGGCAAGATATTTACTCTTGTTTCTGAGTTGCCAGGTAAAGAAAGCTCCGATCAATGTAGCAAGACTTCCGAATACGATATCCGGAACGATTGCACCGCCAAGGATGTTGCCGAGCAGACATCCGATAAAAAGTCCTGGGATTGCAGCTGGTGTAAATGCAGGAAGAATAGTGAGAGCTTCGGCAAAGCGAATCTGCACCTCTCCAAATGCAAGTGATGCACCAAGTACTGTCAATACAACATAAATAGCAGCAATCATAGCTGCCTGTGCCAGATAAAGCACCTTAGAGTTTGAGTTTTTCATTATTCTGTTCTCCTTTAGTTTTGTTTTACGTGTGGAAGGTCACGAACACACGATTCATTTTACGCCGGAAATCGGCGAAACCCTTGTAAGACCTTGGTTTTTCGGGTTTTGTAACGGGTGATAGTATAGCATGAAAAGACGAGAAAAGCAAGGACATATCCACTTTGTGCCCACTTTCTATTGAATTTGCATATTGTATTGTTAAATTGCATATGCTATAATGCCAGTAGGCAAAAAGATAATGCTATTTCATAGTGAACAGCAACGAAAAACCCTCGGAGTGCCATCCGAGGGTTTTTCTATTCCTAATTCTGATGTGGAAAGGCTTAACTCCACAGGCTAGTTACCGGCTATTTGTCGCCATCTAACCATTTGATGATGTAGTGGCAAACTACACCAGCCGCAACAGCGACAATAAAAGATAATGCTAAATCCATGGTGAACACCTCCGTTCTGTACCAGTATAGGAGGCGGTAACATTGCTAGTATATCATATGTTGCTTTGTGGTTCTATAATTTTGTGTCCTATATATAGTTTTTATCTTAATGAAAAATTAAACTTAATTAAGAAGTCTAAATCTACTGTAATCAGGCCGGATATGATAGACTATGAGTTGTGTAAAATACAATTCATGGAGGAAAAAATGAGTAGAATATACAACGCCCTGATCGAACTTGTTGCAGCCGCAGTTTTTATAATTCCGGTTTGGTGCATATATGAGAAGAGTTTCTTTCAGAGCTGGAAACGAACGCTGATTTATATGATCTTTGGATTTTATCTGGCGGAGCAACTGATATAGATGATATCATTACAAATAGCATCGGTACTTTGATCGGCTACTTTACTGTGCGTTTTGTAACCGAAAACTTTACAAAGCGAACTTTATCAGATTCAAAAATAAATGATTTTTATTTGATCTGTGGTTCAGTGGGTGTTATTATGTTTTTCTTACAGCCATTTGTCTCAACATGGATATGGGGAATACTTTTACGATAAATCCGGATATCGGTTTCAATAAGGAGGAACTTATGACATTACAGCAATTAACCTATTTAGTTACGGTTGCTGATTGTGGAAATATTACGGAGGCTGCAGAAAAGCTTTTTATTTCACAGCCGTCACTTAGTGCAGCAATTCATAATCTTGAAAAAGAGATGGGAGTGACTGCATTTATAAGGTCTAACAAAGGCGTTACTGTTACAAGAGAAGGCGAAGAGCTATTGTCCTTTGCAAGGATGCTTCTAGAGCAGGCTGACAATATGAAAGAACATTTTGGAAATGGAGAGAGAAGAACACCGAAGTTTTCCGTATCTTGCCAGCATTATTCGTTTGCGGTAAATGCTTTTGTTGATCTGATCAAAGAATATGATGCAGACCAGTATAGTTTTATTATAAGAGAGACACAGACAGGCGAGATCATTGAAGATGTGGCAAGCGGAAAAAGTGAGATCGGGGTTCTTTATCTTTCGGAACACAATGAAGATGTGATTCTGAAGCTGATAAAGAATAATCAGTTGAAGTTTGAGGAAATGTTTGTCGCAGAACCTCATGTGTTTATCTGTAAAGATCATCCATTGGCAGAGAAAGCAATAATTTCCATGGAAGATTTACGTTCATATCCATATCTTGTATATGAACAGGGAAACAATAATTCGTTTTATTTTTCGGAAGAATTTATAAGCATGCTTGATTTTCCGAAGAGTATACAGGTAAGAGACAGGGCAACCTTATTTAACCTGGTGATCGGATTAAACGGGTTCACAGTAAGCAGTGGTGTGATCGACCAGAAATTAAATGGAAGCAATATTATAGCGAAGCCGTTAGATGTAGATAAAACGATGAGGATTGGAATTATTAAAAAGAAAAATATTATTTTCAGTCGTTATGCGTCTTATTATGTAGAGGCGCTGAGAAAGCATTTGTAAAAAATAAAGAGCAGGGATTTCGTCATAATGAAATCCCTGCTCTTGCTGTACACTAACAGAAGAATTCTTTTGCAGCTCGCACCAGATATTCTGTATCTTTTACACCTGCAGTCTCATAAGGGGAATGCATTGCCAACTGCGGCAGTCCGATGTCAACAGTATTGAGCGCAACCTGGGTGTTGGAAATGTTTCCAAGAGTAGAACCACCGGCCATATCAGAGCGGTTTGTAAATGTCTGAACCGGAACATCAGCCCGCTTACATAAGTCGCGGAACATGGCAGCAGATACAGCGTCCGTACAGTACTTCTGGTTTGCATTGAATTTCAACACGATTCCTTCATTCAGGTAAGGGCGGTTTGTCGGATCCGCTTTCTCTGTATAATTCGGATGAACCGCATGAGCATTATCAGCAGAGATCATAAAGCTGTCTGCAAGATGAACACGATAATCTTCTCCATCATATCCAAGTGCTTCGTGAACACGGATCAATGTATCAAAAAGGAATGTGGATGCGGCGCCCTGTTTCGTACCGCTTCCAACTTCTTCATTATCCAGAACACAGTGTACAGCCATACATTCTTTCTTCTCACCGGAAAGGAAACCTTGAAGTGATGCGAAGGCACACTGCAGATCATCAAGCCTGCCACTGGAGATAAATTCTTTGGAAGCACCCCAGACGGAACCTTCCTGTCGATTATAAAGGAATAGATCATGACCGAGAATTTCATCTTTTTCTACCCCGGCAGCTTCGGCAATCTGTTCCATAAAAGTTTCTTTAGGAGAACCACAGCTATAAAGTGGGAGAAGATCTTTCTGCGCGTTGTAGTTGTAACCGCTATTGATCTCACGGTTCATGTGGATCGCGAGATTTGGGATCATAGCAAGATCACGGTCAATATTGACGAGTTTGCTTGTAAACTGTCCGCTTGTCTTATCTTTTATTATAACGCGTCCGGCAACAGAGAGCGGACGGTCAAACCAGGGTGCACAGAGCATGCCACCATATTTTTCTACATTTAATTTCACATAATGTTTTTCCACTTCGATTTCCGGGTTTTCTTTGATCTTAAATGTCGGAGAATCACTGTGACTTGTCAGGATATGAATCTTTTCAATACCATTTTCCGGAATCGTAAATGCAATCAGGGAAGAGTCATTTCGTGTGACAAAATAGTGTTTGCCGCACTCTATATTCCAGCGTTCATTTTCTTTTAATTCAGTAAATTCATATCTCGTAGGTATATAAATACTTACATTTATTCCTTTATTACTTAACTCATTAAAAAACTTAACTTGTTTTTCTAATCTTGCATCCAATTCTTCATCACTATACTTATTTGTTAAATAATAAAACTCATTTACTTTATCATAAAATATATATTCACCATCACTATTTGTTTTTATAGGTACATCCTTAAACAATAGCTTATTGCTTGCAAAATTCACTCTTTGATACAACGTATTTAAATTACTATACAAAGGAAAATAATTAGTAACTTTATTTTCAATATTGTTTTCTATTTTACCAACAATATTATTTAACTTATCCACAATAT
>ERZ869995.94-NODE-94-length-11643-cov-6.841259_pt1 | contig 11643 bp, 9 predicted proteins | sample MGYA00521105_ERZ869995 | MGnify/ENA primary metagenome ERZ869995 (study PRJEB32232, sample SAMN07284959) | human gut metagenome | biome: human-associated habitat; material: feces | host: Homo sapiens | place: Tanzania | collected 2014-01-26 ...
GGATTTTATCTTCCACGGACACCTGCATGGAACTTGTCGGGGCAAAGCCCCTCCATCTGCTGTCGCAGACCGTTCTGTCGCTTAAAAGCCCCACTGGGGCTTTCATTGCTGCGCTGCGCTCCGCAAACGCGAATTTTGCTCTGCAAAATACTTGTTGGGAACACCCAAACCCTTGAACTGCATCGTGCCGATGCAGGCTGTGCGATTGCATCGCTAAAAAATATATCAAAAATGCCACATTCAGCTGACGAGAGCTAAATATTGCACTCCTTGATTTTCATAGTTCGGTGATAATATTCCTGGTCGTGTTCATTGATTGGGCGAAGAATATGACAAGGGTTGCCAACAGCAACAACGTTGGCAGGAATGTCTTTCGTGACGACGCTGCCTGCGCCGATCACGGTATTGTCACCGATAGTAACGCCGGGAACAACAATGACTCCTGCACCAAGCCAGCAATTTCGACCAATATGGATCGGAAGATTGTACTGGTATGCTTTCTCCCGGAGTTCCGGGAGGATTGGATGGTTTGCCGTTGCAAGGATGCAGTTTGGCCCCAGCATCGTATGATCGCCAATATAAATGTGAGTGTCATCTACGCAGGTCAAGCCAAAGTTGGCATAAACATTGTTGCCCAGATGCAGATGCCGCCCACCCCAGTTTGCATGGAAGGGCGGCTCGATCCAGCAGCCCTTTCCGCATTCTGCAAGCATTGTGTGAAGCAGCTGAGTGCGTTTTTCGGATGGGCGGGTAGCATTGTAATCATACAGACATCCCATGCAATGTTCCTGCTCAGACAGAAGAGCAGAATCGTTTGGATCATAAATTTTTTGGCTGTGAAGAAGGCTGTTACGCATAGGAAAACACTCCTTTATTTTTCATAGTGCAAGATGCTTTGCACGATAGTCCCGTGGGCTGATGCCATATACATTTTTGAACGCACGGGAAAAGTGAAGCTGATTGGGATAGCTGACCATGGTGCTGATGGTGCTGATGGGCAGGCGGCTTTCGGTCAGCAGCTGTGCCGCCCGTGCCATGCGGTAGTGCAGCAGGAACCCCTGCGGGCTTTCGCCCATGGTATCCCGGAACACCTTGCTGAAATAGCTGCGGTTCAGTCCGCAGAAGGAGGAGATGTCCTCGATGGAAATATCTTCGCTGTAATGCTGCTCGATGAAGGACAGAGCCTCCTTCATATAGAAGTCCCGCAGGCGGCGGGGACTTTGTGCCTGATGAGAGGCAGAGGACTGTACAAGCTGATCCAGAAACAGAAAGCCGTAGCCGATCTGACGCATGGGGCTGTCCTGACTGTGATTTACAAGGAAGAGCATCTGCTCCTGCAACAGCTGCCCGGCTTTGGCGCTCGCAGGCGAGTACACCGGGTTCTGTCCGCTGATGCCTGCAAGGTTCAGGGCTTCATGGGCACGCAGACCGTCAAACTCGATCCATGTGTATTCCCACGGCTCCTGTTCATCGGCGCGGTAGGTGGTGACCTGACCGGGAGCGATCAGAAAACCCTGCCCGCCCTCAATGGCGTATTCCTGCTCGTTTGCAAACAGCAACCCTTTGCCGGAGATAACATAGTGGAACAGATAGTGGTTGCGGGCATGGGGACCATAGGAGTGCAGAGGCTCTGTCTGCTCCCAGCCATATTGGTATAAGTTGAGATCAACGAATCGCTCATCCCGAAACACATGGAACTTTAATTTTGTTTCCGTTGATACGTTTCTTTTTATACATTCTTGCATACAAGATGCCTCCCGTCCGCTTTTTCTTATTATATACCAAAATGCGTGATGACTTCAACATAATTCGTAGTATTCCTTCAAATTGAGATATAACAAGTCGCATTTTTGCATTTACGAAACCACTGGCAGATAGTATAATAATGGCACAACAAGAGAAAAGAAACTGTGCAATGTGATGATGCACAAAATTTTCTCGCTGCTTTTGTAAGAGCTGACAAAAGCAGGAAAAATCGACCCGGCCGGTGCAACACCATACGAAGATCACCCTACGGAATAATGACTTTGGAGGAGAACAAAAATGAAGATCTCTCGCAGACAATTCGTAAAGGCAATGGCAGCAATGAGCGCCGCATCCATGCTGGCAGCCTGCGGCGGCAGCAGCGGCAACGGTTCTTCCGGCGGCAAGAAGGCACTGACCTTCCAGATCTGGGACGTTGCACAGAAGGAAGGCATGGAGGCGATGTGTGCGGCCTACACCCAGCAGCACCCGGAGGTCAGCATTGAGGTGCAGGTCACCAGCTGGAACGAATACTGGACGAAGCTGGAGGCCGCAGCCACCAGCAACCAGATGCCGGATATTTTCTGGATGCACACCAACGAGCTGCTGAAATATGCCGACAACGGGATGCTGGCAGATTGCTCCGACATTGTGGAGAAGGACAAGTTCTCGGAGATCTCGCTGTCCAACGCCATGGGCTCCAACGGTACCCTGTATGCAGTCCCCAAGGACAAGGACACCGTTGGTCTGGTGTACAACAAGGAGATGTTCGATGCTGCCGGTGTTGCTTACCCGGACGAGAACTGGACTTGGGACGATCTGGTCAGCGCATCCGAGAAGATCTACGCCGCCACCGGCAAGTACGGCTATATGGCATACGCCGATGACCAGCTTGGCTACTGGAACTTTGTGTATCAGGCAGGCGGCTATATCCTGAACGAGGACAAGACCAAGGCGGGCTTTACCCAGCCTGCCACCGAAAAGGCAATGAAGTTCTACATCGGTCTCCAGCAGAACGACTGGTGCCCGGACCAGACCTACTTTGCCGAGACCGCTCCCGGCACTGCATTCTTCTCCGAGAAGGGCGCAATGTTCCTGGAAGGCGACTGGAACATCCTTGCCGAGCTGCAGAACTACCCCGAAATGGTGGGCAAGTGGGATGTGGCGGTTCTGCCCAAGTGCCCCGACCCGGAAAGCGGAGACGGCCGTGCGACCATCTCCAACGGTCTGTGCTACGCTACCGCTGCCAGCAACAAGAATCTGGATACCGTGAAGGACATCCTGAAGTTCTTCGGCAGCGAGGAGGGCCAGCGCATTCAGGGCGAAAGCGGTGCAGCCATCCCTGCCTATCAGGGTCTGGAGGATACCTGGGCAGGCTGCTTTGCAGAGTATCCCATCAACATCCAGTGCTTCATTGAGATGTTTGAGTACAGCATCCAGAGCGTCAACAACGCCTCTCGCCCGGAGTGGAAGAGCAAGGTCAGCGATGAACTGCTGAAGATCTACGCAGGTACCGAGGATATCGAAACCGGCCTGCAGAAGATGCAGGACATCGTGGATCAGGCCAGTGCGGGCTGAAAATGCAGCTTGGGAGGAACCAAATGAAAAGCACATCAAAACTGGGTCGTGATGGGCGTTTCTGGGGGCTGGTCATGGTAGCTCCCACCATCATCGGTCTGATGATCCTGAATATTATCCCGTTCTTCCAGACCATCTATATGAGCTTTTCCAAGACGAAAGCCTTTGGAGCCTATCAGTTCTGCGGTCTGGAAAACTACCTTGAAATGTTCCGCAATGCGGAATTCTGGAAGGCAAACTGGAACTCCCTCTACTTCTGCATCCTCACCGTGCCGGTGGGCGTTTTTCTGGCGCTGATCGTGGCGGTGCTGCTGAACGCAAAGATCAAGGGCAAGACCGCCTTCCGTGCCATCTTCTTCCTGCCCATGGTGGTGGCTCCTGCCGCCGTTGCGATGGTCTGGAAGTGGATCTTCAATGCGGAGTACGGCATTCTGAATCAGGTCCTTGGCACGAACATCCGCTGGCTGACCGATCCCAAGATCGTTCTGGTCACCTGTGCCATCGTTTCCATCTGGAGCTCCATCGGCTATGATGCCGTGCTGCTGCTGTCCGGCATCCAGAACATTTCCCAGTCCCTGTACGAAGCCGCCGAGCTGGACGGTGCATCCAAGGTCCGCCAGTTCTTCAGCATTACGCTGCCCATGGTGTCGCCCACCCTGTTTGTGGTGCTCATCATGCGCCTGATGGCTTCCCTGAAGGTCTACGATCTGATCTACATGATGGTGGAGCAGACGAACCCTGCGCTGACCAGCGCACAGAGCCTGATGTATCTGTTCTACCGCGAGAGCTTTGTTGCCGGCAATAAGGGCTACGCATCGGCCATTGTGGTGTGGACCGTGCTGCTGATCGGTCTGGTCACGCTGGTGCAGTTCATCGGTCAGAAGAAGTGGGTCAATTACGAGGTGTAAACTATGAATGCCAGTCTGAAAACCAGAAAGAATGTCGTAACGTTCTTTACCTATCTGGTCTTGATCCTCGGCAGCATCAGCATGATCTTCCCCTTTGTATGGATGGTGCTCACCAGCTTCAAGACGCAGGCCGAGTCTATGGCGATCCCGCCGCAGATCCTGCCCTCCCATTGGAATCTGGACAGCTTTGTCAAGGCATTGCAGAGCCTGCCCTTTACCAACCTCTACATCAATACGGGTCTGCTGATCCTGTTCCGTGTGATCTTTGCGGTGGTGTTCAGCTCCATGGCGGGCTATGCCTTTGCCAAGCTGGAATTCCCCTGCAAAAAGCTGCTGTTCAGTCTGGTGCTGATCCAGATGATGCTGCCGAGCCAGATCTTCATTATTCCGCAGTACCAGATGCTGGCAAAGATGGGCGCCACCAACTCCATCTTCGCGCTGGTGTTCCCCGGTCTGGTCAGCGCCTTCGGCACCTTCTTTTTGCGGCAGGCGTATCTGGGCATCCCCAACGAGATCGCAGAGGCAGCGTATCTGGACGGCTGCAACAAGTGGCAGACCTTCGTCAAGGTCATGCTGCCGCTGACCGGCCCCAGCATGGCGGCACTGGCCATCTTTACGGCGGTGTTCGCTTATGCTGACCTGATGTGGCCGCTGATCTGCAACACCGACCTGAACATGATGACCCTGTCTGCCGGCCTTTCCACCCTGAACGGTCAGTACACCACCAACTTCCCGGTGCTGATGGCAGGCAGCCTGCTGGCCATGATCCCCATGGTGATTTTGTACCTGATCTTCCAGAAGCAGTTTATTCAGGGCATTGCCATGACCGGCGGTAAATAAGCAATTCACATTTCTCCTTCATCATAGCCGACAGGCGGGTAGCCGTTCCGACACGACCGCCTGTCTGTCGGCATTTCTATTAAAAATAATCTCGTTGAGGTATAGGACCCATGAGTATTCGATTTGATTCTGACTCCCGCATTTTTGTATTGGAGACCGCCCATACCAGCTACCACATGAAGGTGGATGCGCTGGGGCACCTGCTGCATCTGTACTACGGCAAAACCATCGGCACCGGGGACCTGATGCAGCTGTATCCCCGCACAGACCGGGGATTTTCGCCGGATTACTACGCTTACCGCACCCACCGGGGCGTTTCCCCGGATCTGCTCCCGCAGGAGTATACCGGCTGCAACGTGGGCGATTTCCGCATCTCCTGCCTGACGGTGGCAGACAGCTGCGGTGCCTTTGGCGCAGATTTTACCTATGTGAGCCACACGGTGGAGGCGGGCAAATATCAGCTGACCGGTCTGCCCTGTGCCCACGCAGAGGAAAACGATGCCGAGACCCTGATCGTCCGAATGCAGGACGAGACCACCGGTCTGACGCTGGAGCTGCTGTACGGCGTGTTTGCACAGCAGGATGTCATCACCCGTGCGGCGCGGCTGACAAACCACGGAGATACCCCGCTGCGGCTGGACAAGGCGGCATCTGCCTGTCTGGATCTGCCCTTTGGCAGATGGGATCTGCTGCATTTCCACGGCAGACACGCCATGGAACGGCAGCTGGAGCGGGAAGCTGTGGGCACCAATATCCAGACCATTTCTTCGGTGCGGGGCAGCTCCAGCCACCACAATAATCCCTTCCTGATCCTCTGCCAGCAGGATGCAACGGAGACCAGCGGTGCCTGCTACGGGGTGATGATGGTCTATTCCGGCAGCTACCAGATGGACGTGGAGCGCTCTCAGACCGGGCTTGTCCGGGTGGTGAGCGGCATTCAGGAGGAGCGCTTTGCGTGGAACCTGAAGCCGGGCGAGACCTTTGACACCCCGGAGGTGATCCTCTCCTTTGCGGCAGAGGGTCTGACCCCGCTTTCCCAGCAGTACCACCGCTTTTTGCGGCGCAACATCTGCCGCGGCCCGTGGAAGGACAAACGCCGCCCGGTGCTGATCAACAACTGGGAGGCCACCTATTTTGATTTCAACACCGAAAAGATCGTAAAGATCGCTGAAAAAGCGGCCTCTCTCGGCGTGGAGATGATGGTGCTGGACGATGGCTGGTTCGGCACCCGGAATGACGACAATCAGGGTCTGGGCGACTGGACCGTGAACTGCGAAAAGCTGCCCGGCGGACTGGACCCGCTGATCGGGCAGATCAATGCGCTGGGCATGAAATTCGGCCTGTGGATCGAGCCGGAAATGGTCAACGAGAACTCCGATCTGTACCGCACCCACCCGGACTGGGCGCTGACCCTGCCCGGACGCAAGCCCGCCATGGGGCGCAACCAGCTGGTGCTGGATCTCTCCCGCCCGGAGGTGGTGGACTATCTGGCAGAAGCCATCGGCAAGCTGCTGCGGGAGCATCACATCGAGTATATCAAGTGGGATATGAACCGCAGCATGAGCGATGTGTACAGCCGTGCTTTCCCTGCCGAGCAGCAGGGCGAGATCATGCACCGCTATATGCTGGGCGTTTATGCGCTGGCAGAGCGGCTGACGCAGGGCTTCCCGGAGGTGCTGTTCGAGGGCTGCGCAGGCGGCGGCGGACGCTTTGATGCCGGAATGCTGTGCTACTATCCCCAGATCTGGTGCAGCGATGATACCGATGCCATTGAGCGGCTGACCATCCAGCACGGCACCTCCTTCGGCTACCCGGTCTGCACCATGGGTGCCCATGTTTCTGCCTGCCCCAACCACCAGACCGGCCGCACTACGCCCATCGACACCCGCGCTGTGGTGGCGATGAGCGGCACCTTTGGCTACGAGCTGGATCTGGGCAAATTGAAGCGCACCGAGTGCACCGCAGTGAAAAACCAGATCAAGCGGTTCAAGCGGCTGAACGACCTGATCCGCACCGGCGATTATTACCGGCTGACCGACCCGGCAGAAAACGCATATTTCACGGCATGGCAGTTTGCCGCAGAGGACGGCAGCGAGGCACTGCTGAATCTGGTGGTGACCCATCCGCAGGCGAATCCCTTGCCCATCCACCTCTGCTTCCGTGGGCTGGAAGAAGATGCTGTGTATGAGCTGGACGGCATCGACTATTTCGGCTCTCAGTATGCCCACGACGGCGGCAACGCCAGAGAGGACGGCATTCACAAGGGGATGCGGTTCAGCGGCAGCACCCTGCTGTATGCGGGGCTTGTCCTGCCGCAGCTGTTTGGCGATTACCCCAGCGTGCAGCTTCATCTTACACGAAAAGGATAAAAGGATATGAAGGATCAAACTGCATTTTCCACCCGCTTTGCCCGCCATAAGGACGAGCTGGAATGGCTGTTCATGGAACTGTACCACAACCGGGAAGGGCTGGAGGTTCTGGAGCGGGAGATGGCAGAAGCCTACAACGCCCGCAGCGCCGAGCTGAAAGCGCTGGACAAGGCACGCTCTGCCGACCCGGACTGGTACAAGCGGGGCAATATGTTCGGCATGACCATGTACACCGACCTCTTTGCCGGGAACCTGAAAGAGCTGGCAAAGAAGCTGCCCTACCTCAAGGAGCAGAAGCTGACCTATCTGCACCTGATGCCCCTGCTGCAGATGCCCCACCCCCACAACGACGGCGGCTATGCGGTGGAGGATTTTGACACCGTAGACCCTGCCCTTGGCACGAACAAGGATCTGGAAAACCTGACCCGTGAACTGCGGAAAGCCGGCATCAGCCTGTGTCTGGATTTTGTCATGAACCACACCGCCAGCACCCACCGCTGGGCCATGGCGGCAAAGGCGGGCGACCCGTGGTTTCAGGCCTATTACCACCTCTACGAGGACCGCACCATCCCCGACCAGTACGAGCAGACCGTGCCGCAGGTGTTCCCCAACACCGCACCCGGCAACTTTACATGGTGTGAGGAGATGCACAAGTGGGTGCTGACCACCTTCCACGACTACCAGTGGGACTTAAACTACGCAAACCCGGCGGTGTTCGTGGACATGACCAAGAGCATCCTGCACCTCGCCAACCTCGGCGTAGAGGTGTTCCGCATTGATGCGGTGCCCTACATCTGGAAGCAGCTGGGCACCACCTGCCGCAATCTGCCGCAGGTGCACACCATTGTGCGGATGCTCCGCATGGTGCTGGAATGCGTCTGCCCGGCGGTCATCCTCAAGGGCGAGGTGGTCATGGCTCCCAGAGAGCTTGCCGCCTATTTCGGCACCCCGGAAAAACCGGAATGCCACATGCTCTACAACGTGTCCACCATGGTCAACCTGTGGAGCGCCCTTGCCAGCCGGGATACCCGGCTGCTGAAAGCCCAGCTGGATGCCCTCCACGCCCTGCCGGACAACTGCTGGTTCGTGAACTATCTGCGCTGCCACGATGATATCGGCTGGGGTCTGGACGAGGCGGTGGAAAACCGGCTGGGCATTGACCCGCAGAAACACAAAGAATATCTGTACCACTTCTACGAGGGCAATTTCCCCGGCAGCTGGGCAAAGGGCGAGCTGTACAACTACGACCCTGCCACCGGCGATGCCCGCAGCTGCGGCACCACCGCCAGTCTGTGCGGCGTGGAGCAGGCACTGGAAAAAGACGACAAAACCGCACTGGACTACGCGGTGAAGCGTGACCTGCTGCTGCACACTGCCATGGCGTTTTTGCAGGGCTTCCCCATGCTGAACTGCGGCGATGAGATCGCACAACTCAATGGCTGGGATTACAAAAACGACCCCGACCGTGTGGAGGACAGCCGCAATCTGCACCGCAGCAAATTCAACTGGGAGGACGCCAAACAGCGCACCCGGAAGGGCACGCTGCAAAACCAGCTGTGGCAGGGCATGGAGCAGCTGCGCCAAATGCGTGCAGACCCCTGCTTTGCCCCGGATGCGTGGGTGACCACATGGGACAGCCACAACCCCGGCGTGCTGGCGCTGGTACGCAAGCGCGGCGAGGAAACGCTGGTGGGACTGTTCAACTTTACCGAGTACCCGGCAGGGGCAAGTCTGGACGCTCTGGGCGGCGAGTATCACACCCCGGAGGGCACTTCCGTCTGGCTGGCGGATGTGGAGCTGAAGCCGTATCAGGCACTGCTGGTGCGCCGCTGAAAGGAGCAGCCATGGATATTGTAACGATTGGTGAAGTTTTGATCGACCTGACCCAGACCGGCAAGGATGAAAAGGGCATCCCTCAGTTTGCCGCAAACCCCGGCGGTGCCCCGGCAAATCTGGCTGTGGCTGCTTCCAGACTGGGCGCACAGACCGCCTTTATCGGCAAGGTGGGTGCGGATGCCTTTGGCCGCTACCTGAAAGAGGTTCTGGCAGAGAACAAGGTGGACGTTTCCGGCATGGCGGTGGATGCAGACCACCCCACCACCATGGCGGTGGTCTCGGTAGATGCCACCGGCGAGCGGGATTTCAGCTTCTACCGCAGTGCCAACGCTGACGTGATGCTGAGCAAAGAGGACATTTCGGACGAGGCTCTGAAAGCTGCCAAAATCGTCCACTTCGGTTCTGTCAGCCTCACCGCCGACCCCTCCCGTACCGCTACGCTGGATGCTGTCACCCGTGCCAAAAAGCTGGGTGCTGTCATTACTTATGACCCGAATTACCGTGCCAACCTCTGGAAGAGCAAAGAGGATGCCATTGCCCAGATGAAAGCACCTCTGCCGCTGGTGGATATCCTGAAAGTGTCCGATGAAGAGCTGCCTCTGCTCACCGGAACCACTGACTGCGAAAGCGGCACGGCGCAGCTGGCACAGAAGGGAATCAAGCTGATTTTTGTCACCTTGGGGGCAAATGGCGTATTCTACCGCTTTGGGGACAAGACCGGTCATGTGGCTGGCGTTCCCTGCAAGGTGGGCGACACCAACGGCGCAGGCGATACCTTCTTTGGGGCTGCCCTGTCCAAGCTCTGCAAGGAGGAGCTGGACACCCTGACCGTGGACAAGCTGGAAAGCATTCTGGCCTTTGCCAACAAAGCGGCCAGCATCACCACCAGCCGCCATGGTGCAATTCCGGCGATGCCAACATTAGACGAAGTTAAGATATAAGAGAAAGCGCAGGAGCATCTTGATAATGTTCCTGCGCTTTTCTTATGCCTGTTCCATCAACTTGATGAATGCTTGTGCATAGCGCGGCAGATAGTCACCGGTGCGCCATGCCGCCACCGATTCAATATGAAGTGTACAGTTTTGTAAAGGATAGGCCCCGAAAGGAATATTAAGTTCCAGATGTTCCAGCAGTTCTCCGCTCAAAAATCCAATTCCATAACCATTTGCTGCAAGTGCAGCCGCTGCACGGATATTGCTGCTCTCTAAAATCTCGGCGGGCTGAATATGCCGCTTTTCCAGTTCCTGAAGGATATATTGTCCTTGCCGTTGGGTACGATTTTGCAAAAGCAAAGTCTGTCCGGCCAGCCACTCCAGCGAAAACTCTCCGATTTGGGCAGCTTTCGCTTCTAACGGATGCCCTTTCGATAAAATTACATACATCTTATCGCGGTGCATGACCTGATAACTCAAGCCGGTCATTCGTTCAAAGGACATATAAAATGCCAGATCTATTTCGCCGTTCAGTAGTTTCTGGTCAAGTACGGCACTGGGGGCTTCTACAATGCGGAACTGTACCTGCGGAAACTCTTTGTGGAAGATGGGCAGTACCTTCGGCAGCGAGAAGCTGCATCGGAACGGCGGGATACCAACATAAAGAACGCCCCGGTCAGAACGCAGAATATCCATCATCTCTGCATCCATCTCACGCTTCTGGCTTAGGATACGCTCTACATGGGCATAGTAACGCTGTCCGGCATAGGTCAGCTTCAATCGGCGGCTCCCACGTTGAAACAAAACCAGTCCAAGGTCTTCTTCCAACTTTTGCAAAAATTTAGAAAGTGTAGGCTGGCTGACATAGAGCTGCCGCGCTGCATGGGTAAGATTCCCGCATTTTGCAATGGTGGAAAAATATTCCAGTTCTTTGAAATCCATATAGATTCTCCTACATTTTTGTGTGCTTTTATTTTATCATGTACTATGCACATAAGCTATAGAAAAAATAAAAAATCGGAATTTTTGGAATTGAAAAAAATATGATATACTGCTACTTGTGAAATATATCACAAGAAAATCTTTCTTTGGAACGAAAAAAGAAGAAAAAAGCAGAAAAAAGCAGGAGGAAATCATGAAAAGGAACAAGATGCTGTACCGTATCATTGCAGCAGTCCTTGCGTGTGCAGTGGTCGCGCTGGTGCTCGTCACTTATCAGAACAACAGCGGCGGCAGTGTACCTGCCGCAGAAGGTTCTGTGACTGCGATGGGCTCGGCCAAGGGTATGGAAGGCGATGTGGTGGTAGAAGTCACAGCAGATGCTAGTACCATTTACTCTATCACTGTGAAAGGGCAGAACGAAACGCAAGGCATCGGCTCTGTGGCGTGCGAACAGCTGCCGGATGCCATGGTGGCTGCAAACAGCTACAATGTGGA